>Ga0105857_1000684_pt1 | contig 11827 bp, 9 predicted proteins | sample OrgsoiDNA_201061_FD_89682 | JGI IMG/M metagenome (GOLD analysis project Ga0105857, IMG submission 89682) | Permafrost soil microbial communities from the Arctic, to analyse light accelerated degradation of dissolved organic matter (DOM) -... | ecosystem: Environmental > Terrestrial > Soil >...
AATTCGTGATCGGCGTGCTGGAAACCAAACACAGCCCGGAAGCGATCGCGGGCTTGGCCAAGCAAGCCGCGCAAATCGCGACGAAAACGGAGCATTTCAAAAGTGGTTTCCCGTTCCGCATCGTTTGCGTGCTGGCGGAAGGCATGCCGTTCGTGTTCGCGGCCTAAGCGAAGCGCTTGAGATCAACCGGTCCAGAGAACTGTCAAAAAAGCTCCTGCGGGAGCTTTTTTGATTTCAAGGTGGATTTTGGCTGCGGGAAGCGCAAAGGGTTGCCCAGTGGGTCGCAGGCGGCGTGGATTTTGGAGTTCAAGCCCCCCCCCCGAGAGAGGCCAATCAACTGAAAGCCTCTTTTTTTGCCCCGGAAGCAGTCCGGAGGCCATGGCGGGGCTTGCGATCACGCCTGAAATGTCGTTTTCGGATCATTTTTGTTCAATGCCGCATGAGGCGAGCGTGCAAGAGCCAGCGAAAAAGAGTCATTGACGACTTGAGGCCTCCTAAAGAATACCGTCAAAAGTAGTTGCCCCACGCAACAAAGCATAAAAATAACCTTCAAAAGGTTGCCACGCCAATTTTCTTGGGGCGCAGGGCTTGTCGAAAACGATTTAATCGGCATCAAAAAAACCGTCATCTTTGTCTTCTCCGGCTCGTTGCCAAAAGCCATTTTTGAAAACGGCCCCGGCAATTGCGCACGTATATGCAAACCATTTGGAGTCCACGGGGCGCTCAATGATTTTTTCAAGCCGATCGCGCAACTCCGCAGGGTTCAACCGTAGGTCAGGTTGAGCAGAAAAAATGGTTTTTAAACCTTCTGCCGGGGAGACTCGTGCGCAAGCCGCCCACGAAGAAAGGTATAGGTATCGTCCCGCGGACATTCGGAATCGAGAATCTTTTTCCGTGAGGCCAACCACAATGCTGGGCTCTTCACAACGCAAGCCAATATCCAAGTCTGTGGCTAAAAAATCAATAATTTCGGAAAAATGAATGCCTTTTCCTCTGTTTGTCAAAATGCGAAAGAGGGAGTCCATAAGCAATGCGCCCTCCGTTTTTCCAAAAGGAAGGTCTCTGTCGATCAAGCCCCATTCGCCGCGAGCGATTTTGATAAGAGGCCCGTTCGGCCGAATGGCGAAAAATTTATTGACAGGGATACCTCGATCTTTTTTCATGCGCTCAAGAATTTCCTCGTGTTTCATGGGAGAGCCATGTGAAAGAAGGATTTCGATGGCCATGGCGGAAACGGTTTTAAACTCAAAAGATTCGTCGCCATTGATCGCCCACATAAGTTTCCCAAGCCTTTTAAGACGGGGCGAGGAGCGAAGGTAGTAATCCGCAAGCCAAGGGCTGATGTCCCCGATGACGTCTGGTTCCTCGAAAGAAATTGCTTCCAAAATCTCCGAAACATGCCAGCTCCTCCGGCGTGAGTCAGCATCTTTGAACAATAAATTTTCAGCGGCCGAAACAATGGCCGCGAGGGTTTGTTCGTCATTTTTAGGAAGGTGGCAGTCCAGGCCAAAAACGCCACGGTCAAAGAGAATAGCAAGGCGAGAAAGTGAAGAATGAATGTTTTTCTTTGATTCGACATTCGGATGAATGGCCCTGATTTTTTCAAAAACATGCGCTGCGCTAAGCGGTGTGGGCGAGTTTGTGAGCGTCGCTTTAAGGAGGCCGTCCAGCGTAATGCGTGAACTTAGAATAAATTGTCCTACTTCATTTTCTGAGAGAATTGCGGTGGAAAGCTCAACGTCCCAAATGGTTTCGCGAATGTCTTTCCCTGGGCCACTAAAAAGACAAAAAAATTCGGATTTTAACGTCTCGACAGGAAGCCTGGATATCGCTCCATCTGCGATAATTTCGCGAGCTCGTCGAGCAACAAAATCAAAATCATCCTTTTTAATTCTGGACAAAAAAAGATGTCCTTTGATCGTGTGAACAGAAACGGTTTGGTCGAAAAAGTGCTCGGCAAAAAATTCAAATAGAGTGGCCTTTTTGTCGACGCCAAAAAACCATGGACAAAATTGATCCAGAGCCGTCAAGAGAACCGGTTGCCCAATTTTTTCTTGATGGCAAAAAAGTCGAGAAAGAAGAATATTTGCCGTGGGCCGCCAAGGTGTGTTTTTTTTGCAATAGTAGATTCCAGAAGCTTCCATTTGCCGAATGCGTTCGCGAGTTAAATTCAGAGTGTCTCCAATTTCCTGAAGGGATTCTGTTTCCGGCAAAAAACCGCTTCGACGAGAAAGGACGAAATGCCATTGTTCATGGTGCGCACGCAAGTCATTAAAAATTAAATCGATGGCCTCATCGAAGTTTTTTGGCACACCCTTCATTGCGAGCAGTTCATCGACGGAAAGATTGTCGAGAGAGACGCTTTTCCGGATAGTGTCGGGGTGCGCAAAAATGATAGGGGGCCCACCGTTGAGCGACGCGCCTTCTTTGTGAGCCAGACTATTTGGCAAAACCGAAGACAACCAATTTTCAAGTTCGTCTGTCAGTTCGCGCTGAGATTTAAGACCCATTTTTTTTGGGAAAGGCGTGGCTCTGTTTTTGTAGTTGTGAAGGTCCGAGACACAGTGAACACCGACTTCTTTCAATGCTTTTGTGCATCGAAAAGGTAAGTTCAGAATCGTCAGTGGAGTGCGCCCCAGAGAGGGAGGCAGGAAGTGAAGAGCATCAAAAACATTAACGCTCGTCAGGTCATTCCCGCAAAAATAGAAAAAACGTTCTGCCGCAAGCGTCTTTTGGTCATCAAAAGACAATCGCATTTCACCCAATAAATAGTCTTCGTCAGTTGAAAAGTTTTCTCGACACAAAATGGAAGCGGCGGGCGAGCCGGCGTCTTGCGTCGCTTTGATCCAACCGGTTGCGGAATTTTGTTTTTGATGGACCAGCGCATCTGGCAAGACACGCGGAGCCGCTGGAGTCAGATCCGCCGAATAACCCCACCCAGAAATTGAACGGCAAAATCTGATGTCTTGTTCCAAGACAAAGGCGTTAGCCTCTCCTCTTTGGTCGGGAGGAAAAGCAAAAAACCCCCCCTCAGTCATAAGAAAAAAGCCTTCTTTGCCTGATAAAACGGCTTTTTCAGATGCTTGTTTTGGGCGCCAAAAACCAACATGGGCGAGCGCACACGCGCGAGGCGTGGCCGACCTAAGAGTCAACCAGCGTTTTTTCATTAAGTCAAATCGACGAAAGTTTTCTGAAACACAAGAGCCGTCAGGCAATAAAATCGTTAGGTAAAGAGAAATGTCGAGCATCATCGAATCCGTTTTTGTTTGACGTCATTCCACAACATCTGAAAATCCAAGCCGCCCATTTCTGCGTTTTTAATAATGATTTTCATGCCATGCTCAGCGAGCCGCTCTAGCCAGCGAGTCTCGTGCAAAGCGTCGAGCTGCGCTTTCGGCATCAACAGACGAACCGCTTCCAAAAGTTCACCATTCGGGTCCGCTTGACCCACAGACAAAATGGCCGTTTTTTCGCCAATGACCTCATCGGGGATGATTTCGTTGGCAAGGGAGAGCGCGACAGCCAACTGGAATTGCCCCATTTTGTTTTTGAAATAGCCGCGAGACATAAAAGAATCAAAAGCATCGCGGGTTTCGTTGGTCAACCTGAGCATGTAAGTCGACTCTCTTTCTGATTTTTCGTTCATATTCAGGCCTTTTGGATCATGGAGTGGCTCGGGGTGATTTCGACGATGTTGTAGCGACCGCCAATTTTTTGTCGAATCGGCGACAAATCTTCTTTTTCGATTTCTCCGCTGTGAACCAACAAAACCAACTGGCTCGCGGTGGAGGGGAGATGGTTCAAAATATTCGAACGGTGGTTCTTGTCTAAGCGGCCAAACGGAGTGTCCATGATCACAGGGCCGGCCGCATGCCCAATTTTAGCAAGGCCTTCGATCAGGGACAGGGCGACAATTTGTTCCGCACCCGCGCTTCGGATCGGCAAAGGATCTCCATTTTCATTCAAAATGGTCAAGCCGTAATTCTTGTTGATGACCAGGCCTTTGTATTTCTTTTGGGTGCTCAGTTTTTGAAACGCCTCCGTGGCGTAGGCTTGCACTTTCTCGCGCAAGCGCTCACGCAGTTTTTCCGCGCTCTCTCGAAAAACAAGCTCAATGTCAGAATAGGTTTCGATGAGGGCCGTGGTCATCCGGCCCTTGCCTTCCGGGCTTCTCGCGATGGTTCTGTTGCTTTGCGCAATTTGGTTGCGCAAATCTCGAATGACCTCCTCAAGAACAGCATGCTCAACAGCCAGTCGGCCTTCTTCTCGGCTCAACATATCGTGTTCTCGGCGCGATCTCGCGTCATTGTCCGCTTCTTCGCTTTCCGCACGCCCTCTCAGGTGCTCCATTTCGGATGACGTCTTTTGAACATCAACGCCCTTTCGGGCAATGATCTGCTCCAAATCAATGATTTGGAGCAGAGTGCCGTTTTTGCGAAGAGCTCCCACTCGATGCATTTCTTCCATGACAGGGAAAAGCTCCATTTCAGAGGACGCTTCCGCGACTTCGTCTTTGTCGTTGTCAATCTCCATTTCGTGGCGTTGCTTGTCCTGGTCCGACATCGCGGTGTGATCCACTTGGCAAGTGGGGCACACTCCATTGTCCAACAAATGCGTGGTGGCCTCTATGCGAGCCTGAAGGCGAGCGGCGCGATCCATGTCGCGCGCAATGCCTTTTTGTCGTTTTGAGAGTTTTTCATGCTTGGCGTTAAGCCGTGGCTGAAGAAAGTCAATCCAAACGCCATCGGCTAATTCTTTTTTTCGTAGCTCATAATCCCGCTCTTCGTCTTGGATTTTTGAGAGATTGACGGAAAGTGCTTCGTATTTGATTTTGGCTTGCCCAACAGCCGCATTTTTTTCAAGAACGTCGGCAATAGTTTCTTTTTGCTCTTTGATCTCTGCGACACGCGCAGCGATTGCGGCGGCGTCTTTTTCTTTGCGCTCAAGCTCTTCTTGATTTTTCTGAAGGCTTTCTCGAAGAAACTCAGAACCGTTGATTTCTTTGATTTCTTCAATTTGTGTCCGCTGCAGTCCCTTGAGGATGGTGGCGATATCTCCACGCGCTTGCGTGATGGCAGGAACACCAAGAACTTGTTCGATGGCTTCCTTGATTTTTTCCCCTTGATCAGATCCGTCGATCAGAAGGTTTTCGTATTCCTGCAGAAGCTCTCCGTCAAACAGAAAAAAACGAGAGATCTGCTCGGGTACGATTCGAGATATTTCCTCTTCAATATCCGGGCCGAGCATCGCGATGCTCCCTTTTTGAAGGGTTGCGGCCATCTCATAATCGTCCGCTTTAAGCCCTAGGGGCGAAGAGATTTTCTTTTTTATTGTCCGCTTCAGGGAATAGTGAGTGTTTTCTGAAAAAAAAGAAACTTCAACAGACATGCTCCAGTCCTGCTCATTTTTCGCTACTGAGTTTATCAATTCAAAAGACGGAATTGGCCGCGAATGGCGGTTATAGGCTTTCCCATAGAACGCCCATTTCATGGCATTCAAAATGCTCGTTTTCCCGCGCATGTTGTCGCCATGAATCACCAAAACGTTCATGTCCGGATCCGAGGGGAAGGCAATTTCATTGACCCCTTTGTAGGGCATGAAATTTGTCAGCGTCATTTTTTCAATTTTCATGATTTTACTCCGGAAACAGCGGCCTGGACAACCGCTCTGATTTCTTGGATCGCTTTAAGCCTGTCGTCAGGCGAAAAACGATGCCCCTGCTCAATGCGAAAAATGGCTTGAAGAAGGTCTTGTGAAAGCCCCGGCGCCTTGTCTTTGCCCACCTCCAAAACGACTGTTTCGGCAATTTTTTGAGCTTCGTCTCGTTCATTCATCATTTTCCCCTTCGTTTTCAATGGTTTTCCACATGTCGGAATCAATATCGATGTTGTGGGCAATGGCAATTTTCCGGAGTCCAGCCTCCGCCGAACGATTTTCTGCGTCTTTTGCAAAAGAAATCGCTCGTAGCAGCTCTCCCACGACAGGAGAGCTCGCTGTTTCCTCTAGTTCTTTTGGGACGATAATGGCGTCATGAATTTCTGCCGATCGTTTCCCAGGACTTGCTCGAAGCGTGCGCCCTCTGCGTTGAATAAATTGGCGAGGGTTTTTTGAGGACGCGAGAATGAGCGCGTGATCCACAAGTGGAATATCCACCCCTTCATCCAAACAACGAATGCAGCAAAGAATGCCGCCTTCGGACTCAAAAAATGACAAAACAGACGTCCTTTGATCAGCCGACAGGGCTGAATGATATTCCAGGGGGTGAAAACCCTTTATTTGCAGAGCTTCAATCACACTGGCCAATTGCTCTGCGTCTTCGCAATAAACGAGCCACCAAGATTTTGTCGAAAAATGCTCGACGATGATTTTCTGGGCCAGGGCGATTTTGTTGACGGCTTTTTTTGCCACCTGCGAGCGTCGAATAAGCAATAATTTCAGTTTTTGATGATCGCAGTTGTCTTTTTTGCCCCATTCAGAAACAACGGCCTTTGTGAGCCTGTTCCACTGTTGAGTTTCTGTTCCTGTAAGCTCAACGGCGTGAGGGTGATAGTAATAAGGGACCAATCGTCCCGAGGCGATGGAGTCTTTGAGCGTGATGACTGGACCGACCGGTCCGCCAAAATAATCAAGGATTTTGGCCGTTCCAACCGGATCTCCATATCGAATCGGCGTTGCGCTAAGCCCCAAGCGGCGAGCAAAGTTTTTGGATAGAATTTTAGAGCGAACATCGCTGCCCAGTTGATGAACTTCGTCAGCGACCAGGAGAATATCGCCATTTTCTTGGCAAAGGTCCAAAAAAAGATCCGAAGATGCTGTCTGCATCATGGCAAGGACGATTCGCTTGCCCGCGGAAGACTCCATCGTCATTTTTTGTAAAAGCCGATTGTTTTTCCACGAACCACGACCGTCGCCCGCAAGCAAAACGGTCGCATCAGGGCATTCTTCATAAATTTCGAGAGCCCATTGTTTAAGCAGCAAAGCGCTGGGGACCAGCACGATGACCGGCATTTCGCTTAAAAGATGCTCTTTTATGATTTGAATTGCCGTGAATGTTTTTCCGCTGCCAGTGGCATGAACAAAAATGCCTCGGCCTCCGGCCGCTTTCCAGGCTGATATAGCTGCGAGTTGGTTTTGATTTGGGTGCCGTTTTGCTGCGTGGATTGAGTCGCTCAAATCGGCCAAATGGCTCACCAGCTCATCATCAAGCAGCGCGCTAGTCGCCCCGGAGGCTTGCAATAATCGCATTTTTGCGGCAGCCGGAAAGTTGATCGTCGTGACGCCAGATGAAACACCACCCCAAAGCTCTTCAAAGTAATCGGCTTGGCGACGTGCTCGCGAGCCATCGCTAGGAGACCACGATCGAAAAACTTCAACAGCCTCTCTGTTTCCCTGTGGATGCCAGCCATTCCATGTCTCGTTGGAGGAGCCAATAAAACCAACTTGATTGTTGTCAACGTCGGAAAAAATGCCTACTTTGGAATGGAAAATTCCGTTTCCGCTCGAGGGGATGGCCAGACGGATTTCGAGATGCCCGCTGCCAACCAAAACCCCAAGAAGCCGTACGCGAGCATTCGCTTCGGGAATTGCAAGAAGAGCATCCAAATCGGCTTCAACAGAACGGGCGAGCACTGCATCTCGTTCTTTTTCTTCATACGATTGCGCAATAATTGCGACGTCTTCCGGAGCCATGGACGGTGAGCAAATCAAGCGAATGCGTCCGCCTTTTTTGCAAAAAGAAATAATGTCATGCCCTATCATTAGATAGACCGACGACCGGAAGTATCCAACGGCTCGGTCATATCGAATGGAGGAGCGGAGGCACGGTCTGATTAATTGCCCAACCACATCAGAAGCACCGGTCCGATACCCATCTGCAAGCAAAAGGGTTGGTAAAGTAGACGCTGCGCGAGAGTATGTCATATCATGATTTTGAGCGAGTTGAGAATCATTTTTAACTGGCGTCGGGCTGTTTGGCTACGGACGGGAAGACCGTTAGTCGGGTAGTATAGCAAAGAAATGCTGCCGTGGGGTAAAAAATTAGAAATAGCTTGGCAGCCGTCGGTTTTCCAAAACGACAAAAAACATCGAAAAAAGAATTCTTTGAGCCGCAAAAAGTCTAAAATTACGATTTTTTCGCCTTCCGGCCTGTCAATATCGAGGGTTTTGAAGTTCGCGGGGCAAGTTTCATTGCAGTTTTTAGGAAAAAACCTTGATCGCCGAAAAACCGACAGGTGTTAAGCGGAAATGGAACGAGAGCGGTGCCTTGGTTTTGTCTAAATAGAGAAATCGCATATTGACTCTGCTTTTTTGTCCAATGTAGGGCTCCTGGGACGCTATGCCGCGTGGAGCGGATAAACCATCCTGACTCTATTAAAAGGATTTCGTGTGAAAATTTTCATGTTGAGGGCTTCGATCCAAGCCCCGAGCAACTCCCCGATCGACTATCAAAATCTGAACAAGGAAATGCTCGGGCGTGGATTCAGGCAAAGCCTGCAAGCCCTCCTCGGCAACATCGTGCCGCTGCCGCAAGGCGAATTCGTGATCGGCGTGCTGGAAACCAAACACAGCCCGGAAGCGATTGCGGGCCTCGCCAAGCAAGCCGCCCAAATCGCGACGAAACCGGAGCACTTCAAGAGCGGTTTCCCGTTCCGCCTCGTTTGCGTCCTGGCGGAAGGCATGCCGTTCGTGTTCGCGGCCTAAAAAGTCGCTTGGATGCCAAGATGCCAAGGCTTGTCAAGAAAAGCTCCTAAGTCGGAGCTTTTTTTGATCGGCAGGCGCCTCGCAGAGGGGGCGGACGGCATTTTTTGCAGGGTTTTTTGCGAGAAAAGCACCCAGCGTGTGTGTTTTTTTGCATGAAAATGGATTTTCATCTGGAAGATCAACGTCACAAAAAGAGGTTTTTTATGAAAATTGTTTTTGTCGACTTGTCCGATTTGGAGCAGAAAATTCACGAGACCACGCGGTCCTGGATCTCCGGTGATGCTCCGCTGGTGAAAATGGCCGCTATCCGAAAAAGTTTTTTGGCGGATAAGATTGTGGGCTATGGCCACCCGCTCCGCATGGGAAGCCAAACCGCGAGTTTGCCAACCCGAGAGATGTGCGCGCGCTCATTTTTCAGGGCTGCCAGCGATCCCGCCGATCTTGAATCTAAAATTAAAAAAGACGTGGAGTCCTTCTTCTCCACATGTCCCGATGGGCATGCCGTGCTTATTTCTGGCGCGGATATGCAGGCCGTGGCGGAAAGGGCGATGCTCACAGGGCAAATCGTGGAGCAAGTGATTCCTTGGTCAGACGAGGGAGGCCCGGGCTCCAAGCACGCGTCGTGCGCGTTCAATGCAATAACTGCGCGAGCCACCATTTTCGATTACTGCTCTTGGGCAGATTTAAGTCAGGGCATAAAAACCATCTCGATGTCCACCGCCAGCGTCGCCGAAACCATCAAGGATGGCGAGGTCACGTATGAAAAGCTGAACATCTTTGGGCTGCCGGCGTTGCGACGAACGAAAACTCCGGATTGCTTTGTCGGAGATGACAATGTCATGGAAATCGAAATCCTTCATCACCATTCCGCCGTGGATTATATGGCGGCGTTGAAGCGCCCCTGGTGATTGGGTTTTCTTTTTGACGACCAAGCCTCCAAATTGGGGGCTTTTGATCGCCTTCCGAGCATGACAACCGCAAAAAGAAGAGAAAATTCAAAAGAATGGTGTTCGCGAATGCAAAAACAGACTGGCGGCAGCCTGGCGAACAGGGAAAAAGTTAAAATGCAGTCATGCAGGATATGCTCTTAACCCCAAGCTCCGCGTTGTTTGAGCGAATGTTGATTTTCGGAAGCCCCATGCCCAGTTCTGTTGTTGATTATCAAGCAAGCCTCCGCGCTCGCGCTGACGCTCTCACTCTGGCGCAATGGCTTGCCACGGCCGACCCCGAAACGTTGTTCCCCAATCGAGAGGAGTTCGAGCAGGCTGGGGAATCGCACGCAAGCGATCCAGAAGTGATCGATTGGCTTCCGTTTGATGGATCTGGCAACGGATACGCGATAAGGCCGGCGCGCGATTTGTTTATGGCTCAGCACCCGGAATGGAATTCACCGCGCTGGAACGCCGCCGCGAAAACATTAAGCGAAGGCGCAGCCTGGCGACAGCAGGATGCCCAAGACTTCGAGCTCGAGCGAGCTGCCCGGCATGCCGTCAAAAACATTAAAAGAGAAAGCCAAAAACCCGTTGTTTTTCCATGGATTGTTTCAATGTCAGCGCAAAGTGGCGACTGGGACGACCCTATCCATTGGAGTTCAGGGGCCATTTCTCGCGCCGGTTTTGAGGCCGCCGTGGACGAAACACCGTTGCCCGCTTTTTTGTCCGGATTGAGCTCCGCCGTTTGTCGAGCGCTTTTCGCAGAGAGTCTGAAGGCGCAAATGGCTTCGAGGTTTCCCCATTTGCAAATCGAATTGGAAAAAAACTTGCCCGGCGGCGGTCGGGGAGGCGTTGACGCGCAAAGCTGGACACTGGCGCTCAAAGCCACTCCGCGCAGAGACAGGGCAAGGGAACGGGAACCCATATCTGACGCGACGGCTCAAGAAGTGCTGACGACGTGGATCGGGCTTCTGCGCAACGCTGTGGGAGAACAGCATGTTTGCATTCGGCCGCTGGAGATCACCACGCGTCGAAAGAACTCAATGCCCTCACGAGCAACCGATGATGACATGCGACAGTGGATGGCGCAAGCGGACGCTGTGAGAGTCCAAAAAGAGTTGCGAGAGCTGGTCGCGCAACAAAGCGCGTCGAATGGCGCCGTCGCGAACGAAGAACAGGTAACCCAGAGAAACGGCCGCCGTTTGTGAGCGCTCACGGGGGCTTTGCCGCGTCCGCAGCTCCGCGTGCTGTGAGCTCGATTTTTCCCAGATTGCCGGGTTGCTGCTCCCAAGCGATAAAATGCGTTAAGGTGATGGGGCCAGGGCTTTTTCGACCAGGGGTTCGCCCGCAAATATTGTGTTCCATTTTCATTTCCATAGAGTTCCAAAAGATCCGCCATGCCAGACACCATCGATTCGTTGCCAGCGCCGACGAAAACCGCAACAGCGCAGCCAGAAATGGCAAACTTGGCGGCCATCGCCTCCAAAAAAGAGGGCGTGTCGCGCAATGTGCTGAACGCCGCCGAAGTGGCGGAGAAACTAACTGCGCTGGGCGAGGACCGCCTGCGCGACACCGATGAGGAGCGGGCAGGCAAGGCTCAGCAGTGGTTGGGCAGCGTGGCCCGCAAGTGGCTATTGCGCGAGGGCGAGGTCGAGGACGTCAAACGATCGGATGCTGATTTTGACAATTTGCCAAAATGGGCGCAAGAATCATTGTCGCAAGGCCTTTCTGTTATTCGGGTGGTCTTTTCCGACGAAGAAAAAGAACGCATTGAGCACATTGTCGATTGGCTGCGCGCGGACAATGGCCCCTCGCTCACAAGCGATTGGTCAAGAATCAGTGTTGCCCAGGCCGAAAAGGGCGTCGAATCGTGGATGGCAGACAATGCTCGAGCCGCTGAGCGCCGGCTTGCGGAACAAGCGGACATCGACGTGGATGCCAGCGGCGTTAGAACCGTGATGGAGCTGGAAAAGGGGTGGCGCTGGGTGCAGGTTGTGTCTCCGGATTCGCTGGACCGCGAAGGCTCCTTGATGCGTCACTGCGTTGGATCTTACGCCAAACAGGTGGCCGCAGGCGAGATTAAAATATGGTCTTTGCGGGACGAAAACAATCAGCCGCGTTTGACAATTGAAAGCAGGCTCCACGAGTTGAAGCAGCTCAAAGCTTTCGCCAATGGCGTTATGGACGAGGAGCAT
>Ga0105857_1000690_pt1 | contig 11787 bp, 10 predicted proteins | sample OrgsoiDNA_201061_FD_89682 | JGI IMG/M metagenome (GOLD analysis project Ga0105857, IMG submission 89682) | Permafrost soil microbial communities from the Arctic, to analyse light accelerated degradation of dissolved organic matter (DOM) -... | ecosystem: Environmental > Terrestrial > Soil >...
CGAAGAGCGGCAGGATGGTCAGTTTTTCTTCGGGCACCGGCATGGTGATGAGCCCCAGGTCGAAGCGGCGGCTCAGCAGTCCCGCCACAATCTCTTCGGTAGCGGCCACGGTCACGTGAATCTCGGTGCGGGGAAAGCGCTTGCGCAACATGCGCAGGGACGTGCCGAGCCGATAGATCAGTGCCGTGGCGCCGGTGGCGAAGTGGAACGGCCGGGTGTCGCCCGCCGGGTCGTTTTGACATTCCTGTTGGATCCGGCCGACGTGCTGGAGGATCGAGCGGGCATGCTCCGCCAGCCGATGCGCATGGGCCGTAGGCGCTATGCGCTTACCGGTGCGCACGAACAATTCGGTTCTCAGTTCCGACGCCAGGGCGCGCAACTGCTGGCTGACGGCGCCCGGCGTCAGGCCAACGCTCGCGGCGGCGCGGGTGACGCTGGAGGTCTCCACTACCGCCAGAAAGGCCCGCAACTGTCCGATTTCCATGAGCCGAATCCTTCGTTTAGAAATTCTAAATTAGCTTTTTAGATTATATGGCTTGACAGGCGGCAGCCGCCACTCCCATACTTCACAACAACCGCTCAGGTTGGTTTTCGACACCGTTAAATCTCACAGGATGTAACACAGGTTAGCTCTTATTTGACAAACCAATTGAGCGGCGTTAAACTCACGAGCGAGCTTTCTTGAGGGGGTCAGTCATGAAACACGTGTCTCTGTCGACATTCGCAAGCTTGTCCTTGCGCCTGTCCTTGTTCGCCTCGATTATTCTTTTCCCCGGTTTGCAGTCCGCGGCAAGAGCCCAGTCGGTGGCCGTGGCGCAAGTCAGCGGAACGGTTTCGGATTCGAGCGGCGGCGCTATCGCCAATGCGCAAGTCTCGATGACGGAAACCGACAAGCACCTGGTGCGCACCACGGTGTCGGACGCTAGCGGCGGTTACACTCTGCCCAATCTACCGGTGGGTCCTTACCGGCTGGAAGTCAAGATCGGCGGGTTCAAGGATTACGTTCAAACGGGCATTGAGCTGTCGGTCAACAACAATATTCAAGTCAACGTGACGATGCAGGTGGGCGCGGCCACGGAGCGGATTGAAGTGACTGCGACCACCAGCATGGTCGAGACCAAAGAGAACTCGATCTCGAGTCTGGTGGACCAGCAGCGCATCAACGAACTGCCGTTGAACGGGCGGCAGGCGACCCAGTTGATCATCACCCTGGGCGCGGCGGCGTACGGGGATTCGGGCGACACGGGAAGCAAGACCTTCTATAGCTCCACCCGGATTTCCGTGGCGGGCGGACAGGGCAACGGCACGGCTTATCTTCTGGATGGCGGCGACAACACGGACCCGATGTCGAATGTCAACATGCCGTTTCCATTCCCGGACGCGCTGCAGGAGTTCAGCGTCGAGACCAGCGCTGTGTCATCGCGCTTCGGTATCCACCCCGGGGCCACGGTAAACGTGGTTACCAAGTCCGGGTCGAACGGATTCCATGGCGACTTGTTTGAATACCTGCGCAACGGCGATTTGAATGCCCGCAACTTCTTCGCGCCGACCCGCGACAGCTTGAAACGCAACATATTCGGCGGAACGGCCGGCGGCAGGGTCATCAAGGACAAGCTGTTTGTCTTTGGCGGGTTTCAAGGCACGCGCAACCGCTCGAACCCGGCGTCGAATACTACGTTTGTTCCGAATGCCGCCATGTTGAATGGGGATTTCAGCGGGATTACTTCGGGCGCGTGTACATCGAGCGGCAAGCCTTTGACGCTTTTTAATCCGAACGGCGGCCTGGCGTTTCCGGGCAACCAGATTCCGACATCGCTGCTGAACCCCGTTGCCGTGAAGATCGCGAGCGGCTTTTTGCCGGTGGGCTCGGCCGATGCATGCGGCAAAATCACCTACGGCATTCCGGTCACGGGCGATGAGGAACAGGCGATCGGGCGTGTCGACTGGGTGCAGAGCGCGAAGCATACCTTGTTTGGACGGTACTTCCTGGTTGACTTCAAAAACCCGCCCACTTACGACGGCAAGAATCTGCTTACGACCACGCAGGCGGGCAACCTGGAGCGGTCCCAATCGCTCTCGGTCGGCGACACCTACACCTTCAGTCCATCCATCCTGAACTCGGCTCACCTGACCTTCAACCGAATACGCGACAACCGCGGGCCGACGGATATTCCGATTAACCCGACCCTGCTCGGTGTCAATATGTACAGCGCCGTGCCGAACTTTCTGCTGTTGGCCGTTACCGGCGGTTTCAGCACCTTCTGCGGCACCTGCGCCCCCGGACATTTCAATGTCACCAGCTACCAGGCGGCCGACGACGTGGACGTGATCCGCGGACGGAATCAAATGGCCTTCGGGTTCAACCTGGTCCGCGTGCAGAACAACACCGTCTCCGGCTTCAACGAGAATGGAAATTTTGCGTTTAATGGAACGCTCACCGGGTCCACGGCCTCACCCGGATGCTCAAACTGCGGCCTGGGGCTTGCCGATTTCCTGATTGGACGGCCCAACGATTTCACGCAGACCAACGCGACTCCCGACGACTTGCGGCAATGGATTATGAGCTTCTACGCGCAGGACACGTTCAAGATCTCTTCGCGCTTCACGTTGAACTTCGGCCTTCGCTGGGAGCCGACCTTCGCCGACCCCGATAAGTACAAGCGCGGCAGTTCCTTCAGCCTTCCCGGCTTTCTAGCGGGCCAAGTCAGCACGAGATATCCGAATGCGCCCGCCGGACTGTTCTTTCCGGGCGACCCGGGAATTCCCGCGGCCAACTGGAACGGGCACCTGGCGAACTTCGCGCCGCGCCTTGGCGTTGTGTGGAACCCCCACGGCGATGGAAGGGACACGCTTCGCGTCGGCGGCTCGATCCTCTACGACGTTTCGGAGACCTGGTTCAATGAGCGCGAGACCACCAATGCGCCGGTCGGCACCGCGCTCGACACGCCGAACCCGGTGGGCGGGCTGTCGAATCCATGGCAGAATTATCCGGGTGGGAATCCATTTCCCCAGAACGGGAAGGCCTTCTTCCCGACCGCGGGAGTCTATGTCAACTTCCCCATCAATCCCAAGCCCACTTATGTGGCGAATTGGAACATCACCTATCAGCGGCAGTTGCCCGGCAATTGGATGGGTTCGGTAAGTTACCTGGGCAACAAGACGACGCACCTTTGGAGCAACAACGGCGAGGTCGATCCCGCAACTTTCCTGGGGTTGCCCTTCTCCACCACGTCCAACACCAACCAGCGCCGGCTTCTCTTCCTGTTGAATCCCAAGCTGGGCGCGGCCTACGCGAGCATCAACACCATGGATGACGGGGCAGTGGCTCACTACAACGGCTTGCTGACATCGTTGAATCATCGCTTCTCCCACAACTTCACGTTCCTTGCCAACTACACGTACTCCAACTGTATTTCCGACACGGATTTTGGCGCCGCGCTAGCGACCCCAGGGAACTCACAGCCGTTCAATCGCCATGCCGACTGGGGTCCGTGCGTGTTTGACACGCGCCACAATTTCAATACATCTCTGGTGGCCACCAGCGCAATGAAGGGCGGCAACGCTTTCCTGAGACACCTGGTGAACGATTGGACACTCGCGCCGCTGATTCACGCCTCAAGCGGCCAGCCCTTGAACGTGACCGTCGGCAAGGATAACTCGCTCACCGGCCTGGGTAACGACCGGCCCAATCAAGCGCTCGCCAACGTGATGGCGACCAACCCGATCTGCAATAACGGCACCACCGCGTGCGTCCAGTGGCTCAATCCCGCGGCGTTCACCGCCAATCCGCTCGGCACCTTTGGCGATCTCGGACGCAATGCCTCGCGCGGACCTCACACCGTGAATTTCGATGCCGCGTTGAGCCGGACCTTTAAGATCACCGAGCGGTTCAACCTGCAAGCGCGCCTGGACGGGTTCAATGTTTTTAATCATACGAACTTCGCGGGCGCGATTTCGCCGGCAGGCACGGTGACGGGCTACTCCACCCTATCTACCGGCTTAAGCTCTTCGACGTTCGGCAGAGTGCAATCCGCATTCGATCCGCGCATTTTGCAGTTCGCCCTGAAGCTGAATTTCTAACGTTACGCTGCCGGAGGGCGCGCCCCCGAAATGGAGCGACGCTCTCACCGGCCCGCCGGCGCCTTCGGCGGGGTGGCCAGCGGGATGCGCGCATCGAGCAGATGCATTCCGATATCGTTGAGGCCGGTGTTGGTGAAGGTGTTCGAGAGCACGACCACACCTGCGCGGGATTTTGGTTCGTAGCCCACGAAGGATCGGTATCCAGCCGTGCTGCCGTTGCGCCAGACAATCCCGTCACTGGCCACTACCCAGCCGAGCGCCATCTCCGTGCCGGGAATCGTGGTGGGCCGGCGGACCTTCAGCATGGCGGCCATGGCGGGAGCGAGCGGCGACTTGGCGTAGCCCAGGCTGGCCGCCACTAACAACAGCAGATCATTGGCGCTCGACCGCAGCGCGCCGCTTCCGGCCAGCGCTTGATAGTCGAAATTCGGGACCGCCGCCAAGCTAGCGTTGTGCCCCACCGCCAGCCGGGCTTTCATTTCCGCGGAGAGGGTTATGCCTGTGCTGCGCATGCCGAGCGGTTGGGCGATGCGGGATGTCACCAGGGCCTCGTAACTCATGCCGGCGCGCCGCGCGAGGGCGTGTCCCAACAGCCCGCCGCCCAGGTTGGAATACTCGAAGCCCGATCCGATGTCGCGCCACATCTTGTAGGTCGAGAGAAACTCGTAGAGCCGCGCATCCGAGTAGTCCGCGTAGGGATTGGCGGGATTCGCGGGCTTCAAGTTGGATGGGAGCCGCGGCAGCCCCGAGGTATGCGTGGCAAGATCTTGGAGCGTGATCCGGCGGCCGCCGCGTTCCGGCACTTTGACGCCCTGCGGCAGGTATTTCGCCACCGGGTCGGTTAGCGCGACCTCACCGCGCCGGACCATATCGGTGAGCAGCAGCGAGGTGAAGACTTCGGTCACCGAGCCGATCTCGAAGATGGTGTCGCCGTTGAGCGGGCGCTTGTCGCCCTGGTCCAGGCTGCCGTAAGCTACCACGCGGGTTCCCTTCGGCTCGATCACGCCGGCGACGATCCCGACGCCCTTCCATGCGCCGGCGATGCGATCCACAAGGATCCTGCGGATTTCGGAATCGGGCGGAACGGGAGATTCCGGAAAAGACTGCGCGCGCGCAGCGGACATCGGAATGAACATCGCGCACGCAGCGATGAGAAGGCTCCGCGATGTCATTTCTTATTGGGGATGGTCCACAGGTAGATAGTGCGGCCGTCCACGGTCTCTTCTTTGTCGGGCTTCCAGTCACCCATGTTCCAGCTATGCGAGACCACGCGGGCACCGGGCTTGAGCTCCTTGAAAAGCTTGGGCCGCAGGCGCAGGTTGACGTTGGGCAGCAGGAAGAGAGTGACCACGGTGGCGTTGTGGATGTCGGCGTCAAAGAGATCGTTAACTTCGAACTTCACCAGGGCTTCGACGTGCGCCTTGCGGGCGTTTGCGCGGGCTTCCTGAACGAGGTTGGGATCGATGTCGATGCCCACGCCGTGCGCGCCGTAGTCCTTGGCGGCGGCGATGACGATGCGCCCGTCGCCGCAGCCGAGGTCATAGACGTTGTCGCCCGGCTTGACGCCGGCGAGCTTGAGCATGGCGTCGACGACGACATTCGGGCTGCGAACGTAGGGGACATCGGGAGGATGCGGATGCTTGGGCTGGCTGTTCTGGGCGGCGGCGCTGGAGATGACTAGCAGGGCGGCGGCCAAGTGAAGGAATCGCATGATGACCTGTTGAACATGGGTGACCTGTTAAAAAGGTTAGCGCGTTCCGCTTCCCGAGGCCAGACAAGGGGCTGCGGATTTGTACGAAGCCCCCCATTTGAGGCGCACGGAAAATCCCCACCCGCCCGCTCTACAAATCCTTGATCAACTGTTGGGCGGCAATCAGCAGCGGGTCCCAGGTGGCCGAAAACGGCGGCGAATACGCCAGATCCAACTGCTCGAAATCGTCGATGGTCATCCGGGCCTGCAGGGCGGTGGCGATCACATTGATGCGGCCGGCGGCTCCGTCATCGCCGACTACCGAACCGCCGACCAGCCGGCGCGTCGCGCGGTCGGCCACCAGTTCCACGGTGGTCATGGTCCCCTGGTAATACTTGGGCCGCGTATGGGCCTCAATCCGCGCGGCAACCGGAGAGAAACCTTCGGCGCGCGCCTGCTCCAGGGAGAAGCCCGTGGTGGCGAAGGCCTTCCCGAAGATCCCCACAATTCCGGTGCCCACGATGCCCGCAAAGCGCTCCCGTCTCCCGGCGGCGTTGGCGCCGGCCACCCTGCCGCACTTGTTGGCCGTAGTGCCCAGCGGAATGTAAGTGGGGCGGCCGGTGACGATGTGGTTCACTTCGGCGCAATCGCCGGCGGCGTAAACACCGCGCAGGTTGGTCTCCATGCGGTCGTCGGTGCGGATGGCGCCGCTGCGGCCGGTCTCGACGCCTGCCTCGGCGGCAATCTCCACGTTGGGCTTGAACCCGGCCGAGAGAACCACCACGTCGCAGGGTATGCCGGCGGCGCTTTCGGGCTCAATGGCGGTCACGCTCACACCGCAACGGAGCTCGACGCCGTGTTCTTCCAGTTGATGCCGGACGGCGGCGGTGAGCAGCGGGTCGTGGCGCAGCAGGGCGTCCTGCGACCGCTCCACTACGGTGACGCGGAGGCCGTTGCGGCGCAGAGCGTCGGCGGCTTCCACTCCAATGTATCCGGCCCCGATCACCAGCGCGCGCCTGGGCTGCTTCTCCCGGATGAACTGGCGCAACCGCTCGGCGTCGTCGAGCGTGTGCAGTGTAAAGACGTGCGGTTGCCAGGCGCCCGCGATGCCGAGAGCATCCGGACGGGCGCCGGTCGCAATTACCAGGTGTTCGTAGCGGAGGCGCTCGCCCGATTCCAGCACGACCTCGCGGCGTGGATGGGAAATGGCGACCACGCGCGCGCCGGTGCGCACCTCAATGTTGCGCTCCTTGCGAAAGTACTCAGGCGTATGGACGATCAGTTGCTTCGCGTCGCGCACGCGGCCTTCGACAAAATACGGCAGGCCGCAGGCGCCATACGAAATGACGGGGCCCTTTTCGAGGACGACGATATCGAGATGTGGATCGATGCGGCGCGCACGGGCAGCCGCGCTCAGGCCCGCGGCGACACCTCCGATGACGACCAATGCCATCGGCGGTCACTCCTCTTGTTTCATCTTGTTCACAAAGTCCAGGATATCGAAAGTCTTAAGCTTACGGTCGGGGTAGTAGCTGTTGACGGCGTCCTGCTCGTCGGTGAAGATTTCGAAAATGGTGGCCAGCTTGGTCATCACCAGCAATTCGATGGTGCGGCGGTTCAGGTTCACCAGCTTGACGTTGCCGCCGTTCTTGCGCAGCGTGCTGGCCGACATCACGAGCGCGCCCAGGCCGGTGCTATCGATATAGTCCACGCCGGCCAGGTTGAATACGAGGTTGCGGACGCCGCCGGTAATCAGAGTGGCAACGGTGTCGCGCAGGGACGTGGCCTCATGGCCCACGGTGATCCGGCCCTTCATGACGACGATAGTGATGCCTTCGTGTTCGTGCTGCTCGATTTCGAGAGACATAGTTTGGTCAGAACCGGCGTCGATCAGGCCGGCATCTTCATGCCGATCATGGCTTCGACTTCCTCGATGGCCACCATCTCAATGGCGTCCCAGGGGCAGCCGTCCAGAAATGCGCCGTCGGGGCCCTTGCTGACGCACTTTTTGCAGCCGATGCAGAGCACCGGGTCCACTTCGATACGGCCGAAAGGCGCATTATCTTCGTCCGGAACCCAGTACATGCAATCCGCCACGGGGCAGTAGGGCACGCACGCGGGCGATCCGGCGCACCCGGTGCAGCATTCGGTGATGACGGCAAGTTCCTTGGGCCGCTTCTTGCGGGGCGTGAGGATCCCCTCGGACTTGGGCTCCCGCTTCATTACGTCCGTGGGCATGCTAGGAATTATGACACAGGCGTGAGCCGCCCGTCATGCGTTCCACGATTGCTACAGGAGTTCCGATGTCACCGTGATTCTGGTCTTGTACAGCTTGGAAACCGGGCAGCCGGTTTCGGCGGCCTTGACGGCGGTGTCAAAGGCACTCTGCGTGGCGCCGGGAACCTTCGCCTTCAGGTCCAGATGACTCTCCGTGATGGCGAAGCCGTCGGCCATTTTCTCGAGCGTGATGCTGCACACGGTGGCCAGGCTTTCCGCCGTGAGGCCGGCGGCGGCAAGCTGCGCCGAAAGAGCCATGGTGAAGCAGCCGGCATGCGCGGCCGCCAGCAACTCTTCGGGATTGGTGCCCTTGCCCTCCTCAAACCGCGTGTGGAAGGAGTAAGGCGTACCGGAAAGCACGCCGCTGGCGGTGGAAATATTCCCCGCTCCGGTTTTCAAATCGCCGCGCCATTGCGCGTTGGCTGTACGTTTCATTTTTTGGATTTCGCTCCGTACCAAGAAGACAGGCCGGGAGGCCTATCCCACCATTCTAGATGCTTCGCGGCTATGCTGGGTAGCGGGTATTTGCGATGCCGCCCCGCAATATTGAGGCACAACTCGAACAACTGAGCCGGCTGCGGGAGGCCAGTCCCGCCGAAGCGGCCGCGGCCGTGCGCAAGGCGCTTGCCGATCGCGTAAACCTGGTGGTGGCCAAGGCGGCCAATCTGGCTGCCGAATTGCAGCTTCGCGATCTGGCGCCGGACCTGGTGTGCGCCTTCGAGCGTTTGCTGGAGGACGCCGTCAAGCGCGACCCGCAGTGTTGGGGCAAGAATGCGGTCGCCAAGGCGCTCACGGCGCTCGATCATCGCGAGTCGCCGGTGTTCCTGCGAGGCGCCCGCCATGTCCAGATGGAACCGGTGTGGGGCGGCCAGGAGGATACCGCGGCGACGCTGCGCGGAATCTGCCTGCTGGCGCTGGTCTCTTGTGGCGACATGCGGCGCGAACAGGTGCTGCGGCATTTGGTGAACGGCCTCACCGAAGCATCCGCGCCCGTGCGCATGGACTCGGCGCGGGCCCTGGCGCAAATGGCGGGCGACGAATGCGCGCTGCTGCTGCGGTTGAAGGCGCGGGCGGGCGACCGCGACGCCAGCGTGACGGGGCAGGTGCTCGAGTGCGTGCTGGCCCTGGAACGAAACGCGGGCCTGCCGTTCGTGTCGGAGTTCCTAAGCCCGGTGGGCGGCGAGGTGGCGGAGGAAGCCGCGCTGGCGCTGGGCGCGTCACGGATGGAGGCGGCGGTGGATGTGTTGCGCGAAGTCTGGGACCGTGCGCTGGGCCGCGAATTCCGCGCGGTGCTGCTGCGGGCGCTGAGCATCTCGCGCCAGGAGAAGGCGGTCGCGTTCCTGGAGGAACTGGAAAAGAACGGCCGAAAGCAGGACGCGGAGGACGCGCGCGCGGCGCTAACGCTGATTCGCGATTCGAACGCAACAACCGGATAGAAGCAGAACCTTGAATGAGGCACTCTGTGGTTGGGGGATATGCAAATGCCAGTTGCCATATTAGATGAGGAACGCTGCTGGGAGGCGATTCAAAAGCGGGACCGGACCGAGGACGGCCGGTGGTTTGTGGGTGTAATCACCACCGGCATATACTGCCGCCCTTCGTGCACGTCGCGGCACGCCCTTCGTAAGAATGTGCGGTTTTACGCCACCAGCCAGGAAGCCGAGCGCGACGGCCTTCGCCCATGTTTGCGATGCCGGCCGCTTGAGGCCGCGCCCGCCGCCGCCGCCGCGGAAAAGATCCGGCTGCTCTGCCGGTACATCGAGAGCCATATGGACGGCCATTTGGAAAACCACGGCGACAGCCGCTTGAATCTGGAGGAGCTATCGGCGCGCGCGGGGCTGAGCCGGTTTCACTTGCAGCGAACCTTCAAAGCCGTGGTGGGGGTGACGCCCAAACAGTACGTGGAAGGGCTGCGGACGGAGCGGCTGAAGACCGGGCTTAAGCAGGCGAAGGATGTGACCGAAGCGGTTTACGAGGCCGGATATGGTTCGTCGAGCCGGGTGTACGAGCGCGCCGATACGCGGCTCGGCATGACGCCCAATCAGTACCGGCGCGGAGGGCTGGGCGTAGCGATTACCTATGTGACGGCGGAGACGGCGCTGGGGCAGATGACGATTGGGGCCACCGATCGGGGGATTTGTTTCCTGCAGTTTGGGGATGCGGAGGAGGAACTGGTGGCGGCGTTGCGGAAGGAGTATCCGCAAGCGAAGGTGGCCGCGATGGGGAAGGAGCAGGACCCGCAGTTTCGCGCGTGGATGGCAGCACTTGAAAAGCACCTGGCTGGGCCCGGCAGCCCGCTGCCCCACTTGCCCCTGGATATTCGCGCCACCGCGTTTCAGATGCGGGTGTGGAATTACTTGCAGACCATTCCGGTGGGTGAGGTGCAATCGTACGGCGAGGTGGCCAGTGGTATCGGGCAACCGGCGGCGGTGCGGGCGGTGGCGCGCGCCTGCGCATCGAACACCGTCGCCATCGTGATCCCATGCCATCGGGTGATTCGCGGAACGGGTGAACTCGGCGGCTATCGCTGGGGCCTGGCACGCAAACGCGCACTGATCGACCTGGAACGCAGACGAGTTTAACCTGGATTAGTCGTGTCGATTGACCCTACGCGCCGGGCTTCATAAGCGGCGATCTGCGGCTCGTGCTTGAGGATGTAGCCCAGTTCATCCACACCCTCTACCAGGCAATGCTTGGAAAAGGCGTCGACGGGAAATTTTACCTGGCGGCCGGAGGGCGTGGTCAGCGTCTGGTTGGGAAGATCGATCTTGATGGTGGCGGCCGGATTCCCGGCGACGGCGGCGAACAGCTCCGCGTGCACATCCGGCGGAACCACCACGGGCAGCAGCGAATTCTTGAGCGAGTTCTGCTTGAAAATGTCCGCGAACGAAGTGCTGATCACGGCACGGAAGCCGAACTGAGTCAGTGCCCACGGAGCGTGCTCCCGGGAACTGCCGCAGCCGAAGTTGTCGCCCGCCAGCAGGACTTGCGCTCCCTTGGCCTGCGGCTGGTTCAGGACGAAATCCGGATTGGGATTGCCCTGCGCGTCGTAGCGCCAGTCATTGAAAAGCTGCTGGTCCAGGCCTACTTTCGAAACCGTCTTCAGGAAGCGGGCGGGAATAATCTGGTCGGTATCGACGTTGTTCATGGGCAGCGCAACTACGCGGCTTTCGAAATTGGTGAACGGGATCATAGGAGTGTCCTCACATCCGTTACCATGCCGGTGAGAGCGCTGGCGGCGGCTGTCAGCGGGCTGGCGAGGAACGTGCGGCCGCCCTTGCCCTGGCGTCCTTCAAAATTGCGATTGCTGGTGGAGACGCTGTACTGGCCGGGCGAAAGCTGGTCGCCGTTCATGGCGATACACATGGAGCAGCCGGGCTCACGCCATTCGCAGCCGGCGGCGCGGAAGAGTTCGGGAAGACCTTCGGCGATGGCCTGGCGCTTGACTTCCTGCGACCCGGGCACCACCAGGACGCGCACTTTCGAGCTCACCTTGCGGCCTTTGAGCAGGCTGGCGGCGGTGCGCAGGTCGGAGATGCGGGAGTTGGTGCAGCTTCCGATGAAGACCACGTCGATGGGGTGGCCCACCAGCGGCTTGCCGCCTTCAAGGCCCATATACTTCAGAGCCTTGGCGATACCGTCGCGCTCCATAGGGTCTGAGACCTGCGACGGGTCGGGCACGGGCGCGTTGATCGATACACCCATCCCGGGGTTGGTGCCGTAAGTGATCATAGGTTCAA
>Ga0105857_1000692_pt1 | contig 11749 bp, 10 predicted proteins | sample OrgsoiDNA_201061_FD_89682 | JGI IMG/M metagenome (GOLD analysis project Ga0105857, IMG submission 89682) | Permafrost soil microbial communities from the Arctic, to analyse light accelerated degradation of dissolved organic matter (DOM) -... | ecosystem: Environmental > Terrestrial > Soil >...
AGCTTTGTGCCCGGCGGTATCGAATTCAGTTCCCGGTTTAAAAGTACAATAAACGTAAATATCGAAAGAATAATAAGCAGAATAGATTCGACCGTAAGGGCGTTAGAATTGAATATAAAAATACTTTGAAAAAAGATGGAGTTAACAATTGAAAAGCAAAGGAATAACAGAATGATCACATCTATCATTCCTTTAGCTATTAACTTACCTAATACATCTCTATAATACCAGGCCAGTAAAGCAAAACCCACAGGCACATATAAATGCAACAATGGCATATTGTTTTTTTTCAACAACCATAATATCAGCGCTATAATTTGCACAATTGTCGAACAAATAACAAACCAGGCAAATATTCTCGATGTTTTCTCCAGCCTCCGGTAGCATAATACCACAAAAATGCCCACCAGTAATACCGGGATGTCGGCAGCTATCAATATGGCTTTTGTGATATTCATTTCAGCGGTTTTAATTAATTACCACAAGTGCTTGGGCATGGGGTATTCAGGTCTGCCACAAACAGGCTATCCTGATTGTTTTCAGGCTTTTTACTAATTATATGACCATCTCTCCCTATCAAATTACCATGCGAATCAACTATCGCACCTTTTTTATTAAAGAATAATGCATGGCCGGCGTTACCTTTTAATAGATCAACACTATCAACCGGTTGTACAAAAGCTTTGAGCTGCTTCAGCGAATCAGAAAATCCGATACTTATACGCACGTAAGGATATGCGGTCTTATATTGCCATGCTGTATCTATACCCATTGCGCATAACAGATCCTGCGATCTTACAGTAAAAAATTGTAATGGCAGGTCATATTTGTGTCTTGGTGTTACATGCAGGCTGTCCATCATTTTATCCCACATATGCCTATAGTGATCTACCCATACAGCAGACTCCCTGGTGCTTACAAAATTTGTAGTGTGTATTGCATACTTTGTATTGATGTAGTTAGTACCATCATCGCCTTTGTTTAAAAAGAAATAAGAGACTGCCAAACCAATAACAATACCTAACACTAACGGAATTACATTTTTTTTAATTGTTTTCATTTTAATATAAGGTTTAGGGTGATTTAATATCAAAAATAATCCTGATAAGCAGATTTTTATATACTTACTTACTTATTTATCAGTCGAAATTAGGTATTTATATCCGGTATTTTTTACAACACGAATATTAATACCCGGTATTTTATAAAAAACAGGTATAAATACCTGATTCCCAAAACGCGCATTAATGCGCTATATCCACTCTGTTTGATGATCCACATTTGTAGTGTTAAAAGCTTTTACCGGTGGAGTTCAGCTACCACGTAAAAAAAACGGACCTGCCTGTAAAGGGTATTATTACAGGGGCAAAATCCGAAAAGCCTGATGAGTAGGACAAAATAATTATGGAACAAAATATATTAGGAGGATGGTCGAAATGGAATTTCGCTCCAACCCATGAAGCAGCCAGGGTTTTTGAAGATTCGGTAGGCAAACTTTTAGGCGTTAAATACAAATTGGTTGCATTTGCTTCGCAATTGGTAAACGGCACTAACTATGCGTTTCTATGCGAAGCAGAAACTGCTACACTACCAGGGTCTGATTATATTGTGATAGCGTACGTTCATCAGCCGATAAAGGGAGTGCTACATATTACCGGGTTTAAACCAGTGGGGCCTAAACCAGCACATATCCCTGGTGGATGGCAAAACTGGCAATTTGCCGTTACCGGAAGAGCCAAGAGTGTTTTTGATGAAGCACTTAAACATTTACACGGCGTAAAATATAAGCCATTGGCTTTTGCCGAGCAACTCGTAGCAGGAACCAACTATTGCTTTTTGACGGAGGCAACAGCTGTTGTTGAGAAACCATTTTCATATCCGGCTTTGGTGTTTATCTATCAACCCTTATATGGTCCGCCCCATATCGAATCCATTCAACGGATCTCCCCTGTTTCTGCCCAAATTGCGGAAACTGAGGAGGCGTAGAAACTGGACTTAAACCTTTCACAAAAAAGCCCTCTGGTATTCTGGGGGCTTTTTTTGATTCCTATTTATGTTAAATTTAGTTGCAAACGGATGGTATCCGGTTTACCTAAGCGGGAATACCACCTTTGTTTACAGATCATTATCAGGCCGTTACCACATTTTGCAAAGTAAAAGTATAAGGTATCGACGATGGGCCTGGTCCGCCACCGGTCATCACAATATCAGCCTTGGCAATACCCAACAACGATATCTCGGTATTAATATCGGATAATATCGCCGAGTTCATTCCCTCGCCTTCCATTACCTGGTTAACTACGCCTATCCATATCGTAGGTTTAAATTCAAAAGCAGCCATTTGGCCTGGCGCGATCGAAGTTTGGGTGGCCAGTAATCGCTCGTTTTTATAAATATCGGCGTTAATAGCGCCTACCGCAAGGCCGTTCTTTAGTTGTATTTTTGTGGGCGAAGTAGCAGGACAAAGATAACTTAGCGTATCACCTGATCCGGTCAACGTAACATGGTATAGCTCCCCGGTATTAGCATTCAGCCCCGGGATATGGTTACCCCAGCTATCGCTCGCGCCTATCTGCATGCCTATCGGAAAAACAAAAGGGTGGTTATCGCCCTGCCCGAAAATTCGTATTACCTTCCAGGCAATAACAAACTCGTCAAAGTTGGTTGCCACGTTTTTTTGAAATATAACCACCGAAGGGTCATCGCTATTGGAGTTATTGACAAGGTTGAGTTGAATATCCATGTTTTCTATTGGTTAAGGTTGAATTATTAAAAGTACATTATTTATGATCTCTTGTAATATTATTATTTTCTATTAAGCATACCCTACAACATAAAAAGATACTGTGGGCATCTTACTACACACAATCAAATCCATCCCCATTTAGCAATAACAATGCATTTATTATATTTTAGTACATGCATCACACAGTAGGGGTAAAAGACATCGGACATCGGGCGTTGAACAGCCGGCAAAGCCCCACCGACCCGACTGTATAGCCAATTGCAACAGCTATAATGATAGCCAGTGCCAACTTAAGCAGCTTTTGTTGTGACTGGTTTCATTTTCATATGGGTTTTAGGTAATTTAACAAAAAAACATGATGAGAAATAGAAGCCTTGCAAATGCTACATCCGCAATATATATGGATGTGCTTATCGTTATCGACACCGAGTATCTAAAAACCAATTATCCAAATCCCAGCCAGAACCCGAACAATCCAACCGGCATTGACCATATCAGCCAGTTTATGATCTGCGCCGGGACGCGGGGCGTTATCAGCGGACAGGGAACAGCTACACTGAGCTTTAAAGCTAACCCTGGCGATTATGTTTCGTTCTACGCAACGTCTATATATGCCAACTCTAATGATGCCGTAATTTTAAACAACATTAAGCAATGGTCCGGCGAGAATGTATTAGACACCTTCACGGTCAACCTGGTAGAACGCACTAATGCAGTAAGGCCAGACGTAAATGCCATTAACGGCTTTCCTGCTGTTACAGGAGTAGATAGTTTCATTTCGCTGGATTCGCGTGTGATTGAAAACGGAACAGCGACCTTTCTTGTATATTTTACAATATACACCCTGGCTGATGATAGAGAAACACAAGTACTTTGCGGGTATTACTGTTGGAATCCAACAATTACGGCATACAGAACCGTATAGCCATTAACAAGCCTGGATCATCCACATTTGCAGCGTTAAAAGCTATTTATAGTTGGGAGCTCGGCCAGACTAATTAAAAACAGCCTGCCCGCAAATGCATTTATTGAAAGAGGGGCGGTATCCGAAAAGTCTAAGGAGTAAGGGCAAAAAATTATGGGACCAAAATATATCAGGAGGATGGTAGAAATGGAATTTCGCTCCAACCAGCAGTGCGCTAAACTTCAAATAGCATCGCCGTTTTCTACAGTTAGCTATCGCAAAACCAATGCATTTATTGTATTTTAGTGCATGCATCACTCCGTAATACAATACTCCTGTTTATTGGTTATTATTCTTTTTGTGGTTATGCTGGCCCAAAAGATCAAAGTTGCCTATCCTATATTGCTGGTATTGGCGGGGCTGCCCCTGGGTTTTGTGCCATTTTTGCGCGGTATCCAGATAGAACCCGAGCTTATTTTTGTGATCTTTTTGCCGCCCCTGCTTTACGAGGCCGCGTGGAATACCTCGTGGAAAGATTTTTGGAAATGGCGGCGCGTGATCAGCAGCTTTGCCTTTCCGGTGGTTATCCTAACCTCGTGTGTGGTAGCTTTTGTATCGGCAGCTATTATACCCGGCTTTACACTGGCCACCGGCTTTTTACTGGGTGGCATAGTTTCACCGCCCGATGCCGTATCGGCCAGCGCTATCTTAAAAACCATCAAAGTACCCAAACGCTTCGTCACCATTGTTGAGGGCGAAAGCCTGTTGAACGATGCATCCAGCTTGGTTGTGTTTAGGTTTGCGCTGGCAGCCGTACTCACCGGTACGTTTGTTTTCAAAGCCGCCGCAGTCGATTTTGTATTGGTCATTGTGATGGGTATTCTTATCGGCATAGCGGTTGCGCTTGTATTTTATGCGGTACACCGCTGGTTGCCCACCACCACCAATATGGATGTGGTGCTTACGTTTATCACTCCTTACGCCATGTATATGCTGGCGGAGGAATTTCACTTTTCGGGCGTGCTGGCTGTAGTCAGCGGCGGGCTGTTCCTATCTGCCCGGCGGCATGAGTTCCTGTCGTACCGCAGCCGCCTGCAGGGTGTTAACGTTTGGGAAGCCGTAGCTTTTATACTCAACGGCGTGGTGTTTATTTTAATCGGACTGGAATTCCCGGTTGTCATCAACGGCCTCGGCGCTGATGGCCTTGGCCCGGCCATCAGCTATAGCCTCATCATTACAGGCGTATTAATAGCCGCCCGTTTTGCATCTACTTATGCCGCTACCATCATCACTATGGTGATGAGCCATATTATTACCGTAGCCGATCCTAACCCGGGTTGGAAGGCGCCTACTATGTTCGGCTGGACGGGTATGCGGGGTGTGGTATCGCTTGCGGCGGCGCTAAGCGTGCCATTAATGTTAAACAACGGCCAGCCTTTCCCTAACCGCGATATGATACTCTTTATCACCTTTACGGTGATACTCGTTACATTGGTACTGCAGGGTTTAACCCTGTCAACAATAGTTAAATGGGTAAACATGCCCGACCCTGATTTGATCATGACTATGGAGCAGCAACGCCAGCTGGTACGCAAAAAGCTGGCACACCTGTCGTTAAAAATACTGGATGAAAGCTATAGCGAACAGGCTAAACACAACAACATGGTAAAGGGGCTTGTATTACGCTATAATACCGATATGGAATTTTTAAAAGATTGGGATAAGGATGGTAGCGAAGAACGTGCCGAAGCATTTTATAAAGACTACCGCAAAATTATGGCGCACCTGTTACAGGAGCAGCGGGCTCTGCTGCTCACTCTCAATAAAAAAGAGAACATTAGCGATGACCTGGTAAAACAGCAGTTTGAACTATTAGACCTGGAAGAGGAAAAGTTGCGCCAACATTTTGAGGCTAATGATTAGATGAGCGACCGGCACAAAGGAGTTGCAAACAGGCCAGAGTAATGGTACTTATTGCAGATTATAGAATAGGTACATCCCTTACGCCGATAATTCTTCAATATCTGCCGCACACAAGCCGTCAAAAATGGATAGATAGCCACCAATATCGTTGCTCCCCAACATTGGTGTTTTATTTATTTTACACGTTTCCAAACCTCGCTTTTGCCTAAAAACATACCCACGTACGCTTTTACGTTTAGTACATCGCCTTTAACTTGCATTTTGCAGGTATATATTTTTCCGCTGCGAGGGTCGTACACTGTACCCTCGTCATAAACACCATCAACATAGCTAAAATCTTTTAGTATCTCAAGGCCCAATACAGGTCGTTCCCTTAACCCGGGACGTATGTTCATTTTATCCGTTTGCGGTTTACCCGATGCATCATCCGGCTTTTTTAACCACACCAGTTTACCAAAATATTTCTCACCAATTTTAAATATGGCTATTTGTCCTTCGCCACTGGTATTAATCCATTTACCCACAATCGCGTTTGCTTTTTGTGCAAATACCTTTACCGGGAGTAAAAGCAGCACCAGTATCATTACTTTTTTCATTTTTTAATAAAAAACGCCCCCGGGAGACCTTCCCGGAAGCGCTCACACTTATTTATTAACAATCAACTAAAATTAATTATGCGTTTTCGTTCATCCGGTCTTTAATCATCTTCCAAATGACCATCACCAGAAAAACAATAATAATCCCGTATCCGATATCAAGCGCCAGGTCCATTTTGCGATACTGGTTTTAAAAATTATTTTCAACCAATACGCCCTGCGCATTAGCGCCTGTGCCGCCGGGTACACCTTTAAAACCTACGGTTACACTTTTAAATATCCGTCCGCCGGTGGATCCGTTAGGTAATAACTGGTTAAATGTATAGGTAACCAATACTTTGTTGGTTCCGGCATCCCTAAACTCCAAAGCATAACTACCACTTGCAGGGGTAGCCTTTGTTACCGTAAAAGGTATAAAAGCCGATTGCGCCTTGTAAGCAAGGTTACTTACGATAGGTGCACCAACCACTCCCGATGTTAATACATCGATATTGATAGGGCTACTACCGGTTGAAAGATTGATGAACCTTACGTTTACCAAACTATCGGTAATATTGCTAACCTTGTCGGTTGTATAAACGGAGTCGGGCGTTGTTAGGGTTCCGGTTAAAAACAGGCTGTGTGTACTGCCGGCATCAATATGTATAAGGCCTTTAAACACAGTATGAGTAGTATCAGTAAATTGCGATACTGATAACGGAATATCCCCAATATAACCGGAAAACTCATAAAACGGCGTTGCCGATGTATAAGCCGGTATTTGCTGCGCGGTTTTATACCATTGCAGTTGCGTATTGTAGTTAAAATTACAAACCAGTGCCCCCGCACCCGGTATGGCATTAACAATAGTTAACGACGAAGATACCGGAGGGGTAGGCAGGTTCTTTTCGCAGGATAGTAAACCGCATGTAAGCAGCAAACCCGCTATAGCGTAAATTATAGTCTTTTTCATGTGCTTTTAATTTTTTTTAAGATCATTCATCTTTTTTACCTATGTGCTTTTTTTAGGGTTTATCAACTCCTTTAAGCGGCTTTCTATATCTTTTAAGTGATAAAGCGTTAACGGATCTTCAACCCTCGGTATGGCCTGTTTAACTTCGCTCTGTAATAAATACACATCGGCCTTAATTATCGAACAGGCATCCGTTTCGGTGTTAGCCTCATCCTTGCCCGATAAAATGGCTATCAGGTTTTGGAAGTAAGATTTTTGCAGGTTACGGCGATAGCTGTCAATTTTAACCGGTCCCTTACTTTTTAACTCCTTCCATATATCGGCGTGTATTGCGCTTACATATTCGGTTGCCGGGTAGGCCTGGATGCCAAATTGTTTTTCATCTTCGAGCAAGCTATTAATGCGGGTAACGTCCATCAAACTATTAAGCACTTTTACCTGTGTATCTTCTATAAAATTCGGTTCGGCAGGCAAACTAACTTTATCAAGCACCGTACGATTCATCAGCCAATAAGGCGTATTAAATAACTGCGTACTAAAAAATGCCAGGGCTTGCTGCTGCATGGCTTTAGGTACCGGTGTGTATTGCGGCCCCGGCTGCTCTTCGCTCTTAATGGTATAACGCACGCCATTTATGTTTTTAAGCACATGGCCCATGTATCTAAAATACTGATCCTGTAACTGCTTATACATTTCGGCAAGGCCTTCGTTAATGCCGCCCTCTTCATGTGTCCAGACAGGTAAATTGGGCAGTATACGTTGCAGGTTTTTAATGCCATAGGCACTGGCTTTCATGGCATTATCGCCCAGGTCTTCGGTTTGGCAGCGCGGGTCAAATTTCTTGGTTTCGCCATCGCCAAACCATAATCTCGGGTTTTTGCCGGTGCGGTCAACTATCCATTTATCCACTATCTTTTTATCGTCTTCGGCATTGGTTGCGCCCGATGACTTGTAACCCCATTCTATCGCCCATTTATCGTACTCTCCTATCCTTGGAAATAAATCTTCTTCGGGGATATTATCTTCGGGCTGAGCCACGTAGTTAAAACGTGCATAGTCCATAATACTGGCGGTATGGCCGTGTACATCCAGGTAATGTTTACTGCGCAGACTGTCAACCGGGGTTTGGCTGCTGCTGCCGAAGTTGTGGCGCAAGCCAAGGGTGTGGCCAACTTCATGACTGGATACAAAACGGATCAGTTGCCCCATCAGTTCATCATCAAATTTGGCTTTACGTGCTTTTGGATCGGTAGCGCCGGCCTGTATCGTATACCAGCTATGCAACAGCGACATGACGTTGTGATACCAGCCGATATGCGTCTGGATGATTTCGCCGCTGCGCGGATCGTGCACTTGCGGGCCATAGGCATTTTGTACATCCGATGGAAAATAATTGACCATAGAATACCGGGCATCGTCCATGTGCATTGTGGTATCATTCGCGGGCCACTCCTTACCAAAAATGGCATTTTTAAAACCGGCCTGCTCAAACGCTTTTTGCCAGTCGTTAATCCCTTTAATCAAATATGGGCGCCATTGTTTCGGCGTTGCCGGATCAATGTAAATAACTATAGGTTTTTTAGGTTCCACCAGCTCGCCGGCTTTCCATTTAGCCACATCGGCATCTTTCGGCTCCAATCGCCAATGCAAAATAAATTTCTTTACTTCCGATTTTTGCTGGTCATCCGCATAGCCATAGTAATAATCGGCAAAGTAGCCCACCCTTGGATCAAAAAACCTGCGCTGCATAGGCACTTTAGGCAAGGCTATAAACGAGGTATTGGTTTGAATGGTAGCAGGCTCGGGCGGTGATTTTTTGGTATCCAAATTTTTGCTGATGCTGATCTCTACGTTGGTAGGGTACGTGTGGATATACTCGATGTACTCATCTCTCATCAAAATCGGATTAACAAACTTAGCCAGCTGCGTATTGGCATCAATGCTGTTTACAAAGCTTTTATTATCCTTTAAAAATTTGCTTACATCAATAACATAGCTTTTTTTGCCCTTACCAAAAGCCAGTATCGGGAACGACCCAACAACCGGGTTTTCGTTTGATTTGGTCACAGCTTTGTATATCTCGCTGGTCGTATCGGCCTGGCTGATGATCAGGTCGTAACGGATACGGATGGTAGAATCGGGACCCAACTCAAAGAATATGGTTTTTTCGTCCAGCTCTTCACCCGCATACATTCCCGAACCGCCTGGCGATTTTAACAAACGGTTAATCGCCATGATGTCCTGGTGCAGTATCGAATCCGGAATTTCGAAATAGATCTGTTCCTGGCTTTTCTCTTTGTTACGATGCACTGTAAACAATCCCTTTTGCGTAACGAAATCTTTAGTGATAACCGACGCGTACGACTTTATTTTAGGGTGAGGCACTATTAGCTTATGCGAAGTGTCTTTAGCTACAGTATCTGTTAAAGTTGACAATATCAACGGTATCGGCAGCTTTCGCTGGGCATTTACAGAACCCATACCGAGGAGCGTAAGACCCGCAATTAAAATGAGGAATTTGATTATATTTTTTTGCTGTATCATTATTTTATAGTCTTTGCAATGGTCTTTAATATAGTTACCGGCTAATATGATTATTTACAGGGTCGTTGCCCGAAGTGCAGCTCAACGTAACCGAAGGCACATCCTGAACAAGCGCTTTGATACTTGCTACACGATATTGCGATAACCTGTCCCATATAACCACTACCGGTATGGCAAAATCATTGGGTTTTTGCAGCAGGTAATCGGTACGGAAAACTTCACCGTTATGGTTGCTCAAATCAATAACTACACCATGGCGTTGCTGCTGCGCCCAGGTTGACAGTACTGTTAAAGCAAATGGCTTAACAGTATTAATGAGACTAACCGTGGCCGAATCATTAGCTGAATTAGGCAAAGCAACCGATACAAAGCCCTGCATGGTGCCGTTAACCATCAGGTCAACATTGCTTGTCGCGAAAGCAAAACTGCCTGGCACTGATGCCTCGGAGGTATTACTAAACGGACCCGCACCTTCAATGCCATCGTAGCTGCTAAGCTCGGGCATTTTTTTGCGGGCAGGCGCACTTGCACCGCCGCCGCAACTGTAAAGCAATGAAGCAAATGCCCCCGCAATCAGTATTTTATATAAAATGGTATTTACTTTCATTTTTATGCTTTTTTAATTAATAGCCTGGGTTTTGCGCTAAAAAAGAATCGTTTGTTGTTTCGCTGCCAGGTATAGGGTATAATAACTGGTACGATGCCCAGGGTTGTTTACTCGTCATGGCACCCAATACGGCATTAGCTTTCCCGGTGCGCTTCAGGTCCAAAAAGCGATGCCCCCACTCCGCAAAAAGCTCAACCTGGCGCTCGTGCATAATGGCCGTCAGTATATCGGTTTGGCTGGCAGCAGTGGTATTGGGCAAGCCTGCCCTGTTGCGTATAGCATTCAAATCGGCAATGGCCCCGCTTAAGTTGCTTTGCTCGGCCCTGGCTTCGGCGCGTATCAGGTATTGCTCGGCCAGGCGTAATACCATATAATATTGGGTTAAGGGTGCGGTTGTTGAGCCTGAGTTTACCGTGTATTTATACGGCCAATAGGTATTGGCACCGGTGTAAGGTGCATACGTTGGTGTTGGCGTATAGCCTGTCCATATTGTTTTGCGCTGATCATTAGCTTCAAAAGCACTGGATAGCTGCGGCGACATGTAATACGTTGGAAAAAGTAAAGTACCGAAAAGAGGAAAAACGCCTGGAGAAAGATATTGTGCCTGTAAAACAGCCGGCAAAGAAGATATATTAATAGACGGTATAAAATTACGCGCCTCATAAGTACCCACATAAGGCGATACTGAAGGGTTTTGCTGAAACTGCAATATTGCCTCTGTGCTGTTTTTGTTAAAAACACTCGCCAGGTTACTTACCAGGCTGTACTGACTGTTACCAATCACTGCCGTTGCCTGCGTTTCTGCATCTTTCCAATCCTGCTCATACAAATAAGCCCGGGCCAATAAAGCGGTAGCGGCCCATTTGTTTACCCGGATACGCTCGCCGCCCGATATGGAATAGTCGGTTTTTAAAGTGCTCTGCGCATCTAACAGGTCCTGGTTTATCTGTTTGTAAATGTCGGTCTGCGGTGATCCCGGCAAGGCAACTGTTTTGTTAAAATCGGAGGTAAGCACCAGCGGAACATTGCCAAAAAAGTTGGTTAAATAAAAGTAATTAAACGCTCTTACAAATTTGCTTTCGCCTAATAACTGTACCCGCGTACTATCGGTAAGCAAGCTTGATGTTGATGCCTGCACCCCTTCTATAATAGTATTGGCATCGTTGATTATTTTGTAAGCAGGCCTCCAAAAATAACCATCAACATTCCCGTTGCTCGATTGCAGGGTACTGGTTTCAAACTGATAGGTTGCCGTTATAGCCGGGCCTGAGTAACTTACCAGCTCGTCGGCACTGAGGCCTCCAAAAATTGAAGCGGCTCCGTTGGTGTAGAACATGTTACCGTTGTTGCTCATCATTTGCGAATAAACACCGGCCAAAGCGCTATAAGCCTGGGCATCGGTATTAAAAACCACCGATGCGGTGATGGTGTTAGCAGGCTGATCTACCGTAACCAGCTTTTTGCAGCTACAAACAAT
>Ga0105857_1000694_pt1 | contig 11745 bp, 7 predicted proteins | sample OrgsoiDNA_201061_FD_89682 | JGI IMG/M metagenome (GOLD analysis project Ga0105857, IMG submission 89682) | Permafrost soil microbial communities from the Arctic, to analyse light accelerated degradation of dissolved organic matter (DOM) -... | ecosystem: Environmental > Terrestrial > Soil >...
AAAGACGCCAGGTACGCCACCACGTCGGTCAGTTCCTCTTCCGCAAGCGTGCTTTTGTACGTCGGCATCGGAGTCTTGCCTAGCTTCTTTTCGGTTAGCGCGATCTCAGTTTTCCAGAACGAATGCGAGAGCCCCACATCGTCCCGGACCTGGAGCGAGAACGAGTCCTCGTTAACCCGGACACCCGTCACTCTCTTACCGTCCTTGGCGACGACCGTCACCAGCATATACCCTTCCGGGACCGCTGCCTGCGGATCGACTAAAGACTCGCGCAGATACTGGGCGCTGCGCCTCACGCCGATACCGGCAAGATCCGGCCCGGATAGTGCGCCCTCACCCTGGATCGAATGGCAGCTCACGCAGCCGCCCTTGCCGCGGTAGATCTCCGCCCCGTGCGCCTGGTTGCCCGGCACCGGCTTCAGCGGCACTTTGCCGAGCGACCGCACATACGCGGCCGTGAGGTGCATCTCGCGGTCCGACATGGCGCCCGCCCCCGGCATTTCGGTGCCGCGAATGCCTTCCTCAATCACTTTGAGCAGCGCGGCGTCGTCCGGCGCGCGCGCCAGCTTCGCGTGGGTCAGCATGGGTCCCCGGCCGCCCTCGCCTGTCTGCCCGTGGCACAGCGCACAGTGATGCTGGAAGAGCTTCTCGCCGCGCGCCAGGTCGGCACGGCTGTTCGGCAGCTTGACTTTTGGTTCCGTCGCCGCTACGGCCCCAATCACGCACACCACACACACCAACGCACTTTTCATACGTTGTCTATCTTATGATAATTCGCTATCCGTGGATTGCTTTATATTGCTCCAGGTCTCTCTTGACCGTTTCGAGCGGCGTCAATTCAGTGGCGCCGTGCGTGAGCAGATAGTATTTGACGCCACCCACGCTCTCGGCGGCGGCGAAGATATCTTTCCAGGGCGTGTCGCCTTTGCCCAGCGGCGGCGCGTGCCGGTCGGCGTCGGCGGGACCATCCGTGAGCAGCAAACTGTCGGTCTTGCCGGGGTACCGCTTGATGAACGCCACCACGTCCGAGCCCGCGCGCGTGGCCACGTTGACGTCGGTGTGGAACTTCAGGTCCTTCGCCTTGGCCAGGATGTCGATGGGGCGGCCGACACCGTTTCCCCTGGTCTGAAACTCCACGGCGTGGTTGTGGAAGCTGACCGCCATCCGGTCCCGTTTGATCGTCTGGCATGCGGCCTGGAGCACATCTGTTAATTCCTTCCATGCCTCGGCTTCATTCTTCGCCTTGACGGGGTGATAGCCGATTTCGGTCCCGCCGCCGCCTCCGCCTGTCACTGAATTTGCCAAACCTCTGACGCAGCAAATGGTTTGTGTGCCGAGGATTCGATTCAGCTCGATCATGGCCTTCATCTTGTCCCCGGGAACGAAGAACTCAGGCTCCGTGTGAGTCGCGAAAGTCTTCAACTTAATGGAGTCCAGCAGATACCGGACCTCCTTGGCGCGCTCCGGCGTCCAGCTTTCATACTGCGTGAGCTCCACGCCCTCATAACCCATCTGTGCGACGGCAGTCAGGGTCCCGTTAAAGTCCTTCTTCCAATCCGCCAGGACCGCGTAGATCAGCAATCCCACGGGGATGTGCTTTTTGTTTTGCGCCCGCAGACTGGCTGCGGAAGCGGCGGCCACGGCAAGGAAGCCGCGGCGCGAAAGCGAATCTGGAATCTTCATAGAGTTTTCTCACGGTCATCATTGACGAGCAATTCTACACCAATCGGCGGCCGGCCGCTTTAGACCCGCAACCATTGACCTGGTTCATCCCGGCATGCAAGACTGGTTTCCATCTCCATGCTTCATTTTTCGAAATTGCTTTTCAGCATCGCCTTCACGGGGCTGCTCTGTGCGCAAACCGCCGAAGACCTGGTGAGCCGGAATCTGCAGGCCAAAGGCGGCATCGATAAAATCAAGGCCATCAAATCCATGCGCCTGACAGGCAAATTCCAGTCGGGCAGTTTCACCGCCCAAACCGGCAGCGACGCCGTGGCGCCGAACCTGCTCCGGGGGACCTTCACCATCCAGGGCATGACCGCCGTTCAGGCCTACGACGGGACCACTGGTTGGCAGATATCTCCCTTCTCCGGCCGCAAGGATCCCGAGCTCATGGGCGAAGAAGAGCTCCGCGGAATTGCGGAAGAGGCCGATTTCTACGGGCCCCTGGTGGACTACCAGGCCAAAGGCAACACCATCGAGTATCTGGGCCACGACACGGTGGATGGCGACGACGCGCACCGGCTCAAGGTCACGCTCAAGAACGGCGACATTCTCTATTACTACCTGGACCCCGAGACCTTTCTCGAGATCCGCGTCGAAAAGGTCCAGATCGTTCGCGGCGCGGTGCGTGAAACCTTGACCGAGCCCGGCTCTTACAAACTGGTGGGCGGCGTCTATTTCCCGTTCTCAGTGGAGAGCGGCACGAAACAGAGCGCCGATCGCAACAAAGTCAGTTTCGAGAAGGTCGAGGTCAACGTTGCCATCGATCCGCAGGAGTTCAAGATGCCCGCGGCGCCATCCGCGAGTGGAAAGGAGTTTTGAAGCATGACTGCTCGCGGCATTCTTCTGCTGTTGCCCATCGGCGCTCTATTGGCCCAGCCACCCGTGCGGTTTGACGCCGGCACAATCTCCGGCCTGCCGGCGCGCAATATCGGCTCGGCCCAGATGAGCGGCCGCGTGGCCGCCGTCGCCGCCGTCAGCGATGGCGGAAGGCTTACCGTCTTCGCGGCTTCAGCCAGCGGCGGCGTGTGGAAATCGGTCAACGGCGGCACCAGCTTCAAACCGGTTTTCGACAATCCGGCGGTGCAGTCCATGGGCGCCGTCGCCATCGACCCCGGCAATCCGAAGAACGTCTGGGCGGGAACCGGCGAAAGCTGGGTGCGCAACAGCGTCTCCATCGGCGATGGCATTTATAAATCCACCGACGGCGGCGAGAACTGGAACAACATGGGGCTCAAGGATTCCGAGCACATTGCCAAGATCCTGATTCATCCGCAGGACGGCAACACCGTCTACGCCTGCGCCATGGGCCACTTGTGGGACGACAACAACGAGCGCGGCGTGTATAAGACCACCGACGGCGGCAAGACCTGGAGGAAGGTGCTGGCCGGGGGCAACGCTTCGACAGGCTGCGCCATGCTCTCCATGAGCGCGGGCGATCCCAAGACCATGTACGCCGCGCTATGGGATTTCCGCCGGCAGGCATGGACTTTCCGGTCCGGCGGCCCGGGCAGCGGCCTCTTCAAATCCACCGACGCCGGCGACCACTGGACCGAGCTCACCGCGGCCAACGCCAAAGGCCTGCCCGAAAAACCGTACGGCCGGATTGCGCTGGCGGTAGCGCCTTCCAAACCGCAGGTGGTCTACGCCGCCATCGAATCGGCCAAGAGCGCCCTGTTCCGCTCAGACGACGGAGGCGCTAACTGGACGCGCCTCGATGCCAGCCAGTTTATGGTCTGGCGCCCATTCTACTTCGCCAATCTAATAGTCGATCCCAAAGACGAGAATAAGGTCTTCAAGGCCGGCGGCTCGCTGCTGCTCTCGACCGACGGCGGCCACAGCTTCAGCTCGGTGACCAACTCGGCGCACGGCGATTTTCACGATGTCTGGATGGATCCCAACAACCCGGACGCGGTCTTTGCCGCCGACGATGGCGGCCTCTGGCGCAGCCACGATGGAGGCCGGCGCTGGGAGCACCTGATGAGCCTGCCGGTCTCGCAGTTCTACCACGTGAGCGTGGACAACGCGGAGCCTTACCACGTTTATGGCGGCCTGCAGGACAACAGCTCCTGGGTGGGCGATTCGTCCTACCCCGGCGGCGTCTCCAATTCGCGCTGGGAAAACATGTACGGCGGCGACGGCTTCTGGACCTGGGAAGATCCGTCCGACCCGGCATACGTTTACGCCGAAGCGCAGGGCGGGGAAATCGGCCGCGTCAATCGCTACACCCACGAAATCCGCGCCATCAAACCTTACCCGCAATACGGCGAAAAGAAACTCCGCTTCAACTGGAATGCGCCGATTCAGATCAGCCCCAACGAAAAGGGGACCATCTACATCGGCGCGCAGTTCCTGTTCCGTACCCGCGATCACGGCCAGTCCTGGGAGCGCATTTCGCCCGACCTCAGCAGCAACGATCCCGAGAAGCAGAAGCAGGAGGAGTCGGGCGGCGTGACCGTGGATAACTCCGCCGCCGAGATGAACACCACCGTCTACTCGATTTCGGAATCGCCCAGAAACGGCAGCCTGATCTGGGTTGGCACCGACGATGGCAACGTCCAGATCACGCGCGACGGCGGCAAGAGCTGGACCAACGTGACCGCGAACGTGAAGGGCGTGGGCAAAGCGCCATGGGTGAGTTGGGTGGAGGCGGGCCGCTTCGACGAGGCCACCGCTTACGCCACCTTCGACCGCCACATGTACGGCGACATGAAACCGTACGTGTACAAGACCGGCGATTACGGCAAGACCTGGACGCCGCTTCCGGTGCAGGAGGCCGGCGTGCGCGGCTACGCCCACGTGATTAAGGAAGACACGCGCAACCGCAACCTGCTGTTCCTGGGCACGGAATTCGGCTTGTGGATCAGCATTGACGGCGGCAAGCGATGGGCGCAGTACAAGGGCACGGGATTCCCCGCCGTCGCCGTGCGCGATCTGGTGGTGCACCCGCGCACCTCCGACCTGATCCTGGCCACCCACGGCCGCGGCATCTGGATCGTCGACAACATCGGGCCGTGGCGCGATCTGACGGACGAGATCCTCACGGAGGATGCCGGTTTTCTGCCCGTCCCGAGCGCGGTCCAATGGATGGAGACCTTCGCGGGTTGGGCTGAGGGCGACTCGACATTCACGGGCCCTAGCCGGCCCACCGAGGCTTTCATCCCCTACTACCAGCGGTCGCGCCACATCTACGGCGATTTGAAGATCGAGATCTTCGACCAGCAGGGCAAGCTGGTGGATGAAGTATCGAGCAGCAAGCACCGCGGGGTTAGCCGGGCAACGTGGTCCATGCACCTGAAGCCGCCGAGAGTTCCGCCGGCCGCCAGCGCCGCCTTCGGAGCCGCCGTGGGACCGCGCGTTCTTCCAGGCGTCTACACCGTCAAGATGACGCGCAGCGACAAAGTCTATACCACGCAACTGACCGTGACCCTGGACCCGCGCGCCAAGTTCACGGTTGAAGACCGCAAGCAGCAGTTCGACCTGGTGACCAAACTGGGCGCACTGCTCAACCATATGAGCTGGGCGGTGGACGCCATTATTGCCATCCGCGACGGCGCCGGCGAGCGCGCCGCCAAACTCCCCGCGGCCGATCCGCTGCGTTTGAAGCTCCAGGACCTGGCAGGCGCCGCCGACAAGGTCCGATCCAAGATCGTGGCGACCAAGGAAGGCGGCATGGTCACCGGCGAAGAGCGCCTGCGTGAATTCCTGGCCGGACTCTACGGCGACGTGAACGGCTATGAAGGCCGCCCAACCGATTCGCAGGCGGCCCGCGCCGGCGTGCTGGCCCACGAACTGGAAGACGTCATTCACGAGTTCACGGCACTGGCCGATGCGCAACTCCCGGGCCTCAACCGCGAGCTGCAGGCCAAGCAACGGGCGCCGCTAAAAATGCTTACAGAGCATTAGAGGCTGTAAGAGAATCGCGATTCGCGGGCGGACCCCGCGACAACTCCGCCGTGCTCCGTGTTAGGGATCTGCCGACTATCAGATTTGGTGATGACCGGGTGGCTGCGTTACGTGATTTGCCGCCATAGTTTCCTGGCTTAGAGTTGTGGAAGGAAACTGTCTGAGGAGGCCTGCATGAAAACAGCTCCTGCGTTATTCGAAACAGATCTGGCCTTCGAACCACCGCCAAGGCGAGGTCCACGTCCTAAGAGTTGCCGCGCCCTGCCTTACGTGCAACTGGATCAATGGCCACCCGACCGGATGGTGGAGGAACTGGCTAACCAATGCCTGGGCTTTCCCCACGTTCGGGCCAAACAGAGCCGGATGGCATCGCCCGAAAGCCGGGCCCTGAGTTTGCCCGACGCGTTTGCCGCCGGACCGCCCAGCGCTTTTATCGACGGCCATGAATTCTGTCATCTGCATCCGCCGCCGGAAGGAAGCATACATCTGACCCTGCCGAAGGATCTGCGGGAGCGCGCGTTTCACCAGGGGTGGGCCGAGCAGCATCCGGTGGCGCGGGCCGGCGTGATGCCGGAGACGCTGGTAATGGTCTATGCGCCGCGCAATTACGATGAACTGGAGATTGTCTTGAAATTGGTTTGGGGTTCGTACCAGTTCGCCGCGGGCCTGTCATAGGAGAGAATGGCTAACCTAAGCGGCATCTTCTACTTCGATTCGCGCCCAGTGCCCAACGGCGATGGGGCCTGGGTGCGCCGCGGACTGGTAGATTCGCATGGCAGGCCGGCACGCCTCCTGGGCGCCGCGGGGCTGCTGATGGGATACGCGCCTTCGCGTTTCGATTCCGTGGCGGACGACGGACTTGTGGCCTCACCGGAGGATTGGATTTGCGCCTGGGATGGGCGATTAGACAATCGCGCGGATGTGCTGGCTTTGTTGGGCTCGGGCGTTGCGCCACGATGCTCGAACAGCGCTCTTGCGCTGAGGCTCTATGAGGCCAGGGGCGCCGCCGGATTGGGCGGCTTGATCGGCGATTGGAGCCTGGCGATGTGGGACCCGGCTTCGCGCCGCGTCATACTGGCGAGCGACTACGCCGGCATCCGCCCGTTGTACTACTGCCGAACCGCGGATTGCCTGATGTGGGCCTCTTGTCTCTCGCACCTGGTCCGCTGGGCCGGAAGGAATGAGCTGGATGAAGACTACGCCGCGAGTTTCCTGACCCGGGGAAGCGCGGTGGATCGGACGCCGTATCGCGGCATTTATCCAGTTCCGCCCGGCCACGCCGTGGGTGTAACTCCGGGAGGCGTTTCCACCGAGGCGTTCTGGGATCTCCCGGTGCACGGTGAGACGCGATTCGAAAACCGGGAATGTTATGAGGAGCGGTTACGCAGTCTGTTTCGAGAGTCCGTAAACGTTCGTCTCGCGGCGGACACCGCCACGTGCGCCGAACTGAGCGGGGGACTGGATTCGTCCTCGATTGTCTGCATGGCCGACAGCATCGCGCAAGAACGTTCGAACGGCGCTTTGCGGCCAGTCACATTCACTTACACTCACAAGGGCTCCACCGACGAAAAATACTTCAGAGCCGTGGAGCGGGCGCGCAACTTCACCGGCATCCATCTTGACCTGGAAGAGTATCCGTTTGTCGCGCTGAATCAGACGGGCAACGCGGCTCCAGGCTGGTGGGAACCCAGGTTTACGGAACTCGCGCGGCAACTTGCCGATATCGGGTCCGGCGTTTTCCTCACCGGACAGCTAGGCGATCTGATCATGGGCAACATGGTAGACGACTCGAATCAGGCGGCGGATTATGTTCACCAGGGCCAATGGCGGAAGGCGGCCCGCGAGGCTTTTGAATGGAGCCGGGCGTTGCGGGCTCCGATCTACCCCATTCTCTGGCGGGCGTTGCGAAGCAACTGCTCCTCATGGACGCCTGCCACGGACTCGGGCCTCTCAAACGAAGTATCGGGCTACGCCCGCGTGGACTCCCTGACTAAGGCATTCCGGAAAAGCGTGCCGCCCCGCGAAATCGAGAGGCTTCGAAAACGCGGCTGGCGGCAGGCCAGTCCGGGCCGCAGGTGGCGGCTCCGTGCAGTAAGTGAAATGCTCGAGTCGCGGATTCTGCAAACTCCTGAAACCTTGCAGCACATCTCATATACGCATCCCTATGCGCATCGCCCATTGCTGGAATTCATGCTGACCATCCCGCCCGCCGAAGTCTGCCGGCCGGGCGAGCCCAGGCGGCTGATGCGGCGCGCTTTCGCTCGTTTGCTTCCATCGGCGGTCTTGCAGAGAAAGTCAAAAGCAGCCTATACCGTCCCTTACCGGCAGGCATTGATGCCGCTGGCAACGGAGGTGCTCGCCAAGCCGGGCAATATCCGGCTGGTTGACCTGGGGTACGTGGATCGGCAGAGCGTGATCGAACGGCTGGCGGCGTTTGTGCAAGGTCTCGCCTGCAATGAGCCGCAACTGCGGCAGGTGCTGTTGTTCGAGTTCTGGCTCAGGAACAGAGAGGCCGCCGGCGACTCATTTGGCGGCACGAAAAAGACAGGGCAAGAGGCCTGCTCCACATAGCATGGATCACCCTAGCGTGGATCACCCTTTCCCGCGAAAGACGACCTCGATTTTGGTCCCTCGCCCCGGTGAGGTATCCAGGGCAAACGATGCGCCAATGGTTTTCGCGCGCTCCCGCATGCCGGCCATCCCCCAGTGGTCTTGCCTGGCAATGGCTTCTTGCGGGTCGAAGCCCGAACCGTCGTCTTGAACGGTCAGCCGGAGTTCTTTTTCGGAATAAGCCAGCGCGGCCAGGATTCGTGAAGCTCGCGCGTGGTTCACGGAATTCGCGATTGCCTCGCGGCCGATCAGGTACACATTGGCCTGTGCGTCATAGGGAAGCTGCCGCACGCGTCCCTTTACGTCCAGACGGAACACAACCGGTGTCCCCTCGGTCAGCCGCGCGGCAATGGCGGACAACGCCTCCGGGAGCGTGCTGTGTTCGAGCGCCGGAAGACGCATGCTGAGAATGGTGCGGCGCGCTTCCAGCAAGGCCTGGTCCGCCAGATCGATGGCGCGTCCCAGCCGTTGCTTGCCGGCTTCGGGAGCGGTGTCGAGCTGGTGGGCTACCGCCTCCAACTGGTATACGACGCCGGCAAACCCCTGCAGCAAAGAATCGTGCAGCTCGCGCGTCAGGCGTGCACGCTCCTGGGCGATCAACTGGAAACGGGAAACCACTCCCCGCACGCGCAGTTGGTGCGCGCCCCACACCGCGGACGCCGCCAGTGCGATGCAGAACGCTATGAACCACGTGGTCTGGTAAAAATGGGGTGGTACGCGAAATACCAAAACGGCGCCCCTGGTGTTCCACACGCCATCGTTATTGCAGGCGATCACCTGGAATCGATATGGGCGCGGCGGCAGATTCACATAATCCACGCTTCTTTGCGTTCCGGCGTCGATCCAATCGCGATCGAGCCCGTCCAGGCGGTATTTGAAGCGGATTCGTTCCGGAGCCATCAAGCTCAAAGCGGTATAGGAGATCTCCAACTGACGGCCCTGAAATGCGATTCCCGAGGGAGAGTTTACATCCAGCTTCTTGCCATCCACCACCACCTGCTCGATCGCGACCGGCGGAGGCACGGGATTGCTGCGCATGCGAACCGGGTCCACGATGGCGACGCCGTCTTCCGTGCAAAGCCAGATCCTGCCGTCGTCCGATTTCATGACCCGCGGGTTGAGCATGTTGCCGCTGCTGGCCAGGCGGAGGCCGTCGTTTCGGCCGAAGAGGCGAAAGCTGAGGGGCTTCGCGGCCGGATTCGGGCCGGGCGCATTCGGCTTGTTCAGTTCGGCAAGCGGCACGCGTACCAGACCGCTGGCAGTAACCAGCCACAATGCGCCCTGGCGATCGTCTTCGCGATCGTCCTCTATGATGCCGTGCACGCCCCCTTCGGGCAGGCCGTTGCGGGTGGTCCAGGCGGTCCAGGTTCCGTTGCGGAACCTGCTCAAGCCGGTTCCCGTCCCGGCCCATATGGCTCCCGCCCGGTCCTGATAGATCGCACGAACCGGACCTTCGCCCAAACCGTCGTGCACGGTGTAGACTCTGGCTGCAGTTCCGGCCAGGGCAGCGATGCCGCCCTTGTAATACCCAATCCAAAGAACGCCATCCCGGTCGAATTGAAGCTGGTAAATACCTTCGGTTTGCAAGCCTGGAATGCTTAGCGGCCGCGCCACGCCGTTACGTACGGTGAAAAGGCCTTGCTTCGCATCGGCTAGAGCAATCGCGCCGGTTTTGTTTCCGCTGATGGCGAACACGCGTTCGAGCGGCTGGCCACCGGCGCTTCGAACCTGGATGAATCGACTGCCGGAAAAATAGGCGAGTCCGGCGCCCGTGCCGGCCCACAACCTTCCGCCGCCATCCGCACTTAGCGAAATCACGGTGTTGCTCGGCAAGCCTGAGTCCATCAGAAATTGGGTGATGCGGCCGTCAACCACACGATTCAAGCCGCCGCCGGACGTTCCTATCCAAACTGCGCCTTGATCGGCGGCATAAACCGTCGTGACCACATCGCTCGATAGCCCGTCAACGGTACCCAGGTGCACGACTTTCGGATCCCTGAGCCGATCGATGCCTCTGGCGGTCGCCACCCAGAGGTTTCCCTCCCGATCTTCGGTCAAAGCGTTGATCAAGTCACTCGAAAGACCGTTGCGGCGGGTAAAGCGCTCAAGCCGGCCTGCTCTCAGGCGCAGCAGACCCTGACCGTAAGTGCCAATCCAGACGTTGCCATCATGATCCCGGATCATGGCTTTCGGGGTCAGAGAGGCGTTGCCTAACAGGGCAATGATGGCTTCCAGTTTCCCGTTTGAAAGTCGAAGCATGCTCTTGCTGATTTCGTCTCCGATCAGCAGTTCGCCGTCCCCATTCTCAACCAATGAGAAGACGCTGACCCGGGCGATGCCTAGACAGGCTGCCGGGCTTCCAGGCGCCCACCGGCAAAGTCCACTGGATGTTCCGAGCCAGAGGTTATGCACACGGTCTTCGAATATGGTTCGCACTCCGCCGGCGGGCAAACCGTCGGCTTGACCAAAGACCTGGAGCGAACCATCCGGCAGCAGCAATCCGACGCTGCCTCTTCCAGGGTGTTGGCCCCTCATCCAGAGTCTTCCCAGGTGATCCTCCATCATCGTCACCACACTTCCGCCGAGCCATCGATCGGCGGCCGGGTAGCCGATGAGGCCTCCACCAAACAACCGGCTGACGCCCAAGGCCGTTCCAATCCAAAGCCCTTGCTCAGGAGAGGCAATCAGGAACCGGATGTCATTGCTGGGAAGTTTCTCTCCGGCCCGCGGCTCCCAATGGAAGAAGCGCATGCCATCGAACCGGATCAGTCCCGCGCTGGTGCCCAGCCAGAGATATCCGTCGGGGCCTTGCGCCACGGCTTGAACGGCGGGCACGTCGACACCCTCCTCCTGCGTCCAACTGGTGCGGAGGTATTGCGAAACGGCCAGAGCCGGATCGAGAGAGAAGAGTGACTTTCCCGAGATGATGAGCAGTGTGATGAGGGGAATTAGCCGCACGTCGCTTTCCAGGCGCAGGTTCGATTCTAGCGCATTCCCGCCTCCGCTCCCGGCCGTCGAAGACGCCAAAATAGCTATACCGGAATCCCCAGGAAAGGCTACAGGAGAGTCATCAGAACTCGGGTGGGACAAAACACGCGCGTATCGTACCTTGAATTGAAATGTTAAGCCTTTTCCGCCGAACCGTTCCACATCCAGTCGGAATTTCACCCGATTGCAAGGTATCGCTTAGCCAGGATGGCGCCGTGTTTCTGCATACCGCCAGAGGTATCGTCTACACCTCGAATGGAATCGGAGCGCGGATCTGGCAAGGCCTTCAGGACGGCCAGAGCATGGATGAGATTAGCGCGCGAATAGGCCGGGACTATGGCGTGCCAGGCGAGCGGGTCCGGCAAGACGCAACCCGCTTCCTGGCGGAACTGGAATCTCAGGGATTTGTGTCTCACACGATGGATCGCTGAACATGCCCAACATGAGTCCGCTTAGCCGAGTACTGTTGTTCAGCCGATTGGTAAGAGAGTTATTCCGCTACGACCTGGTCATGGCGAT
>Ga0105857_1000697_pt1 | contig 11699 bp, 9 predicted proteins | sample OrgsoiDNA_201061_FD_89682 | JGI IMG/M metagenome (GOLD analysis project Ga0105857, IMG submission 89682) | Permafrost soil microbial communities from the Arctic, to analyse light accelerated degradation of dissolved organic matter (DOM) -... | ecosystem: Environmental > Terrestrial > Soil >...
AGGATGCGGGGACACGAAGAAGCATCAGGTACCAAATACGTGCCTCAACAATTGATGGATGAGTGGGCTTTGAAAGACCCGATAGCGAATTACGAGGAGTATTTGTTAGACGAGAATGTGATTACCCCTGCGGTAATCCAACAAATACGGGCTGAGTTTAAACAGCAGATTGAGCAGGAGATAGAAAAGGTTTTTACCGAAGCTGATATAGTTCCCGATTTGTTTCGCGAACTGAAGGATATGTATAAACCCACAACTATACAGTATTCCAATCTCTCAACTTTACGACATTCAGCCAAAACCGAAACGCGTTACCTGGATGCCATTAGCGATGCTTTGCGCCTGGGCATGCGCAAGTTTGATAACCTGGTAATACTGGGCCAGGATATTGCCGAATATGGTGGTGCCTTTAAAATTACACAGGGTTTTGTAGAAGAATTTGGCCGGGGGCGGGTGCGTAATACGCCGATATGCGAATCGGCAATTGTGGGGGCGGCTATGGGTTTATCCATTAACGGTTATAAAGCAGTTATGGAAATGCAGTTTGCCGATTTTGCTACCTGTGGCTTTAACCAGATAGTAAACAACCTGGCCAAAACCTACTACCGTTGGAACGAAGGTGTTGATGTAGTTATCCGCATGCCGACCGGCGCGGGTACGGGTGCCGGGCCCTTCCACTCACAGAGTAACGAGGCCTGGTTTACCAAAACACCGGGATTGAAAATTGTATACCCGGCCTTCCCGGCAGATGCCAAAGGCTTACTGCTTGCCGCGATTGAGGACCCCAACCCGGTGTTGTATTTTGAACATAAATACCTGTACCGAAGCCTGAGTGAACCTGTACCGGATGATTATTATACCATCGAAATTGGCAAAGCAAAAATCATCCGCGAAGGAAAGCAAGCCAGTATTATTACTTATGGTTTAGGAGTGCACTGGGCCATTGATTATGCCGACAAGAATCCGGAACTATCTATAGAGATCATTGACCTGCGCAGCCTGCAACCATGGGATAAAGAAGCGGTAGAAGCCAGCGTAAAAAAGACCGGCCGGATTTTAATATTGCACGAAGATACGCTGACAAGCGGCTTCGGCGGCGAAATTGCAGCGCACTTAGCCGAACATTGCTTTGGTTATCTTGACGCGCCCATAATGCGCTGCGCCAGTTTGGATACCGCCATACCAATGAACAAAGAGCTGGAAGATCAGTTTTTGGCGAAAGCGCGGCTGGGGGAAATGATGGAGCGGTTGTTGGGGTATTGACGAAGAAGCTCGTCCGAGCTATTGATCCCGTCAAAGAGCAAAATCATATTATTCCAATTTCCGAATAAATAATAAGGCGATCACCCGTATTTCATCAAAATGTTTTGCTATTTTTAAGATTATATACTTTATAAATCTGTATGCCACAACCTTTATATTCTAAACCAAAAGCACTATTCCTTCATACCATAAACTTCAATGTTAAACTATGTTTTATAATAGGTTTAATGTTTTTTATCTCTATAAATAGCTTTGCGCAACAAAAGAAAACGTATAATTTATTATGGCGGATAAGTGGCAAGGGTATAACCAAACCATCGTATTTATTTGGCACCATGCACGTTAAAGATGCGAGGGCATTCAGGTTTAGTGATTCTGTAATGTTGGCACTTCAAAATTGCAGCGCTTTTGCATTAGAAGTACACCCGGATACCATGATGAAAGCGGTTTTTGATAATCTTGAAAAATACGATTCAACACGCGCTATTAAAAGCTTGCTTACCAAAGAGCAATACGATGTATTAGCTAAACGCTTTGAAGATAAGCATGGGTATTCGATAGAGCAGGTGAACCCGCTATCGGTTGAGGCAATGTTGAAACCCGAAACAACAAAGCCGGGCGATAAAAAGACCTTTGTTGATGCCTACCTGTATGGCATTGCCCGGACGTTTAATAAAAACATATATGGACTTGAGAATGCCAACGACCAGATAAACGAGATATATGGATCTACCAACGAACTAAAAGAAAAGCTTGAAGCATTGCTGGATAAAGATGAGAATAGCGCGAAAGACAGTTATGAGGACAGGATGGTAAATATTTATAACACCGGGAACCTTGATGCCATACTCGACTTTATAAATAGCGACAATAGCGTAGATGACCTGATAACCCGGAACAGGGTAATGGTTAGAAGTATATTAAGCATATTGGCCGATCAAAATGCCTTTGTTGCTGTAGGTGCGGCTCATTTACCTGGCGAAAAGGGTTTGATCAGCCTACTCAGGAAAGAAGGTTATACGCTTACTCCGGTTGATGCAAACTTTACGGGTATTGCAGATAAATATACCATCGACTATTACAAAATGAAGTGGGAAACCTATACAGATGCCGAAAAAGGGTTTTCTGTTGAAACACCAGGCATAGCTATTAAAACAGATACGTTTGGCGGGTTAAATACAGTGATATACCCCGATATGACCAACGATGTTTACTATGGTGTTTATGCGATCCAAAAAGGCGCGGCTGATAAACAGCTAAACACAAACGAAGTAATTAAAACAGTGCTTGGTAACTATAGAAAGAACCCGGTTAACAAAATAATCAGCCAAAAAAGTTTTGTGGAAAATGACCTACCGGTAACCGATATTACCCTGCAAAACGGGTCGGGCTATTTGCGATTACAATTCATTGTAAAAAACAGCTTTTTGTATTGCCTGTACCTGGGGCATAAACTCGAAGATCTGAATCAACCCTATGCCGATAGATTTTTTAAATCGTTTAAGAGCTTTGCTCCCGGAAATAACACCGGCCCTCAGTGGATAGATTTTGAAAACCCGGCTGCGGCTTTTAAGGTACGCTTACCTGCAAAGCCCGAATTAATAACCAAGGAAGTTCCCAGCCCTTCAAAAAAAGTGAGTGCGCCTTTTATTATTAATATGTATACTGCGCAGGATAAATTTTCCTACACATCATACCTTATACGTTATAACGATTATCCGTCAGGAAACTATATTGCAAATAAGGATGAGTTTTTGGAAGCCCTTGCCAAAGATTTTTCTACAAAAGGTAAACTTATTGGTAAACCGGTAAAAATATGGAACAACGGCGTTGAAGGAAGAGAAGTAAGCATGATGTTAGCTGATAAGTACTATTGCGTTGTACAGGTTTACTTAAGAGGGAACCGCACCTACCTGCTGTTGAAGCAAAACATGACCGAAAATTCGACCGGAGTAAACAAAGACGATTTTTTTAGTTCATTTGCTTTAACACCTTATCAGCAACCCGATTTTTACAGTTATGAGCCAGAGGGTGATAATTTTAAGGTGAAGCTGGTATCGGCACCCACTATCAGGCCCGATACAGTAGTCGACTACGCATCCTATTTAAAAAACGGTATGATTGTTATATCAAGCAATCCTAACTCGGGCGGGGTATATACTTTTGATTATTACCAGGTAAGCAAATATTACCGCACTACCAGTGTCGACTCGTTATATACCAGAACTATCAAAAGCTTAGTGAGCTACAAGGATTCGTTGGTGCGGATAGATACCATAACACTTGATGGAAAAAATGCCAGGGAATACATTGTTCAAAACAAGGCATCGCACCAAAAAATGCGACGAAGGGTGTTAGTTGACAATGGTTATGTTTATTTCCTTTCGGGATACGTGGCACCGGATGAATTAAACAGCCCGGCAAGCGATACTTTTTTTAACTCGTTTACCATAACACACCCAAAGCCGGCCTTTGATATTGGGTCGTCAAAGGCGGCAATAATAGGGCAAGATCTGTCGTCGGTAGATACATCCATTTTTAACTCCGCAAAAGGAGCGCTCAGTTATTACAAGTTTACTTCGGCAGAATTACCGGTTATATATGGCGCTTTGCAAAAAAACTATCGGGATGACACCACCGAAGATGGTGCAAAGCATCAATTGGTTGGCGTTTTGGAAAAAGTTCACGATGGGCAAAGTTCAAAAGTATTGCAGGATCTGTTTACAAAGCAGGGTACTAAAGATGAACTGAAAGGTACTATTTTAGAAACTTTACCTGCAGTTGATAAAAAGGATGGTTATGACACTTACCTTAAATGGCTAATTGAAAGCGCTCCGCTGAAAATTAAAAGCGATTATTCACTTTTTTATCCGTTGACCGATTCGCTTGATTATGCAGCCGGTCATTTTAAAAATATATTGCCGTTACTAAGTTATACCGAATACCGGAAAGACGTTTTGGGCATAAGTAGATCGATGCTCTATTCGAGTAAAAAAGAAGATTATTTGCCTTTATTGAAGACAAATTTTAACGAACTTACAAAATACGCTGAAGCTGATTTGAAAAGTTATTTGGCGGATAAAGACAGCATAGACAATCCCTGGGGTACAAACATCTATAAATATTTACAATTAATGACTGAGGTTAAGGGTGAGTCTTTGACTAACAACTTTACCCAGCAATTGATTACCAAAGACCCTAAAGGCGCTGAGATACCGGAAGCGGCTATTGCTCGCATAAAAAACCATTTACCGGTTGATCAGAAAGTGCTTAACGGTATAATGGATAGCATAAACACCCGTAGCAATTTAATGGAAGCATTGTATAAAGAAAACCTACCCGCCAAAATACCGTTAAAGTATAAAAAGCAAGATGAATTTGCCAAGCTATGCCTGTATCAATATGCCGAAGATGATGACGATCACCCAGATAAAATAACCCTTTTAGGTACAGTTGCCGATAAGGGTTGGATATACTACGCGTTTAAATTTACCCTGCCAAACCGCGATGATAATAAAAACTACATTGGTATAGCCGGGCCATTTAAACCGGGTTCAAACAAATTATATTTCGACGGAAAACATGCTTATACCGATTGGGATACCAAAAAAGCAAACTGGCAGTTACAGGCTAAAAAGCTGATACCAAAACTTAAAAAAGAAGCGGTAAGTAGCCAAATACCTAATTAACCAACAGTTTTCATCATGCAGATACTATTTTCCACGCCAATATACTGGCCATAATTGTCAATTACCCGGTAGCCATTATTTTGATAAAGTTTGATTGCATTATCTAATCCGCGCCCGGTTTCGAGTATACAATGGGTGTATCCTAATTCTTTGGTCCAGCTTTCAAGCTGCTGCATAATTTTAAGTCCTAACTTTTGTCCGCGGAAGCCAGGTTTTACATATACCCGTTTCACCTCCATGGTGCGTTCATCATATTGTTTAATTGCTCCGCAGCCAATAGGTTCATCGGCAGCGTAAAGTACAACCACCTGTTTTATAGCATCAGTTTTATTAAACTGATCGAAGAAGGCTTGCTGCTCGCCAAATACGCCAAGGAGATCCTGATCCAACAGTTTAATCAGCGCTTTAAAATCAGGATTATCCGAATTTGTTTTGATGATGGTAAACATTTTTACTTGTTAAAATTTAACCTTCGAGCAACTCTACTTCGGCTACCGGGCTAAACAGGTAAACGCGTTTGCTGCTTACTTCGATGCATTTATAGCGTTTGCGCAGGCGTTCGTGTTTGCGAAATATACGACCATCTTTTATTTTAAACAAGGCGTGCGCGGGTAGTTTCTCTACAGTCAGATGGTCGGGTTTGGGGGCATCGTATTGCCGTAGTGAACGGTACAAATTCAAATCGGAGCAGCTGGAAGCCGCCGGATTGTTCAAATAGTTTACAATGGCTTGTTTAACCTCTGGCGGGAAAACATCCATCTCAAAAAAGGGCTGCATCATGCGCTTAAAGTTGGCTTTCCACTCTGTGCCATGCGGTTTAACTTTATGCTTATGCTCGTTCCAGGTGTGCAGGTGTGCAAACTCGTGTACGGTGGTTACCAAAAAAGCGTATGGGTTTAAATCGTAGTTTACAGATATGCGATGCCCCTGCCCGCCAAATGGATGGCGATAATCGCCAAACTTTGAGTTGCGGTTACGCGACACTTTAAACTCACACACAAAATAATCAATCCAGCGGCTTATTAACGGGGCAGCTTTTGCCGGCAGATATGTTTCAAGAATTTTTACTTTATCCAATTTTACCTCTTGAGCAAATATCGGAGTTTATTCCTTTTAAATCAATTGTGCGATTTATATTTACTAATGGTTTCTTACAGACTACATACAGGGAGAACCAATAACATTCGCAAGTATTACATTACTTGCGAATCTGTGAATTCAAAGCAAAGGTTATGTCAGACGGTTTACTTTGCGGAGCGTAGGCCGCTATACTCCTCATCGGTTACGGGCTGCAACCAATTTACTACACCCAGTTGTGTATTGGTGCCGATGGCAATGTGCGTAAACTCGCCGTCGGGTGTTGCGCCATGCCAGTGCAGCACTTCGGGGAATATTTGTACAACATCTCCCGGTTGCAATAGTTGAACGGGTTTGCCTTTTTCCTGGTAATAGCCGATGCCATGGGTAGCCACCAGTATTTGCCCGCCCGGGTGCGTGTGCCAGTTGTTGCGGCAGCCCGGTTCAAAAACAACATTGGCAACCGATGTATTTAAGCTGGTACCGGTGGGAACCAACATTTTCACCCATGCCTGTCCGGTAAAGTATTCGGCAATGGCCGGATCACCCTTAGGGAAGATAGGTTTGTTTTGCTCTGATGTATTCATTTGATTGATGTTTTGTTTATAGTCCTGATCTTTTTTCCATTTCTTCGGGGTAACGTGCGCCTACAATATTGATAGCATCAAGCGCTAAGTCCAACCCGCTTAAATCATCAGCGGTAAGCTTAATATTTACCGCGCCAATGTTTTCTTCCAGTCGGTGCAATTTGGTAGTTCCCGGTATAGGCACCATCCATGGTTTTTGGGCCAATATCCATGCCAATGCTATTTGCGCAGGTGTGGCACTTTTTTGTGTCGCGATGTCTTTTATCACATCTACTAACGCCTGGTTTGCTGTCAACGCCTCGGTAGTGAACCGCGGTACGATGGCACGAAAATCATTATCGCCAAACTTAGTGTCTTTGTTAATGCTACCTGTTAAAAAGCCTTTGCCCAGCGGACTAAAAGGCACAAAGCCAATGCCCAGTTCTTCTAACATCGGTAACAGTTCTTGTTCCGGTTTTCTCCACCAAAGCGAGTACTCGCTTTGTACAGCGGCAACCGGTTGTACGGCGTGTGCGCGGCGAACGGTATTAACCCCGGCTTCAGATAGGCCCCAGTGTTTTACCTTACCTTCCTGTATCAGGTCTTTTATCGTACCGGCAACATCCTCAATAGGCACTTTAGGGTCAACCCGATGCTGGTAAAACAGGTCGATCCGGTCGGTTTTTAACCGCTTTAGCGACGCTTCGGCAACATTGCGGATATTTGATGGTCGGCTATCGACACCAGCACGGGCGTTCCCATTTTCAAAGCCGAACTTAGTTGCGATCACAACTTCATCGCGAAAAGGTGCCAGCGCTTCGCCAAGCAGTTCTTCGTTAGCAAAAGGGCCATAAGCTTCGGCGGTATCAAAAAAAGTAATGCCGCGTTCAAATGCCGTACGGATCAATTTTATAGCTTCCTGTGTTTCGGTAGCCGGTCCGTAAGCAAAGGTTAATCCCATGCAACCCAGCCCCATAGCCGATACTTCGAGGCCGCTGTTTCCTAATTTTCTTTTTTCCATTTTGATTATGCGTTTAACTGCCGGTACAAAGGTGAAACCTATTTTTTAGCCAATTGTTATACGCATTACGGTATTGCTTACCATTATTACTGATGCCGGATTTATAATAGGATAAACAATTGTTGAAGCATTACCTTTGAATAACAAAACAGCCATTGCCATGGATAAGATTACAAAGTTTGATACCATTAGCCAATACAACGCGTTCAACAATAACGAAACACTGCACCCGCTGGTAAGTGTTATTGATCTGTCAAAGGCCGAGCCGAGGCAGCAATCGCGTATAAATCTGGGCTTCTATACTATATTTCTCAAAGAAATAAAGTGTGGCGACCTGCGCTATGGCTGCAATTATTACGATTACGAAGAAGGTACGTTGGTTTTTATTGCACCCGGCCAGGTAATTGGTATTGAGGCTAACGAATATTATCAACCCAAAGGATATGCATTGGTATTCCACCCCGACCTGATCCGTGGCACCGCGCTTGGCCGCCACATCAACGATTATACTTTCTTTTCGTACGAAGCGCACGAGGCGCTGCATTTATCAGAACGGGAGCGGCAAATTGTACTGGATTGCTTTTCGAAAATAGAATTTGAACTAAACCATGCTATCGATAAACACAGCAAAACGCTTATCGCATCAAATATCGAACTGTTTTTAAATTATTGTGCCCGTTTTTACGACCGCCAGTTTGTAACCCGCGATACCGTACATAAAGGCATTTTAGCGAAGTTTGAAGAGTTGCTTAACGCATATTTTCAATCAGATAAACCCCGAAGCCTTGGCCTGCCGTCGGTAGCTTACTGCGCCGAACAAATCAATCTGTCGGCTAATTACTTTGGTGATCTCATTAAAAAGGAAACCGGCAAAACAGCGCAAGAATATATCCAGTCGAAACTGATGGATGTGGCTAAAGAGCAAATATTTGATACCAGTAAATCGGTGAGGCAAATAGCCTACGGCTTAGGTTTTAAATACCCGCAACATTTTACCCGTTTGTTTAAACAACGGGTAGGACAATCGCCTAACGAATACCGGATGCTTAATTAATATTTAATAGCCTGCAAGCCATGAGCAAAGATTAGTTGTGGGGATATAAATTAAACTCTGAATGAGGGACTGCTTTCGGCGATCCCATGAGGGGGCTAAAATGATAATTACCTATTCGCTACGCTCACCCGCATTTTTTTATAATTCTCATCAAACAAGTTCAGTTTTATCTTAAACAAAAACACCCGCTTTCGCGGGCATTAATATAGCTTGGCGGAGATAAAGGGAGCCGGTTAGAACACCTAACTGTGATTTTCGCAATAATCAAAAAGATTACAGGTTTTTAAGGCAAGATGGCATTTTAGAATGTCTATTTTTGGTGTTTCCAAAACCTGCCTTTTCCTTCGGCTATCCATTCTAAAGCTTCATTTATTCTTTTTTGTTTTGTTTCGTCGGTTTTGGCGTCGGTAATCCAAACAATATATTCCTTGCGGAAAGAGTTGGATTTGCTTTCAAAAACTTCCTTTGCTTTGGGATTAGCTACTAATGCTGTCAGCAGATAATCGGGCGTTTCCAGCACCTTGGGTTTATCAGATTCCGGCTTCTCTCTTTTTATCTTAATGCCCTTTTCGTTTAACTGCATGGCTTCTTTAAGCATAGCTATAAATTCATCGTCCGGCGGCAGATCCCCAATTTTACTGATCTTCCCCAAAAATCTTTGGATCGGCTTTAAGTCCTTGTTTGCCTTCAGACGCGGGTCTGTCATCAGTTCGGCCTTCAGGAACGTGAAAGAGCAATGGTTTTTATAGGATGCCACTACACACATATTATCGCCCTTATAATCAAAATGCGGCAGGCTCCATTTTATCGTCTCTTCGGCATCCGGGCAATTTTTATGAATAAGTTGGCGCCAGTGCTCAAGGATGGGTTTTGCAAAATCTTCTGCGTCAGCTAAGTAAGCATCCACAGCTGAATTATAGTTCATGATGTCTAAATTTTTAAATGTTTATGATTGTGGGAACTGACTCATATCGAGATAGGCCATTTCCCATTTGTGACCGTCCAGATCGGCAAAGCTGTGTTGGTACATCCAGCCCTGGTCCTTTGCCTGGGCGTATATCTTTCCGCCCAGTGATTCGGCTTTGCTGACAAATTGTTTTACTTCATCTGCCGATGCGGCGTCAAGCGCAATAAGTACTTCGGTGGAGTGATGCGCATCGCAAACTTCAGTATCGATAAAAGATTTGAAATAGGTGCCGGTAAGCAGCATCACAAAAATGCTGTCGCTCACAATCATGCATCCGGCCTTCTCATCAGTAAATTGCGGATTGAAAGAAAAACCTAAATTTTGGAAGAACTCCATAAACTTAGCCAGGTTCTTCACCGGGAGATTGATAAATACTTTAGTTGCCATGTTTTTAAACTGATCGTTTAGGATATATTTAATTTACTGGAACAAAAAAACTTAAAATACTGCAGGAGATTTGGTCGAAAACTTGGATAAACAAGTCAATTTAATTACTTGTGCTGTTTTCGGAACTCCGAAGGCGACAAGCCTACCTGCTTTTTGAAGAATTTACCAAAATTAGCAGGGTCTGAAAAGTTGAGTTGATAAGCAATCTCGGCTACCGCAAAATCGGTGTATTGAATGAGTGATCGGGCTTCGGTGGCCAGGCGTTCAGCAATAAAAGTAAGTGCATTTTTGCCCGAAACAATTTTTACAGATTGAGAGAGATGGTTGGCTGTAACCGAAAGCAGATTTGCGTATTCCTGCACGGTGCGTTTATTGATATAATGATTATCAATTAACTGAATAAATTTACGTAACAGGATTTGCTGCGTTGTAGCCGGGCGAATATCCTTTTTCTTTTCCAACGCAAAGTTTTCCAGGTAATAGAGCAAGCCGAGCAACTTTACCCTTGCTTCAATATGTTGTGATTGGGCCGACCCTTCATAAGCGGTAAATACAGCTTCAAAGTGTGGCGCTAACTGTTTAAATGTGGCCTGGTCAAACTTAAACAGGTTGGTATGTAACACATCAAATAAGGAAAATTGCTGGTGAAAATCTGGTTTGAAGAATGAGAAGCATTCTGGCTTAAAATAAATCACATAACCCTCCAATGCATTGTTATGAGCAAAGCTATACACAAGATTGGGCGAATGAAAGACGAGATAGGAATCAGGATCATGAATGGTCTGATCGCCATAGTTAACCTCGATCTTACCGGAATTGAATAGCAGAGCAAAAAAATAAAATGAACGCTTAAAAGGTGGCCGGTATATTTGCAGGTCCTCATCGAGCGACTTTAACCTCAAACAGTAAAAGTCTGGATCAGTTGTTCGCCCCGGCCATGGAATAGAGGCCAGAAAATCGTTGATTTCTGTGTAATATGGAAGAGTAGCTTTTGTTTTCCTCATAAAATAACCCACAAAAGGATAAACCCTAAAATAGACAAAGAAAATCTATTCACGTACTGATCACACTGTTGATTAAAAGTACCTGTGAACATAGTTAATGATCAGGACACCTGATAAGCCTAAAATGGAAATGATACATTCCATGACTGTCCAGGTTTTAAAAGTTTCACGGATCGTTAAGCCAAAATACTCTTTAAACATCCAGAACCCGGTGTCATTAACGTGCGAGAGCATCAGGCTCCCGGCACCGACCGACAGCACCATTAATTCGGGGGAGGTGCCGGAATGGATAAAGGGCATAACCAGGCCGGCGGTAGTTAAGGCTGCTACTGTGGCCGAACCTAAGGTGATCCGGAGCAAAGCCGCGATTACCCACCCCAGCAGCAGGGGCGGGATAGACCAGGTTGTGGCCATGCTTTTGATGATCTCTCCTACGCCACTATCGATCAGGATCTGTTTAAACGCGCCACCTGCAGCGATGATCAGCAGGATCATCGCGACACTTTTAATACCTTCTGCGCAGGATTCCATGGCTTTTTTCATGTCGATAGGGAGCAGGATTAAAATGGTCAGCAATGAAATGAGCAAGGCCAGGGTGGGGTCCGCCAAAAAACTAAAATAATACTTCAGGTCAGCTTTAAAAAGTAAGGTGCCTGCATTGCCGATGGCGA
>Ga0105857_1000700_pt1 | contig 11642 bp, 10 predicted proteins | sample OrgsoiDNA_201061_FD_89682 | JGI IMG/M metagenome (GOLD analysis project Ga0105857, IMG submission 89682) | Permafrost soil microbial communities from the Arctic, to analyse light accelerated degradation of dissolved organic matter (DOM) -... | ecosystem: Environmental > Terrestrial > Soil >...
CATTGGGCGGCCGAAGGTCCGCGCTTCATACGGACCGATACGCACGGCGATAAGTCCGATAGCCCGGCCGCCCGCAACGAATTCTACATAATCTCTCGGCACAAGTGTGTCTTCCCCTCGCAGCCAGGCCATAGCACTTCAGTACACTGGTCTCATGGCAATCAGATTGGTAGGACAAGCCTCCTGGCCTGTCGTGCTGGTTCTGCTGGTTCCGCTTGGCCTTTGGGGGCAGGCGCCAGGGTTGAATAATACCCCCTGCAACAACACGCCCGCCTACTCGCCGTGCGAACTGGTCTTCGAGCTCAGCGATGCGGACCGGGCGCTCCATCCCGATCCGTACAAGACCGTGGAGCTGAGGGTGGAGTTCCGGTCGCCACGCCACCATACGTATGCCATGCCCGGTTATTGGGACGGCGGCGGGCGAATCGTGGTGCGCTTTTCGCCCACCGAAGGCGGCAGTTGGGATTACCGGCTGGCCGGCAACGTGGCCGCCTGGGACGGCAAGACCGGAAGCTTTACGGCCGCTTCCTCGGAATCGCCGGGCTTTCTCCGGGCGGCCAACGTGCATCATTGGGCCTATACGGAAAAGAACGCGGCGGGCCTCGACCAGGCCCACCTGTGGATGGGCGCCACGGAAATGCGTTTCGCTTTTTTGGATGACGCCGGCTTCCGCGCCATCGCCGATGCGCGCGCGGCACAGAAATTCAACCACCTGCGCGGGCTGCTGCTGGGGACGGGGCCGGACGCGGCCTTCCAATCGGCGGATTCGCCCAACCTGGCGCAGTTCCAGCGGCTGGACCAGCGCGTCCGTTACCTGAACGAAAAGGGCATCACCGCGGATCTCATTCTGGGCGGCGACAGTCAGCTTGCGAAAGTATTTCCCACCTGGGAGCAGCGCCGCCGTTTCATCCGCTACGTGGTGGCGCGCTATGCGGCCATGCACGTGACCTGGCAGGGCGTGGAGCATTTTGAAGATGTTCCCGATGGCCGGGCGCTGCTCAAAGAGATAGGCGCGCTGCTCAAACAGTTGGACCCGTTTCAGCATCCCCGCGGCGCCGGCGCTCATGTGACCTCCGCGCCCCTGCTCGATGACGGTTAGATGGATTACGCGGCTTATGGAACTTCGGATGACAACCTGGGCGCAATCGAGCACCAGCTCTTCGCCGTGCCGTCGGTAAATCTGGCGCTGGGCCGTGAGGACAGCGGCGCGGGCAAGCAGGGGCCGGACGACCTGGATGCCGCGGCCTTCCGCCATCGCGTGTGGAACGCCAGCATGGACGGCCAGTATCCCACCTATGCCAACACCGGGTCCGGCGCTCAGTACGCCAATTCCCCCGGCGCAAAGCAGATGACCGTGTGGTTCGATCTCATGTCGGATACGCGGCATTGGGAGCTGGAGCCATACTTTGACGTGGATGGCGGGCGCGCCCTGGCGCTCGAAGACACCGAGTACGTGATTTACATCGAAAAACCGGGGCCGCTGGAGCTGACCGTGGAGAAGCACGGCTATGAAGTCTACTGGATCAATCCCATCAATGGCGAAGTAACCAAGGGCAAGAAGTTCAGCGGCGAGCACTTTACGGGAGAAGCGCCGGACCGCTCGCATGACTGGGTGCTGCATGTGGTTCGCGAGGGGCATCTGGAGAGCATGAACAAGTCGTACAAATTCGAGTCGCGGGAGATCGTGCTGCAGGAGTTGGAATCGAACAGTCCGAAGGTGCCGTTTACGATCGTGCGGCCGACGGAAGATTTTTCAGTCAAACTGCCGCCGCCGTTCGAGGCTAAAATCACGCGCGACACCCGCGCCACGCGTTCCATGATGTGGCTCTGGACCGGGAATGTGGCAGCCGATGGGCAGGGCTACCGCGTGATCGCCACGGGGCCGAAGGGCGTGATGCAATCCCTCTCAGGAATCGCCAAAAACTATCCCGCGACCTTCCACCTGCGGCTCTACGGCATGAACGCCAACGGCAAGGTCTACGAACTGGATAGAGGGCTCCAGCTCAACCCGTGACGCTGGTTCTAGCCGTAGACACGACGCACGAATTCGGCAGCCTGGCGCTAACTTCGGACGGCCAGCCGGTAGACGAGATTCTGCTGCACGCGCCGTCCGGGTTCGGGCAGGTGCTGTACGCACACCTGGGCCAGTTGCTGGCGCGTCACGGCGTGACGCCGGCCATGATCGACTGTTTTGCCGCCGCGTCGGGACCGGGTTCGTTCACCGGCGTGCGGGTGGGGCTGGCCTGCATCAAAGGGTTGGCGGAGGCCGCGGGCAAGCCGGCGGTCGCGGTGGGGAATCTGGAAGCCATGGCGGCCTTCGGAACCGCTCCTTTGCGCGCAGTGGTGATGGATGCGCGGCGCGGCGAAGTTTACGGCGCGGTCTACGACGAAGCCGGGCGCGTGGTGTCGCCCGAAGTGGTGGTGCCGTTTCCAGCCTGGTTGAGGAGCCTGCCGGACAGCCTTCCGGACGCACTGGAATTCGTCTCGACCGACTTCACGCCGTTTCGCGCAAGCATGGCAGGAACGCGTTTTGAGGATGCCGCCGTAGTGACCGCGCCCAGGGCGCTGGCCGCGGCCATCGCACGCATCGCCGCCGCGCGCTGGCTGCGTGGCGAGGCATGCGACCCCGCGGCTTTAGACGCGAACTACGTACGCCGGCCGGACGCGGAATTATTGTGGAAGGAGTAGCCACCCTACCGCACTTCAGCGGTGGGAGTGACACCCAGTTAACCAAGGTAGGCAGGTGAACTGCTACTAACAGCCATCTATATAGAAGGCCGTGCCCGCAGTAAGATCGGATGCGATGGATGATCCAAGCATAATGGCTAATGTCAATCGGAGCGTGAAACCTTACCCGAATCGATCTCGCAGGTCACGCCAGTGCGGCGCTGAAATGGTAGAGGTGGGTTTGATCCTCACCCCCTTGCTCCTGATTACTTTCCTTCTAGTCAATCTTTCGATGGCCATCTTTCTGCGGGCCACCTTTCAGCAAGCCGTCCGCGAAGGCGCCCGCTACGCGATCACCGGGCAGACTACCGGTACCGGGGTTTGTCAGGACACTTCGATCAAGACGGTGGTGGCACAGAACGCCGTCGGGTTCCTGAATTCCGTGCAAGGGGCAGCGTCCATACACGTCAGATTTAGAAACCCGACAACCGGCGCCAAAGGCTCCAACGCCATCGGAAATGTGGTCCAGGTCTCGGTCGAAAACTATCAATATGGCCCGATGGTGCCATACCAGTTTTTCAGGTCAAAACTTGGAATCTGGGCGCAGGCAGACGATGTTATGGGAGGCCTGCCATCGCTGCCCAGCATCTGCCTGGCGGAGTAAATGAAGATAAGATGAGCATCCACACGAGGTCGACAAAGTTCCGCCGCGGTGTCGCGGTTATCGAGTTTACGTTCTCGCTGCTGTTTCTGGTTCCGCTCCTGCTCGGTATTTTCATTTTCGGGTTCAAGTTCATCCGCAGCCTGGAGATGACACAGGTCACTCGTGACTTGGGCGCTATGTACCTCCGCGGCGTTGACTTCAGGGGCACAGGCGTAGGGGGGGCGCAGCAAATCGCTCAGACCTTGGCTGGCGAGTTTAACCTGTCGGCCAACGGCTCCAGCGTGGTGATCCTGTCCAAGGTCAAGCTTATCGGCGCCGCGGACTGCATCGCTGCTAACGCCCTGCCCACCCCCGTGGTCACCGTCAACACCTCCAGTTGCAATAACCTGGGCAAAATCGTATTCATGGAGCAGTTGAAGGTTGGTAATGCCAGTGCGGGATCGAGCGGCTTCGGCACGCCGCCTATGCAACCCGCCAGTTGCACGCCCGTAGGTTCAGGTGCGCCTTGCGTGAATACCGTTACCATATTCGACCAGGGCAGAACTACCAGCGCGCAGACAACCAGCTTTGCGATGGTCCTTAAGGCAGGGGAGTTCGCGTACGTGGCGGAGATGGTGAACCTTACCCCCGATTTGAACATCCCCGGGTTGTCCGGAGGACCCCAGGTATATGCCCGGGCGATTTTCTAGGTGCGCACTCTGGAGGCAAATATGAGAACCAATCGTCGAGCTGTTGGGAGCCGTAAGGGTTTTGTATCCGTCTACATCGCCTTCAGCTCATTTCTATTGATCCCGATGGCCGGGCTGGCCATTGATTTCAGCGTTCTCTACAGCGTGAAGGCCAGGTTGCAGACGGCTGTGGATGCGGCTGCCATAGGTTCAGGAAACACGCTGAATCGCGGCTCCGTGATGGATACTGTCGCCATAAACGACGTGGCACTGCGTTTCTTCAACGCGAACTATCCAACGAAATATTGGGGATCTACGCAAGTATATTACAACTCAACCCCGGTGCAAGGCGCACTTGGAGTACGTACCATCACCGTCAATGCGGCAGAACACGTCCCGATGCTGTTTATGCGCGTGCTGGGCATTGGCCAAAGCACGGTAGCAGCCACGGCGCAAGTGAATGTCCGGTTTGTCAATATGATCATAGTGGTGGACCGCTCCGGCTCCGTTCAGCGGGCAACATATACCCCTCCCGGCGGCGTCTTGACACATACCTGGCAAACTGTCGCGAACGACTTGCGGGAATTTGTCGACCCTTGCGACTTGTCAACCGGACCAGGCTGCGCGTCACCTTATTTTAGCGATGGGCGCGACAACATTGGCATGGTGAGCTTCGGGGCCTCTTGGAATCTCGATTTCCCGATGACGGTGAACTTTCAATCCCAAACCCCAACTCACATTGGAACTGCAATCGATGCCCTCGATTGGGATACCTACAACAGCACGAATACGGGGGATGGATTGTTCCATGCCTACCGGCAACTTGTCACCTTGAACCAGCCCGGCGCACTGAACGTGATCGTTATGCTCACCGATGGCCGGCCCTCCGCGTTCAGCGGGACTTTTCCGCTGAAAGCCGTCAATTCATGCACAGATAAGACGGCCAAGATTGGAGTCTTGACTTCCAACGTTAGCCAAGGCTGGATACCGCCCACCACCCTCGGCAACACGAACGGCGTGCTACAAAGCAAGTTCCCAGGCATCGGGAAGGAGAGCTATACTCTTGCGGCGAACAGCGCCGGCTGCAAGTATGCGGTTACGGCAGGCTCGCCACCACGTCCCAACACATCTGATATGAACCTGGACATTTCCACTTTCCCCCCTTCGGTTTCTCCACCCGACGACAACCCTCTTGGCCTTTCGTTCTTTACGACCGTAACAACCTATGCGGATATGACAACTTTCACCGGCGGGGGAACACTGACTACCAGCCCGCGGGCAGTCCGCTACGCCGCTTTTAACGTCGCCGACAATATAGCCACGATGATCCGTAAGGATACCAGTATCAACCCTGTCATTTTTGTGATCGGCCTGAACAATGATAACGGCGAGGAGTCGCTGGACGCCGACTGGCTGGCCCGGGTCGCGAACGATAAAGACTATCTGGATGTTAACGGCAACCACGTGTTTCAGCCTACTCAATCGGAGGGCCAATACTTCAACGTCACCGCGACAGGGGTTGGAGCGGCATTTCAGCAAATCGCTTCCGAGATCCTTCGCCTTTCAAAGTAATCGGTCCCGCTGCCCCGCAGGTATTAGAAAGTAAGCTTCGCGCCGAGTTGCAGGCCGCGTCCGCCGCCGGCGCCTGTGATGTAGCCGTAGGTGGAGTTGGAGACATCGGTTTGCGGATTGTTCCAGTGCGGTGTATTGGTGGCGCTGAAGGCCTCGCCGCGGATCTCCATCCTGATCCTTTCGTTGATGGAGACAATCTTGAAAACCGAGCCGTCCAGATTGAAGTAACCCGGACCGGAAACGATATTGCGGCCGGAAGAGCCGAAACGGACACCGGTGGGCTGCGTGAAGCTGGACTGCAGGAAGTAGGCGCTGCCGCCTTTAGCGGGAGTATTGATGCCGCCCAGCACCTGGTACGGCCCCACCTGGTCGGCCGTCTGCTGCGCGCCCGGAGTATTCAGCGAGCCTCCATTGGCGTTGAATGACATTGGCGTGCCGCTGACCAGCGTGAGAATGCCGTTGATCTGCCAGCCGCCCAGAACCCTGGCTGCCACGCCATGGCTCACGAACTTCTTGCCCAGGCCGAACGGCAGGTCGTAGACATAGCTCTGCACGAAGGTGTGGGTACGGTCGAAATCGGTCCGCGCATAACTGCGGCTGGGATTGATTTCCTGCCAGTATCCGCCATCGTCTCCGGTCTGGTAACTTAGGCCCTTGCCGAACGTGTACGACGTCGTAATCGCCAGCCCGTTGTTCATCCGGCGATTCAACTTCACCTGCAGGGCATTGTAATGGGTAGAGGCGCCTTCGAAGAAAACCGAGGTATCGGCCGTGCGCCCGAACTGAATATTTTCGGGCCGGCCGGCGACGCCGAGGCCCATGGCCGCGGAACTGTTGGGGACATTCAGGTTGTAGGTGATCACCGAATCCACGCCATGATTGCCGACGTACGCGGCATCGAGCGTGAAGTGCGCCGGAAGGGCGCGCTGGATGGACAGGTTCCAGGACTGGATGCTGGGGTTCTTGAAGTTCTGGGGGACGGTGATATTCGCCTGTTTCGGATCCGGGTTGGCGATGATGCCGTTGGCCGGAATGGCAGCCGCCAGCGGCGGCGGGAAACCGTTCTGGAACGAGGCGAGCGCCTTGCCATCGTCCAGCACCGCCACCGAATAGGAGTTGGCACTGGTGTACTGCTTATTCTGTTTGATGGGGAAGTTGTAGGCGTAGGTGTTGTCCGGGTAAGGCGTATAGCTGACTCCGAAACCGGCGCGGATCACGGTGGTCTCGGTCAGGCGGTAGGCGATGCCAAGGCGCGGCGCGAAATACTTGTAGTGCGTGTCCAGGCCCAGGTTCTTCGGATTGTTCCCGATTCCGGCAAGCACCAGTGTGTTGTCGGCGGGGTTATAGTTTGAAAAACCGCCGTTGAAGCGCGGCGTGTAAGGCGGGTAGAACTCCCACCGCAGGCCCAGGTCAAGCGTCAGTTTGGGAGAAACCTGCCATTTGTCCTGCACGAAGGCGAAGAACTCGTTGCCGCGGATGGCCGGGAAGAACGCGGCGATATCGCGGCCCGCGAACGAAGGCACATCCAGCAGGAAGCTGGCCATATTATTGGCGAGCCCCGTCTTGGGTTGCGTGCCGCCGGCGCCCGGATTGAGCGAAGTCTGGTTCACGTCGAAGTTGTATTGGCCGCGGGGATTCACGGTTTGCGTCTGCAGCAAATCGTCGCGCAGGCGCCGGTAATCGCCGCCGAACTTGATGGTGTGGTTACCTTTGGTCTTGGTAAAGGTGGTGGCCAAATCGCCATTCACTTCGGCGCGGTGCCACGGCACGCTGGCCGAGTAGCCGATCAATGGAGTGCTGAAACCGTTGACATTGATGCTCACCATGCCGCTGGTCCAGTCGTCGATGTTCACGCCCGGAATGCCCAGAGCCGTGGTGTCGGCTTTGCCGAAGTCGGCAGGCAGCGCATCATTATGGTAGTGCGCCACCCCGATCCGGAACTCCGCGATTAAAGTCGGGCAGATAATCCGGTCGTAGTTGATGCCGGCGCTGTAGGTCTTCTGAATGGCCGTGCCCTGAAAGGCGCCTTGGGCGAATCCGCCGGCCTGGCCGAAGATCGGAGCCTGAAAGACCACCGGTCTGGCATAGCTGAACCGGCCGCTGAGCCGGTCTTTGTTCGACAGGTTGTAGTCCATCTTGTAGTCGAACGAATCCGTATCCTTGGTGAACGGCAGCAGCGCGAAGTAGTTGTTGGTGGGCGTGACATCGTTGAAGGCCTGGTTCGGTCCCGGCACCAGGCCCAAAATCTTGGCCGAGACCGGGTTGATGCGGTTGGGGGAAATGGTATTGTTGGCGAACGGCGTGCGGCCGGTGCCATCGGCGTTTCCAGTCGATGGATCGTAGATCACGGTAGGGGCGGCGCTCATGTTGCCGGTGCGCCATGCCGCCGGAGGAATGGTTCCCAAATTGGTATTGGCCTCATGGTCCAGGACCTTTAGATAATCGCCGAAAAAGAAGAGCTTGTTCTTCTTGATGGCGCCGCCGACGTTGCCTCCAAAATAGTTGTAGGCCAGATGCCCCACCGAGGTATCGAAGAAGTTGCGGGCGTTGAAGGCGTTGTTCCGCACGAACTCGTATGCCCCGCCGTGAAGCTGGTTGGTTCCGGATTTCAGAATGACATTCGTGTTGGCGCCGCTGGCCCTGCCAAGCTCCGCTTCGAAGTTGCTGGTGGAGACGTCCACGGTCTGGATGGCTTCGATGGGCGGCACCAGAATCTGCAGCAGGCCGGTCCGCTCGTTATCGTCGATACCCTCGATCTGGTAGCTGTTGCCCATGCGCATCTGGCCGTTGACTTCGGTCTGCAGTGAGCTGGCGGCGTTGAAGAACTGGGAATGCTGGAACGAAGCGGGCGTAGTTCCCGGTACCAGGTTCAACAAAGACTGAAAGTTCCGGTTGGTGCCGACAGGCAGGTTGGCGGTCTGCACCGACTCGATCTGTGACCCGGTATCGGCGCGGTCGGTTTCAAGCACCGGCGGCGCGCCCGAAACCTCGACGGTCTCGCTCACGCTGCCGGGCTGCGACTGAACGTCGACGCGGGTGCTGCTGTTGACCGTGACGGCGATGTCCCGGCGCGATTCCTTCTTGAAGCCGGGCTGCTCCACGCTGACCGTGTATTGGCCCGGGGCGAGATCCGGAAAGGTGTAGTTTCCGCTCTCATTGGTTTGCCCGGCGCGGACCGTGCCGGTGTTGACTTCCGTGATGGTGACCTTGGCTCCGGCAACCACGCCGCCGCTAATGTCGGTGACGGTGCCCAAGAGCGTTGCGTTGACTGCTTGTGAAAAGGCTGAACCGGCGCTGAACGCTGCCAGTACGAAAAGAAGGAAGATCGAACGTAGATCTTGCATTGAACTAACTCCCCTTGTGCGGGTCTGCGATCCCCGCCAGAATTTTGGCCCCGTGAAACTTACCAGTGCCCTGATTATAAAGCGTGGCACCTCCCGATGCACTGCAAGGTCAAAACTCATGGCCCCAATTGTCGGATATTTTAGTACAGTTGAAAATCGATCCCGCCGCTTGACGCGCTGACTTCTCAGGTCAACAAGCCACACCGGATCAGTTCCAACGCACCGAGGTTGGGGAACCGCTCAGGAGAGCGTTCGATAGCGCTCCGAACCGATTCAAAGTCGGCGGCGTTGTTGTGCACAAGCGGCATCCTTGCGACCAGAGCGGTAGCGGCAATCATTCCGTCAAATCGCCAACGAGCCAGGCGCTCGTGGCGGGATTCGGCGAGATTGTGGGACCGCCGAGGGGGTGTCGGTGGATCCGGGAACAGGGCCATGATCTCACCAGCGACGACGGCCACGGCTCCATCCAGCGGCCATACTCGCCCGAGCGTCGTAAGATAAGCAATCCGCATGGCCTCGATGCGCTCCCGCCCGACGCCCTCGGTGCGACGCCACAAGAGACTGTAACCCCGGATCCGTTCAAGAACCGTGACGGCCGAAATGTGTACCTGATGATGGGACAGATACTCGCGCATCCAGGCAAGCACCTCGGACCGGTCGGTCCGGGCCAACCAACTCTCGGCGCTGGTATCGAACAGAAGAGGGCCGGAGGCCGGATTGATCATCGACTAACGCCGGGCTGCCGGTTCAAGAATCACGCCGTCCAGGATCGCCACTTCCTCGTCGGAAAGGCCTGAAAAAGCCTTTTTGTAGCCGTTGAGCACCTCCACGCTACGCTCCGCGGCTGCATGCACCCGCAAGCCCTCGGAAAGGGCTTCGGCGATCACCGTACTCAGATTCACTTTTCTGGTGCGGGCGATTCGCTGCGCCTGGGTGAGTGAATCGGCCGGTAACGTCAAAGTTGTCCGCCGCTTCGCCATCCGGTCCGGGAGACGCGATCTTAGATTCATCGATGATCTTGGATTCATTGATACAGTATAGCATCAAACTGGACATCAACACGCATCACGCTACACCGGCATGCCCGCGCGCCACAACAAATACCCGATGGCCTGTTTTACGTAGTTCCAGCCGTTGTGCAAAGGTTCGGGATTGTTCTCTTTTCGCGGGGAGCCGTACACCATAATGCCGCGGGACTGAAGCATCTCTTTCACGCGGTAGATGTGGTATCCATCGCTCACCACCACCGCCGAATGCAGACCCATGCGGTGCATGATCTCGCCCGCCATGGCCGTGGATTGCACCGTGCTCTCACCCTCGGACTCCACGATCACCGCTTCGGCCGGCACGCCCCGGCCGATCAGGTACGTCCGGCCCACGCCGCCTTCGGTGAATACCGGGTCGCCGCCCGCGCCGCCGGTGGTCATAATGCGCGGGGACAGTTTGCGGTTGTAAAGCTCCAGCGCATGGTCCAGGCGGGCGCGCAGCACGGGCGAAGGCCGCCCGCGATATTCGGCCGCGCCCAGTACCAGAATGACATCAGCCGGCTGCGCTTCATCGATCGTGGATTGCCGCTCAATCCGCACCGAAAGGTATGCGACGTAGACAAAGAGCGCGGCGATCGCCAACATGATCGCGTTCCATACAGCCCGTTTCATGTGCGGTATCTGACGTTCAGTATCCTATTGTACCGATGGCGAAGCCGATCAACGACGGGGTGTTAGCCCAAAAAAGGGTTACAGACCGAAATCTGTAACCCTTTGATAATACCGGTGAGGGTGGGCGTCAAACCCACATGAGAAGCATGTGTCCTTACTGCGCGGGCTGCGTAATCGCATCCATCTGGAGAGTGACCGCGGTCTGCGCCAACAGCCTGCCGTTCACCGTGGCTCCAGTGTTCACGGCGATCATGGTTTTTGCCAATATGATGCCCTCGAAGTGAGCGGTGGTTCCAATCGTCACCGCGCCAGCCACCTGCCAGAAGATGTTCTTAGCCAGCGCGCCGCCAGCCAGGGTGATCCGCTTCGCGTTAGCCTCATGCAGCCTTCCCGCCACCTGGAAGATCCAAATATCGCTCGGGCCACCCGAGAGCGTGACGTCCTTTGAAATCGAAACATCGGTACCCCATTTGTAGAGGCCGGGAGCGAGCGTGAGCCCGCCAATTTCACCGGCGCCCAGTTCCGTAAAATTGGGTGATGTCCGTCCGGCAGCGTCGGTGTAGGCGAATTCCATATCGCCCACAGCCCCGGTCAGGAGGGTGGCGTCAGTCACCTTGCATGGGAGAGGACCCGCAGCGTCGACACTGTACACTGTCCCCGAAACTTCCCCGCAGGTGAGAAGCAGAGCTGCACCAGTGATGGGGCTGATTCCTACATTGCCCGTGACAGTGGATTTATATACGTCGGTAATTCCGGTTTTAGTCAGAATTGCAAAATCACCGGCCTTGCCAAGGTTCACCGGCTGCGAGGCTGCGAACCCGCTTCCACATACTACCAGCAGTGTTGCCATCGACCCCATCGTGCGTTTGATCATTGTTCTTCCTTTTTTTCTTGAATTAACAGTATCGAAGTTCTCTTTCTCCGAAATTTAATAATAGATCGCTGTGCCATAGGATGTCCGTCAGGCCAGCCTGATTCCTTCGTAGGCCGCCGCCCGAAAGATTTGTAGGCGTTTGTTGTAGGTGTTTGCTTTTGCGGGGAGGCTGAAGGCCGGAAAAGAAGGTTGCAG
>Ga0105857_1000706_pt1 | contig 11575 bp, 9 predicted proteins | sample OrgsoiDNA_201061_FD_89682 | JGI IMG/M metagenome (GOLD analysis project Ga0105857, IMG submission 89682) | Permafrost soil microbial communities from the Arctic, to analyse light accelerated degradation of dissolved organic matter (DOM) -... | ecosystem: Environmental > Terrestrial > Soil >...
CACGCCGGCGCCGGTCAATTCGCGCGGCCCCGCCACAATCGCCTGTTTGCCGTCCAGCCGGATATTGGCCCCCATGCGCGCCAGCTCCTGCGCGTGCATGAAACGATTCTCGAAAATAGTCTCCACTACAATCGCGATCCCCTCGGCCTGTGTCATCAGAGCCATGTACTGCGCTTGAAGGTCGGTGGCAAAGCCGGGGTACTCCTCGGTAATCATGTCGATGGACCGCAGCCGGCCGCCCCCGCGCACCCGCAGCGAAGATGGCGAGGGCTGTGTCACACCGGCGCCGGCTTGTTGCAGCTTGGACACGAGCGCCTCCAGGTGCTCCGGATTGCAATCGGCAACCGTAAGATCGCCGCCGGTGATGGCTCCGGCCAACAGGAAAGTCCCGGCCTCGATACGGTCCGGGATGATGGTGTGCTCCGCGCCGCTCAGCCGCTCCACGCCCTGCACGCGAATGGTGGACGTGCCCGCGCCTTCAATCCTGGCCCCCATCTTGATCAGGAGTTCGGCCAGGTCCGTAACTTCGGGCTCGCGCGCCGCATTGCGCAGCACGGTCTCGCCTTTGGCCAGCGTGGCCGCCATCATCAGGTCTTCGGTGCCGGTAACCGTGATCCGGTCGAAGTGGATCACGCCGCCCCGAAGCCCTTCGGGCGCCACGGCTTCGATGTAACCGTGGGTCTGGTGAATGCGCGCGCCCAGTTGCTCGAGGCCGAAGATGTGCAGGTTGATGGGCCGCGCGCCGATGGCGCATCCGCCGGGCAGCGAGACCCGCGCCCGTCCGCATCGCGCCACGAGCGGCCCCAGCACCAGGCTGGACGCGCGCATGGTCTTCACCAACTCATACGGCGCCTCGGGGTTCGCGATCTGCGGCGTGTGCAACCGCACCGTCTCGGCGCCATCGATATCGCCATCAGTATCGGCACCGATATCGCCATCCACCTTCGTCCCGATATCCACCAATAGCCGCAGCATGGTTCCGATATCGCGCACGCGCGGAATGCGTTTCAGCGTCACCACTTCATCGGTGAGCAGGGCCGCGGCCAACGCCGGCAGCGCCGAGTTTTTCGAGCCATTGGTGTGGATCTCGCCTTTCAGGACGGCTCCGCCGGTAATCACGAATTTATCCATTCAAACCTCTACTCACTTGGCCAGAGCCTGCGCGATGCGCCCGCCGGATTCGTCCAGCCGCCGCTCCGCCTCTTCCCTGCGTAGGCCGGCCTCGCCCATCAGGATCGCCGTGCGCACGCTGTTGCCGGCTGCCGCCAGCAGCTCACCGGCGCGCTGGTACGAAACCCCGGCCGCCTGCGCCACTATGCGGCGCGCCCGATCCACCAGCTTGGTATTCTTCGGCTGCACGTTCACCATCAGGTTGCCGTACACGTATCCCAAGCGGATGAACGCCCCGGTAGATAGCATGTTGAGTACCAGTTTCTGCGCCGTCCCGGCCTTCAGGCGCGTGGAACCCGCAACCACTTCGGGGCCAACCAGCGGCGTGATCGGAATGGCCACGGCGCGCGCCAGTTCCGAGCCGGGCGTGCAACTGATCCCCACGGTCACCGCCCCCATCCGCCGGGCTTCCGCCACCGCTCCGAGCACATAGGGCGTTCTCCCGCTGGCCGCAATTCCGACCAGCACGTCACGCTCCGTAAATCCGCGGCTGCAGAGATCGCGCACTCCGATTGCAGGGTCGTCCTCCGTGATTTCGGTCGCGCGGCTCAGCGCCGCCTCGCCGCCCGCGACGATCCCCTGCACCATCTCCGGCGGCACGCTGAACGTGGGCGGGCATTCGGAAGCATCCAGCACTCCCAGCCGCCCGCTGGTCCCGGCGCCGATATAAAACAACCGCCCGCCGCGCTCGAATGCCGTCACGATGGCATCCACGGCGCGCGCGATTGCGGGAAGCTCGCGCCCCACCGCGTCCGCCACCTGGCGGTCTTCCTGGTTGATGATGCGCAGCACTTCTTCGGTGGGCAGCTCATCAATCGACGCCGACGCCGGATTGGGCTGTTCGGTAAGGAGCTTCGCGATTTCCTGCGTGAGCTCCGGCGTGATCTCCGGCATGCTCTATCTTAACAACCCCGGGTTCCCCAACCTTTTCAGATGGCCGCTCGTCTAAACTTAACTGGAGGCGGCGATGCACGATCTGTGGCAGGACTTTCATTACGCTCTGCGCACCCTGCGTAAAAATCCCGGTTTCACGGCGATTACGGTACTCATTCTGGCGCTTGCCATCGGCGGCAACAGCGCCATTTTCAGCGTGGTTGATGGCATCCTGCTCAAGCCGCTGCCCTATCCGCAACCGGATCGCCTGGTCCGCATCTTCGGCGTCTGGCCCAAGTGGAACGACTTCCCGATGTCCCCGGCGGACTTCCTGGATTTCCGCGCCCGCAACCAGGTTTTCTCGAAAATTGCTCTCTACTTCCGCCAGGATCTCGACCTCACCATCGGCGACAAGCCCGAGAATCTCAAGGCCATGGCCGTCTCCTCCGGGTTCTTCGAAACCCTGGGCTTCGCGCCGATTCTGGGCCGCACCTTTCAATCGGGCGACGAACAGGAAGGCGCCGGAAAGTCCGTCATCCTGAGCTATGGTTTCTGGCAGCGGCGCATGGGCGGCGACCCGAACATCATCGGCCGTACGCTGACTTTGTCGGGAGCGCCCTACCAGGTATTGGGCGTCATGCCGCCGGGCATTCAGCACGTGGGCGGCGATTACCACTCGCTGCCTCACGGCGAAAACGTAGAGCTGTGGTGGCCCATGCCTCTGCGGCCCGGGAAAATGCCGCGCGGCGCTCATTACTTAAACGCAATCGCGCGCCTGCTGCCGGGCATCATGCGCGACAACGCCGAAGCCGGCATGAACGTCATCGCCGCGCAGTTGGCCAGGCAATACCCGGACACGAACACCGGCCAGCACATCAGGCTGGTTACGTTGAAAGAGGAAATTGTGGGGCGCGCGCGTCTCACGCTGATGGTGCTGCTGGGAGCGGTTGGATGTGTGCTGTTGATCGCCTGCGTCAACGTGGCCAACCTGTTGCTGGCCCGCGCCACTGGACGCCAGCGCGAAATTGCGCTGCGGTGCGCGCTGGGCGCAGCACGCGGGCGGCTGGTGCGGCAGTTGCTTACCGAAAGCCTGGTGGTGGCCGCGCTCGGGGGCATGCTGGGACTGGCGCTCGGCGCCGTTGGCATGAAGGCGCTGGTGAGTCTGGGCGCTCAAAAACTGCCGCGCCTTCAGGCTGTTCAGATGGATGCCGGGATACTGGTCTTCACCGCCGCGGTGGCCCTCTGCACCGGCCTTTTGTTCGGTCTGGCGCCGATAGCGGCGGCCTTCAAGATCGATCTGAATACGGCGTTGAAGGAGGGCAGCCGAACCACTTCCGGCGGTATGGGCCAGGGCCTTCGCGGCGTCCTGGTAAGCGCCGAAATCGCGGGCGCCCTGGTTCTGCTGGCCGGCGCCGGCCTGCTGATGCGCAGCTTCCTCAACCTGCAACGCATGGACCCGGGCTTCCATCCGGATCGCGTGATCACCATGGAGATCCACCTGCCCCACAAACGTTACGCGGACGAGAAAGCCATAGCGCGTCTCTTCGACAATCTGGTGGGGCGCGTGCAATCGCTCACCACCGTGCAGTCTGCCGGCCTCAGCACCGACGTGCCCTGGACCGGCTACGATGAGAACTCCAACTTCGATATCGTGGGGCGTCCCTCGCCGCCGCACGATGGGCCTATGGGCCGCTATCACGCTGTCTCGCCGGATTACTTCCGGACGATAGGGACGCCCCTCATCGGCGGCCGTTTCCTGACCCCGCGCGATAATGCCGATGCGCCCAAGGTGGTGCTGGTCAACTCGGCGCTGGCTCAAAAGTACTTCCCTGGCGAGGAGGCGGTTGGCAAGCGGCTGGACCTGTGGGACGCAATACGGACGATTGCCGGGGTGGTGGGCGACGTAAAGGATACGCCGGGGGCGAAACAGGCGGTGCCGGCATATTACTTTCCCCTTGCCGAGAAACCGTTCCAGGATGTGGCGCTAGCCGTTCGTACGTCGGGCGATCCGGCCTCCGTGGTGGAAGCGGTGCGCCGCGCAGTGGCCGCGCTCGATAAAGATCTCCCGCTCACGCAGATTCAGACTCTCGATGAGATCGCGTCGTCTGCCGTCGCCGGCCCGCGTATGACGCTGCTGCTGGTGGCCGTCTTCGCGGCGCTCGCGATCGTGCTGGCGGCGGTCGGGATCTACGGCGTAATGGCCTATATGGTCGGCCAGCGAGTGCAGGAGATCGGGATTCGCATGGCCCTGGGAGCCCAGAGGGGCGATGTGCTGCGTATGATCCTGGCGCAGGGCGCGCGTCTGGCGATCGCGGGCCTGATCGCCGGAATGGCCGGCGCGTTCGCCCTTACCCGCCTGCTGGCGAAGTTGCTCTACGGCGTGACCCCGACCGACCCTGCAACCTTCGCGGCGGTCGCCTGCCTCGGTCTTGCAGTTGCGCTCGCCGCCTGTTACATCCCGGCGCGGCGGGCGGTGGCGGTGGACCCTACGGTCGCGTTGCGCTATGAATAGAGCCCTACGAATGGCCATCTTACCCGAGGAGTTATACTTGAAGTCGATGGCAACTGTGACCGAGATTGGCAGCCTGATCTCTCGACGCCCCGATATTCGCGGCGGGCGGCCGTGTATTGCCGGAACGGGCGTCTCAGTTCGCCGCATCGCACAGTGGCACAACATGGGCCTGATTCCGGAAGAGATCGTGCGGAAGGCCGGCCACCTGTCGCTGGCGCAGGTTCATGCGGCCCTTGCCTACTATCACGCCAACCAGGCGGAGATCGACGCGGACCTGGAAGCCGAGACGCGAGAGACAGAGGCCCTCGAACAACAGCACAAGCGCTGACCATCGTTTGTGAGCCAGATCAAAATCTACATCGACGAAGACGCCATGGACAGCGATCTTGTCGGGGCTCTTCGTTCTCGCGGTGTCACCGTGATTACCGCTTGGGACGCCGGTCTCGCCGAGAAGCCTGACGAGGAACAGTTGGCCTTCGCAACGGCACGCGAGTGTGTTCTATACACGTTTAACGTCTCCGATTTCTATCGGCTTCATACGCAATGGATCGGCGCCGGACGAGAACATGCCGGCATGATTCTGGCGCAGCAACAACGGTTCTCGGTTGGCGAGCAGATGCGCCGCATCTTGCGTCTTCGCGCGACCGCGACGCTGGCCGGTATGCGGAACCAGGTCGAGTTCCTCGGCAATTGGGGTTGATGACAAGGCGTATTATCGCTAAGTCGCCGCAGATCAACCACCGCTATCTTGGCCCTCAGCAAGCTGCTACCATCCCCGAAGGTAGCTACATGCCACAACCCGAAAACACCCAGCTCCTGGACTTCATCAACGCCGGAAAAACCAAGGGCGCATCCGACGAATTTCTGGCCGCGCTGCTGCTGCGCCGCGGCTGGCCCGCCGACGATGTCTACGCCGCGCTCGGACAGTACTGGGAAAATGCGACCGGCCTTGTCATTCCCGAACGCAGCGCCGCCGGCGAATCCGCGAAAGACGCCTTTCTCTACCTGCTTTCGTTCTCCACGCTCGCCGCCTGGACGGGCGCGTTCGGCTCCATGCTTTTCCAGTTCATCGACTATTCGGTTCCCGACGCGGTTTCGCCGCACACCGTTTACAGCCTGCGCTCCACGGTCACCTGGCAGATGGCCTCTATCGCCGTCGCCTTCCCCATCTATCTGCTGGTCATGAAGCTCATTTTCGGTGAGGCCGCAAACCATCCGGAACGGCTGCAGTCCGGCGTCCGAAAGTGGCTCACATATATTGCGCTGCTGGGAACGGCCGGCGCCGTGATCTGCGATCTGATCTGGTTCCTCGACTATTTCCTGACGGGCGAACTCACCCTGCGCTTTGTGCTGAAAGCCGCCACCGTTATGCTGATCTGCGGTTCCATCTTTGCCTACTACCTTGGCTCGCTTCGCTGGAACCGGTCTACCGATGTGTCGCGCGAAAAGAGGCGCAACCTCGCGTTCGGAGCCGCCGCCACGGCCGTGGTTATTGTGGCCTTCTGCGTCGGCCTCGGAGTTGCAGGAACACCATCCGTTCAGCGGCGCATCGAAGGCGACCGCAAACGCGAGCAGGATCTCCGCAACATCGCCATTGCGGTCAACCTCTGGCGCGACCAGCCCTCGCACGACCAGCCCTCGCACGACCAAGGCCAGCGGACCAATTCCGATGCCGGCATTCCCGCTACGCTGGCGGAGATGTCTACGCGGCAGCGCGGCCTGCGCATGGCCGATCCGGAAACCAATGCCGCGTACGAATACCATCCGAAATCGGTCACGGCCTACGAACTCTGCGCCAACTTCGTTGCGGAGGAAACCGGCGACCGCTTCGGCAACCCCAACCCCAACTTCTGGAACCACGGCAAAGGCAGAACCTGTTTCGCGCTTGACGCCTCCAAGCCCGTGCCCTGGTAGCAGCCCTATTGCCTTACGTTCCTTGAGCCCTTTCCAACTCCACCGCCCACACACCTTCAAAATCCACGAAATACGCTTCCACCTCAACCTCCGGTATGGCCTTTCGCAGATTCTCCGCCGCCCGCCGCAACTCGGCTAGATGATGTTCCGCCTCCGCGCGCGCATCGCCGCCGAAGGCCTCAGCCAGCCCGCCATAAGCGCCGCAGTCGGAATGCAGCTTCAGGATCACACGCCGCGTTCCGTGCAGCCGCATAGACAGGCGGATCTGTTCCAGCACGAATTCGCGGTCGCTCTCACGGTCGGGCGAGGCCAGGCACTTGGCGCCGCCGGCAATCTTGATGGGATCGGAGTTAACCACGCCGACCCGCTTGAGAAACTTCCGGAACCCCAGTTCAAACCGGTTATCGAAGCACCAGATGATGGCCGCATCGCAGTGATACTTTTCGCGTGGGGCATCGAAGTGGAACACTTTTTTCATGGCGCGCCGTCCTCCCCTACATTATCGCCGCCGACTCCGCTACATTCAAATCAGTGCGCAATTTCCTGATGTTGCTGGCTGCCACGCTGCCGATCCCCGCTGCGGCATCGCCCGAAGACGCGTTTGCCGCCCGATGGCAGCAGTCGCGGGCCAAACAGCCTGACGCTGCGGAGCTGGCCGTCTCGGCGCCGAAAACCTGGTACTTTCTAGGCGAGACGATCCCGCTGCAACTCATGTTTACGTCTACCCAACCGAAGAGTTTCCGCGCTGACACGCGGCAGTACGACCGTGTGGGCCGCATGAACTTCGTAGAGCAGTTCATCGTCGATCCCGCGAGTTTCGCCGAAGACCCATTGCGCGGGTTGCCCGGGGAGGATGGTGGCATGGGAGGTCTCTCCGGTATGCCCTTGCCCCTGTCGGAGAAGCCATTCTCGTTCGAGCGCATCCTGAATGAGTGGGTCCGGTTCCGCAAGCCAGGCACGTATCGCGTGTATGTCTTGAGCCATCGCGTGAGCCAAAGCGATGAAGGCGCGCGCGGAACGCCAATCGAACTGGCTTCGAACATCCTGACAATCGACGTGCGGACCGCGCCGGCACTCTGGGTGAAAGACCAGATCGCCGCCGCTACCGGCATCCTCGACGCGCCGGCCGCGAGCGGTGACGATACAACGAAGGAGCGAGTCCGGGCCGGCCGGCTTCTGCGCTTCCTCGATACTCCGGAAGCTGCCGCCGCACTCGCGAAACATCTGGGCGCGGGGCAGGATGTCGATTCTTACGCGCTCCATATGGGCGTGCTGGGCTCGCCATACCGGAGTCAACTCCTGCCGCTGCTGGAACAGCGCCTGGTGGCTCCGGATCAGCCGGTCTGGGGCCGCTATCTGGATACGCTGGCGAGTCTGGCGGAGTTGGTGGAGTCGGGAGGGCCGACGCGGCGCACAGACCTGTTTGAGCGGCGCACGGACCTGTTTGAAAAGAAGCGCAACGAATACGCGTCCCGGGTAATTGCATCCCTGGGTTCGAAGCAACCGCAAGCCCGGGCAATCTCCATGAAAGCGCTTCTGGATTCCGCCTCAGTTACGGGCTCGAAGCCGCCCTGGCTGGCTGGTATCTCGGCGTCGTTGATCGCCGATTTCCGAAATCTGCCCGTCACGATTCAGAGAGATCTTCTTGAGGACCGCTGGAGCACGATCCAAAGCCCCGCGATGATCCCCATTCTTCGCGACCTGTATGCGAATCCACCGTCACCGCGCATCGATCCGCCGATTGAGGACATAGCGCTGCGCCGCTTGTATAACCTCGCGCCCGATGAGGCCCGCCAGATCCTGCTGGCCGAAATCCGTCATCCCACGAAAAATCTTCAATGGTCTACTCTGGCGATGTTGCCAGATGGCCCGCTTCCCGAGTTGAACGATCGGCTTGCCGCGCGCGCTGAAGCGCACGACCCGGACGAAAGGCTGATCCTGCGGTACGCCACCGGCGACATCGTGGAACGCGTGAAGAGAGGGTACCTGCAACGCAACGCGGATCTCGACCGGCAGAAGCTTCAACACTGCATGTCCCCGCTGGTTTTCTATTTCCTCCGGTACGATCCGGCTTTCGGGGAGCGCGAACTCCGAAGTAGCCTTTCCGCGGCGGGCGGCTGGCCCGCGTGCTATGACATCGGATTACAGTTTGAGGGACTGGGCCGCTACGCCATGAGTCCGGCGCTCGAACGGCTGGCGATCGAGTATCTGGCAAGCCCCGCCGCCGTCCTCATCAAACGAGGCGCCGCCGAGGTGCTGGGCAAGTATGGATCCGCCGCCGCGAAAGAGCCGCTGTGGAAGACGATGGAGTCTTTCCGAGCGTGGTGGAAAGGGCGTGAGCAGCAATTGTCGACGGATTCTGCCGGCCAGGAAAACATGCAACTGGAACGTGCGCTGCGAATCGCGCTGGCGCAGGCCGATGCATGGGTGCTGACGGAAGCGGAACTGTATCGCTTGCTCGGCCTGTGCAGCAGCGAATGGTGCAGGCAGGAGGTCGCGGGATGGCAGCAGAGCCGCTAGCATATGCACTTGCCCGTGGGGCAGCCAATCCTGGCTGCAGCCGGCTTTCAGCCGGCGCTTGCGTGGACCGAAGCCGCCTGAAAGGCGGCTTGCAGGCAAGACTGCCTGCCCCACAAAACAAAAGGAGTCACTAAATGTTTCGTCTTCTAAGCATCGCGTTCCTGATCGGCCTGATGACTGGCGCAGGTCCGGCCATGGCCCAAGCTCCGGCCGCGCCTGTACGCCCACCGCGCCCGACGCCGCCGACCCGCGATCCCAACGCGCCCGGTTATGTCACGGCGAAAGACTTGCCCGACGGTGCCAACGCTCCGGCAAAGGCCGACGGAAACTTCATCCTCGGCCCCACGCATAACCCGGCGCCGGAGATGACCGCGCAGGAAGGCGTGCCGCAGGGAGCGGTCTTCAACTTCACCATGGAATCGGCCGACAGCAAGATCTATCCCGGCATCGCGCGCGAGGCCAACACCTTTGGCAAGGCAGACCCCACCGACCCCGCCAAGATGGTAGTCACTACCAGCCACACCGCGCCCTACACTCGCCGGGTGGCTGTGTATGTCCCCAAGCAATACGTCCCCGGCACGGCCGCGCCGTTCATCGTCGGGGCGGACGGACCCGACCTGGCGTTGTTCACGGCCCTGGACAATCTGATCGCCCAGCACCGGCTGCCCGTGATGATTGCCATCTCCATAGGCAACGGAAGCGGCGACGCCCAGGGAAGCGAACGCGGCCTGGAATACGACACGATGTCGGGCCTCTACGCGGAGTTCGTCGAGAAGGAATTGCTGCCTCTGGTGGAGAAGCAATACAACGTCAAACTGACCAAAGATCCAGAGGGCCGGGCGACGATGGGCGGCAGCTCCGGCGGCTCCTGCGCCTTGATCATGGCGTGGTATCACCCGGAGCTATACCACCGCGTTCTCACCTACTCAGGCACGTACGTGAACCAGCAGTGGCCGTCGAATCCCCAGACTCCCCACGGCGCATGGGAGTTCCACGAACACCTCATCCCCAACACACCGGCCAAGCCGCTGCGCATCTGGATGGAAGTGGGCGACAGGGACAATCTCAATTCGAATGTCATGACCGACAACATGCATGACTGGGTGGTGGCCAATGAGAACATGGCCAGAGCGCTGGCCGCCAAGGGCTACCATTATCAGTTTGTATTTGCGCGTAATGCCGCGCACACCGACCGCACCGTGAAACAACAAACCCTGCCCGAGGCTCTGGAATATGTATGGCAGGGGTACCCTGTCGCGGGGCCGGGGAAGTGATTTAGCAGTGCGCAATCTCCACACCAGCCGCCTGCCGCCCGATGTCACCTCCATCCTCCTGGTGGAAAGCGGAACGCGCGGCCTGATCGAAGGCCTGATCGGCGGCCTGCGCGAGCGATGGGGCGACCGGATTTTCATCGACCTGGTCACCTGCTACGCCACGCTTCCCAAAGGCTTCCATGCGGAGAACACGCGCATTTACAGCGTCGCCGATTACCGCGGACGCCCGGCCCGCGCGCGCCTCTATCGCGAACTGGCGCAGAACCGCTACTCCCTGATGGGCATCGTCTGCTCCGCGGAGCCCGTGATGACCAAGTGGAAATGGGCCATCGCCCTGCGCGTCCCCGCCAAGATTTTCATCATCAACGAGAATGGCGATTACTTCTGGCTCGACCGCAAACATCTTGGCCAGCTTCGCCGATTTGTACTGTATCGCTCAGGCCTGACCGGCGCCGGCGCGGTTCGCTCCCTGGTGCGCCTGATTTCTTTTCCGTTCACTTTGCTGTATCTGTTACTCTATGCAACGGCCGTGCATGCCCGGCGCGCCCTTCGCGGAGGTTGATTCATGAAAGCCATCCAGGTAAGAGAACCAGGCGGCCCCGAGAAAATGGAACTGGTGGATATTCCCACGCCGCAACCCGGTCCGCGGCAGGCCCTGGTGCGCATCGCCGCCAGCGGCGTCAACTTCATCGACGTCTATTTCCGCACCGGCCTGTATAAGGCCGATGTCCCAATTTCCCTCGGCAGCGAGGGTGCCGGAACCGTGGAATCGACCGGCCCGGATGTCACGGAAGTCACGCCCGGCGATCGCGTGGCCTACACCATGGCGCGCGGTTCCTATGCCGAATATGCCGTGGTCCCGTCGGCGCAACTGGTCCGCATTCCCGACTCCATCGGCTTCCCCACCGCCGCTGCCGCCATGCTTCAGGGCATGACGGCCCACTACCTCACGCACTCCACCTTCCCGCTCAAGAAAGGCGACACCTGCCTGGTGCATGCGGCCGCTGGCGGCGCCGGCGGCCTGATTGTGCAGATGGCCAAAATGCTGGGCGCGCGCGTCTTCGGTACCGTATCCACCGAAGCCAAAGCCCAGGTGGCGCGCGATTCAGGCGTGGACGAAGCCATCCTTTATACCCAGCAGGATTTCGAGGCTGAAGTGAAGCGCCTTACCCAGGGCACGCCCTCCGGACCCGGCGTTCACGTGGTCTACGATTCCGTCGGCAACACCACTTTCTACAAGAGTCTGAACTGCCTGCGCCCGCGCGGAACCCTGGTGCTCTTCGGCCAATCGAGCGGCCCGGTTGCCCCGTTC
>Ga0105857_1000708_pt1 | contig 11551 bp, 12 predicted proteins | sample OrgsoiDNA_201061_FD_89682 | JGI IMG/M metagenome (GOLD analysis project Ga0105857, IMG submission 89682) | Permafrost soil microbial communities from the Arctic, to analyse light accelerated degradation of dissolved organic matter (DOM) -... | ecosystem: Environmental > Terrestrial > Soil >...
AATTCCCAATCCCCCTTGCGGGCGCAAGGATCCGCGTGGGTCATTGTTGATCGCTCGCTGCTGGTGGAAGAGAATGGGCTGGAAAAGGTTTCCGATTGTTTGGACGCCGCCAATTGCCGCGTGGCTTCGATTGGGGCCGTCTCGCAGTGGGGAGAAAACGCGCGTTGGGCGTTGGGGCTGGATTCGGGCGCGGCAAAAGCCCTGCCCATCGAGGATCAGCAAGCCTGGCGCTGGGGCGGGAGGGCGATGTCTTCATGGGCGCGCGCGCTGATCGCAATTGCAAGCGCGGCGTTGGCCGGTTTTTTTGTGTGGATGGTGGACGACGTCTTGAGGCGGCATCCGGGGGGAGCCATTGAACGCGCGGCCGCTTGGTTTGCTGTCGGAGAGAGTCTTGCGCTTGGAGTCCTTGCGCCGCTGACGCTTATTGTGTTGGGTTGCTCGACGCAACTGATCATGGTCGCCTGCGAAACCGGCCCTCGCCAGATTTTGCCCATTGATCCAAAGGAGGCGCAAATGGCGGTGAATGACCCGAAGCGGTTTAACGCCAACGCCATCGCTTGGTATGCGACGGCGGAGACGCATCCGAAGTTTTACGAGGGACGCGAATATGTCCTGGCCGCTTGCCGCGCGAAGGGGGCATGCGGATATGCGGCTCAGATGGATCAGAAAAAGGCTTTGACGGGTTTGGACTCAAAGCGCATTCCAATTGAAAGGTTTGGCAACGGAATGAGCGTGAAAGATGTGGGAGCGTTGGCTTTGGGGATATTTTTGGCGGGATGGTTTTTGTCGTGCGTCTCCTTTGTCCCCTTTATTCATTTGATGGATTTATACACCGCAAAGCTGAACATCCGGCCGACTGCCCAGCAAGAGTGGAGCGCGCGCTTGCGTCGCTGGATGAGCGATGGATTTCAAAAAAATGAGCGCCGAATATTGCTTTCAGAAATAAAAGGGGACACGCGAGAGGCCGCCGAGTCAGAAATGCCGGAAACGCAAAAAAAAGAGGGGCGGGTTCTTCCGCGTCGCGTTTAAATTTTCAAGGGCCTTCTCACCCGGCCTAGATTAGGCGGGAGTCAGAACGCTGCGCGTTCGATGGCGAGAAAATCAACAAAAAATTCCATCGGCTCAATGCCCAGGGAGAAAACATGAGCGATGACAATGGCCGTTTTGACGCTCTGGCGGCGTTGCTGGGTTTCCTGGATTTGCGACGACGATCGCGGATCGAGAAAAGATTCGAAAAAGAAAAAAAGCGCGAATCGGATCGCCTGCGCAAGCTGCGGGAACAAAACGACGAAAAAATCGCGTCGAAGGCTCAGGCGCTCCCGGAGCAGGCGGCCAAGACGGAGGGCGAAAAATCAACAGATTTGCGCGCCGCAATGGCCCGCGTTTGCTCGAAACTTCCCAAATCCGTCCTTGCCGGGCTGTCGTTGGCGGCCAACATTCTCCGAGCTATTTTTGTCGAGGCGCCTTGGGCCGGATTATGCGGCCTCGCGCAGGGCGCCGTGGGCGCATGGCGAGGGGCGCGAAGGAACGGCCGGTTTGTCGCGACGACCACGGTGATTGGATTGCTCGCCGCCTGGTTCACGCTGGGCATGTGGATGTCGTCGCCTGGCGTGATCGTCTGGATTCAGGCCAACAGCCGGGGCGCCGCGTTTTTGGCGCAGGAATCGGCCTATCCGGAGGTTTCCGAGGCTCAAGAGCCTCTCGCTGCGAAAGAGCCCAATTTGGGAAGCTCGGGCTCCGCGAGCGGCGCAGACCAAATCCGCGGAGGGCTGCCCGCCCCTGCCGCGTCATCGGACATGGCCTCGCCTGAGGCGATCGCGGCTCGCGGCGTGCGATTGCCGGTGTTGGACCATCAGCTGGGGTTCGACACGCGCAGAATCGAGGAGTCGGATTGGGCGCTCGCTGAGCGCTCGGACGTGGCGGACATAGCGGGCGTGGCGGCCCTTAGCCGCTGCATTGCGGCGGATGCCTGCCGAGTCGCTAAAATTCCCACCCTTTGGAGCGGGATGGCGTGGGGCCTTGGTTTTTCGAACGCCGCGGTGGACGCGTTGCCGCTTGCGTCGCGAAAGCCCTGGCTGCGCCCTCCTTCGATCTGGGGCGGCCCGTGGCAGCTCGTCGCGGCCTTGTGTCTGAGCGCGGGCCTGATTTTGAGCCTTATCGCCACGAGCGTCTGGTGGATTGTCGCGGGGGGCTCAGAACCCGGCAGCCGAGAATGGATGGCCGCGCTCTTGGCGCATGCGCAAAACACCCTCGTGGCCCTCTGCGCGCTGGCGGTTGTGTTCGCCTTGTTTTTGGGTTTGCCTTTTGTGGGCTCCCTGTCCGGACAAAGCCTGGCGCCCGCGGGCGCGATGGCGGCCCAGGCGTTGGTCGGGCAAGGGCAATCAGGGCCGCTCGGAGCAGGGCGAAGCCAGCGCCAAAAAAGCGGCGGAGGCCCGCGAATTGACGTTCGAGCCGTCAATTGGAGCTGGGGCAGCCTGCCTGCGTGGACCAAGGAGGATCAATACCGAAAACTGTATCGCGATTGCGAGGCCGCGGGATATTGCGGAGACCGCGACGCGGTGGAAAACCGCGCGAAAAAAACAGGGTTTGACGCGGCTCAGGCGATCGCCTTCGCCCGCTCCGACACGGAGACGCTTGGGTGGGGGGCGTGGATTTTCATCGCGGCCGCGTTGACGCTGGCCCCTGCGTTGGGCCGCGTGCTGGACATCGGCAGCGAAAGCCGTTGGGAGCGCCGGCTAGGGGAGTGGTCGACGCAGGGAGCGCAGCGCGCCGAACGGCGGCGGATATTGAGGGCTATGAGGGGCGTGAAAAAGGCGCCGATTTTAACCCGCGATCCCGAATCGGGGCTATCGCCAAGCAGTGCGCAAGCGCCAAATGCGTCCAAATCAAAAGCGAGGCCGCGGCGATTGTGACGCGGTTGCGGCGCGCCTCAGCCATCTCAAAAAAACGGGCAAGGGGTTGGGCGTTTGCGCGAAACGGCTAGACCTCCTCTGAAATAATCCAAAAATAAACAAGAGCCGAGAAAAAAAGAGGGGGCGACTGAAAAACCCGGTAAAATGGCAAAAATTCAGGATAAACGCTTGTTTGGTTTGCTCGTTTGTTGTGAGCGCTTATCCCCTTGCCGAAAACCCACAGGACGTTGAATGCATAATTTAAAAAATGACGAGCCACTCACCGGAGCGAGCGTGATTGCTGGCTTGTGGGCGATTCGAAAATCGCGGACCGAAAAAAGGCGCGAAAAAAAGAACGCGCAAGAAACAGCGCGTTTCGAAAAGGGGTTGGCTGAAATCATTCCTCCTTCCCCGCTGGCCGCGGAGACGCTTGCCCAAGGCTCTCGCGCAGCTCGGCCAAAAACAACGCCGCGAGACCCAATGAGCAAAAAAATGAGCCATTTCGCGCAAAAAGTGGAAAAAGCGACGATTGCGTCGCCCGAAAAGGCGTTGTCTGCGTTGCGGAAAGGATTGGCATTCGTGAACGCCGAAAAAGGCTGGCTGGCTGCATTCTTGGCAATCGCTTTTGTCGGAGCCCAGTTTTGGGCAACGGTGACGCCTGCGCAAGCGGATGGTTGGTTGTGGGTGAACTCGGCGGCTCCCCAATTCATGGATCAGCAGGCCTCGCACAAGCCCGAGTTTTCTCGCCGATTTGCGTCAGGCTTCGGCGGAGGCGAAAAAGAGCCCTCCGCGGGGGCTGCCGAGTCGCAAAACCATGCAGAGCTGTCGATTTCGAGACTTTTCGCAATTCGCCGCATGGCTTGGGGGAAAACCTCATCGTGGATTTTGGCGGATCGGGGCGAAGTGATCGACCAGCAGGGCTTGATGGCTGTTTCTCGATGTCTGGACAGCGGAGCCTGCCGCGCGATGCCTGCGTTTGGATTGGCGCGCGCGGCGTTATGGCGGGTGGGTTTCGCGCCGGAAAGCGTCCTGACGCTGCCGCCGTCGGCCCGATCGGCTTGGGCGAGCGTGAGCTGGGGCAATCAGTTCGCTTGGGATTTTTGGGGGGCCGGCGCGGTCCTTGCCTTTGTTGTGGTGTGGCCTGTGTCGCGCAAAGCGCGACGCGGCGCCCTGCCCGGCAGCGCGGCTCGCATGGCTCAAACGATAGCGGGGCTAGAGACGGCGGCGCGCGCAGGCGCGATGGGGTTGGGGGCTTGCGCAGTGGCGGCCGCGTTGGCGTGGGTGATGATGGCTCTGGGGCACGCCCACGAGATTGAGCGCGATCTGTATTACATGCCAAAAACTCTCGCGCAGGTGGAGGATATCCTCAAAAATGAAAAAACGGTGAATCTCTCCGCGGTGACGTGGGATGTGAGCGTCATCCAAGACATGAGTGTGTTCAGCAAGGACCCGCGCGGGCTGATGGTGCCTTGCCAGCGAGAAAAAGTGTGCGGGCCTGAAAAAGGAAATCTGCAATTCGGGGAGCGGACACCGTGGATCGCGGCCATTGAGAAGGCGCGAGATGACTTTGGCGGCGCCCCGTTGCGCGCGCAGGATGCGAAAATCATGAGTGGCCTGATGTTCGCCATCGCTTTGTTGTTTGGGGTGGCTTTGTTTGTCGTGGAGCCCAAAGAAAGCCGTGTGGCCGAGTGGCGCGCGCGGCTCGGTGGATGGGCCAAAGCCGCCCCCGCAAAGACGGGCCGGGCCACCGGCCAAGAGTTGGGAGACCATTGAAATGGCGACCCCAAACAATCCATTGGACCCGGAAGATCGTTTCGACGGACTGGCCGTCGTCTATGGCGCATGGATGGAGCATCGGCGCAAAAAACGCGAGCGCGCCCAAGAGCGGTTCGCGGCTCGGCAAGAGAAGGCCAAAGCGCTCGCGACCGCCAAGCTGGACAATGCGCAGGGCTCTTCTGCCGGGGCAGCTGTCCGCGCGGTGTTGGAGCAATCCGGCAAGATGGCAAAAGGGGCCGTCTGGATGGCCGCGACAACAAAGGCAGCCGTCAAGGATGTCGCAAAGACCATTGGGGAGGCGATCCGGAGTTGGCGCGCGACGTTGGCGATAACTCTGGTTTTGGTCGTGGCCCACGCGCTGGCCTTGGCGTTCTTCGCCTCGCGCGCAGACAGTTTGCTGTGGGTGAACACGGCCGGTTCCGAATTGAGGGTGGCGCAAGCCGAGGGCCCAATGGTGGGGGGCGGGGGCGAATCGGACGCGAGCGTCGCCCGGGTCTTGGCCGCGGTGTCAGATAAGGCCTTGGGGCGCCTCGCGCTCAAAAAGGCCGCCGGCTCCTCTTGGGCGCTCGCTGACAAATTCGATGTTTTGGGGAAGGCAGGAACCCGCGCTGTTTCCGACTGCCTGGATGCGAGTGTTTGCCATGCGATGAATGCAATCGACATGGGGGACGCGCTGTTGTGGCAGATAGGCCGCCCTCCGCCGGGAATGCCAGTTTTGCCGAAAAAAGACGCACAAGCCTGGGAAGGATCGGGAGTTTTTGTGGGCAACACTGTGTTTGTGATTTCTTGGGGGTTGGCAATATTTGTCGCTCTCATGTTCGGCGCTTTGCTCAAAAAGACGGCGTCGCGCGGGGCCCCGGGCAGTGTCGCAAGAGTCTGCGCAGGCTTGGCTTCCGCGCAGAACATTGCGGCCGGAATGGCTCTTGCCATCCTCGCCATGAGCATATTTGTTTTTCTTTTTGGCGGGCTGGGCGATATTGACGAATTGTGGCCGTCGTCCCAGGAGCAAGCGCAGTCGTTGCTCAACCAGGCCCCAACCGAGCGGTTGAACCCAGGGGCCATCGAGTGGCGGTGGAGAAGGCCCAAGTCCAGCGATTGGGAAAACCGCGGCAATGCCGGCGGCGAAAATGTCGCCATTGCGCAAGCGTGCAAAAATGCGGGCTTTTGCGGAGACGAAAAAACAGCGCGATCAAAAGAAGCCCAAAGCGGCTTGAGTGTCAGTCAAGTGCATGCGTCAGCCGGTGGCGTTTGGAGTGATGCTTTCCGATGGGCTATTTTTTTTGCGGCGTTTGTCGTTTGGCCCGTGCTTTTGTTGACGTGCATGATTTTTAATCAGGACGATGAATCTGAGCAGTGGGAAAAAAGGATCAAAAGCTGGGGCCGGGAAGGCCGCGCGCACGCCGAACGGCAACGCCTGATTCAGGCGCTTCCCGCCATGACTGCGGAGCAAAAGAAAGCAAGCGTAGCCAGGAAAAGCCACCGAATTTGACAGCGCTCGCCAAGAGGGAAAACCAGAAGAGCGCATTGTCGTGTTTTTTCGTCGCCATTTATTATTGAGGGGCAGGAAATGCCGTTGAACAAAAAGAAATCCAAAAATTGGGTGCGCGCCAGCGCGGTGGGCCTTCGCAAAGGGCTTGGTGCGTGCCGGATGGTCGCCCGGGTTGTTTTGGGCGCCGTGAGCGAGCCCGAGCTGGCGTCTGGGCGGTTGATGAGCCGGGGACACGCCCTGCAACCATGGGACTTCAAGCCTGCGCGAGACCTGACGAAGCCGGAATACCGAAATTTGACGCGAAGCCTGGGGCTGGCGAAAGCCATGGGCGAGGCCGAGCAACTCCGCAAAGCGATCGACCACAGGGAAGTCTATTCGCGGACAAGCCGGCGGCTTTGAGCGCTTTGCGTGGAGTTCACAAATCACACGTTGCGCGAGCTCAAGGCCGAAAACGCACAGCGGTGCCCGGGCGATGAGGAGGGGCGAGCGGGCCGACACGAATGAGAGAGAAAAACAGGAAAGGGAGTGGAAATGGGGATTTTTGGCGATAAAAAGAAGGCGGCGGAGAAAACAGCTCGACGTGAGGGCATCGTCTTGCGAGTCACCATATGGGGGGAATTTCCGCGCACCAGCGGATGTTCAATCGTCTTGGCCGGCCATCCTGAGGTGATGGAAATGCAATTGATCGGAAAGGCGAGAAAAACGGAACAAGAATCGCGTGGGTTGACTTTCTGCCAACCAGGAGATCTCGTGTCTTTCTGCGTGCGTGAGATTTATGACGGCACGATGAGATGCCTTGAATTCGTGAACCACACTTGGCTTGAAATCCAAAAAGAAAATGCCAAACGTTGAGCGCGATGAGCGGGCGGTTTTGGTCAGGTCGCGCGTCAAACCTCAGCCTGCTTGCCTGCCCGAGCATGAGGCCCAAGGAGGGCCTGGGTTTGCGCTCATCACCGCCGAAAATTCAGAAGCAACGAGTGCTGAAAACCGAATTCACGCCATCCGCATAAACGGTCGTGACCGTGCCAATGCCGGTTTGGCCATTGCAGGCGCCTTGGATGAAGCCCGTGATCACGTGCGGGGCGGTTCCCGTGGCGGGGGCGGCGGCTGCCGCCGTGATCACGTCATACGAATTGTTGGCGGTGTTGGCGGAGTCCACGCTGCTGTTGTATGCGCCGTCGGCTGCGGACAAAGCTGAATTTGAGACAGAGGCCTCTGCGTTCGCGTAGTTGTAAACAGCCACCGAGTTGTTGTAGGAATTGTTCGCCGCGGTGATCAGGTTGGTGACGTTCGCGCCTGTCGTGCCGGCGTTGTTGTTCACTGTGTTCACGGTGTTGATCGCGACATTGGTGATGTTCGTGGCGTAGTCAAAGGAGTTTTGGAGCGCCGCGGCGCCCGCGACCGGATCCCAGAACTGGCTGGATGGCCCAATTGGCGTGTTGCCGAAAGACGTCGAGCCCGCGTCGCTGGTCGCCAGACTCTGAGCCATGGCCGAGCTGGCCGCGACGAAAAAAAACAACGCGCACGCGCAGGCGCGGGCGATGGAGTTGAGTGTTTGTGGTTTGGTGAATTTCATTCCGTTGCCTCCAATCCGGTGAAAAAAGCCGCCGAGGTTGTTATTGTCCAATTGTCCAATCGCCCAGCCAGTCGTGAAGCGGCCGCGATAATCAATCGCAGGTGCTCCCGCCCATATACATCCAAGAGCCATCCGCCCTATACGCGACCGACGGCATGCATCCTGTCGAGCCTTGAACCGAGACGAACCCATTCGCGGGAACGGGCGCCGGGCCCGTCGGCGCGGATTGGCTCATCGTGATCACTTGCGAAGACGTGTTGTTGGCCGATGACGCCAGCGTGGTCGCAGACGACGCGCTGCTGTTGGCGATGTTGGACAACGAGTTGGCGTTGGACGCGATGTTGTATGCGGTCGTGGCGAGATTGTTGGCCGAGTTGATCGTGGTGTAGACATTGTCGATCTGCCCTTGGACATTCGCGCTGGTGGTGTTGACCTCGTTGGCCAAGTTGATCGTCTCGTTCGCGACGGCCACCGTGTTGTTGATGCTTCCCGCGAGCGTTTGCGTGGCGGCTGTGCCATCCCACGGGACGATCGGGATGTTTTCGTTGCCCATGGCCGTGGAGTCCGAATTGGCGATGGCGTTGGACTGGGCGTTGGAGGCGACGGGCGCGAGACCCAACGCGACAACGAGGGCCAGTCCCGCGGCTTGCCGGGAAAAACGTGAGAATGAGCGATGGGTCCGTGAGTTCATAAAGTCCTCTATAGGTAGAGCGCGGTTTTGCGGATTGAAACGCCCAGCGTCAGCGTCATGCCCCGCGGTGAATTGCCGAGATCGATCAGCCTTCGCCGCAATTCTCGCCCGTTGTGCTGTTGAAGATGCCGCCTTCGTTGACCGTCTTGCCGTTCACGACAGAAACCCAGGTGAATCCAGGAAAAGAGCCTCCGCACTGGCTGTAGCCGCCAAAGCTCGTGACCGGCTCGACATTGCTGGTGGCGGGCGCGCGGTTGACATACGCGGTTCCGGAGACATACGCGGCGTTGGCGGTGTTGACGGCGGAAGTCGCCTCCGTGACGGCGGAGCTGCCCGCGGTGACGGCGGAGTTGGCGACGTTTTGCTCGTTGACCGCCACGTTATACGCAGCGTTCGCGTAGTTGTAGGAATCGTTGGCGGTGTTTTGAGCGTTGGCGATTTGCGCCGGATAGCCCGCGAGCGTGTTGTTCGTGTTGGTGATCGAGCTGTAGGCCGTGTTGACCTGCGTGGTCTGATAGGAAATCGTGCCGGCGAGGCCTGCGGCGGCTCCCGAGGCGTCCCACATGTTGGGCGAAACGACGCCCGGCGTGTAGTCGGTGGAGTCTTGGTGGCCGGCCGCTATCGGGCTCGTTTGGGCGAAGGCGAGATTGCCGGCCAGCAAAAAGCCCGCGAGCGCGCAAGCGATGGCAGAGTGAATTCGATTGTTGGTCATGGTTTCTCCTTTGTGGCGCTGAAAACGCTTGTTTTGTTGACGCGAAAACAAGGCTTGAAGGCGGCGAAGGTGCTTTTCGCAAGGCTTCCGGCCGGTCAAGAGAACTTGTTCGTTCTCTTCATTGCGTCCATGTGGAACAATTTACGCACAAAGGGCCGGATGAGGGAAGGCAAGAAAATACAGTCAGCAAACAATTCTGACGGAAGGCTTTTATCCATTCACGTCAACGACTTAGTTCACCGTTTGTGACTAAAATGGCAAAAGAAAAAGTGTCTTTTTTTGTAAGGTTTGTCGCAGAAAAAGAAGAAAAAAATGCGAATGAGCTTAATGGGTTTAGGGTAATCACTAGGCAAGAGGCAAATGCAGACAATGTTTAGTCGAGAAAAATAAACATGACGATATCGTTCGCAAAAAGTGCTTTGAAATTTGGAGCGGCGGGAATTCGGAAAATGGAAAGCGCGAGGGCAACGCGCCGCGATTCTGTGGGGGGCGTCAGCATGCGATTCGTGGAGTGTCCGTTGGCCAAATGACGCGAAACAGGTGAATTGCAGGTGGTTGGCCCTGTGAGTTTCAAAGCTCGCATGAAGCGATGGGCGCTCAACCCATTCAATCCCATTGGCCCGACAGTTTGGCGTTCAACGACCCGGCTCAAAATCAAGACCCATCCAATGCGAACGGCGCGGTTGCGCGCATCCAAGGCATTTTGCATAGCTTGACGAAAAAAGGCCCAGAGAGCCGGCGCGCGGCCATGGCGTTGCTTTTCAAAAAACGTCGACCCAGGCGCTCAGCATGGCCGCGTGCGCAGGCGAACGCGCCCTCGCAGGGCGCTCAAACGATTTCGTCCCAGAATGTTTTTGTTGAAAATTTTGCTTGACGAAATTGCCCGCTGCTGCGTAAAATAGCTGAGCGAGTGGGCCCTGGGCTCGCTCTCTCTCTTTTTTGACTTCCGAGGATGACATGTTTTCCAAGCTGAATTCCCTTGCGACGCGAGTCGCGCAAACCGTATCGGACAGCCTCGCGGCCGGCCGGCATAGCCACGCCCAGAGCGTTGGCTTCGGTTTGCTGGGGAATTCATATGCGTCGCATGGCTTTGCGGGCAACGCCAAAGCGTCGTTCGCGCGAGCAAACGCAGTCATCGCGGCTTCGGCGATTGAGGCAATGGAATCGATGTCGGCAGCGCTGGGCATGGGCAAGATGGATCCGATGCCGCAAGCGGGCAAAGAGCAAATGGGTAGGGGTCGCGGAGGTTTCGCGGCTTAGGCAAAAAGCCAATCCCTCCAAGCTCCAAGCCCGCCTCCATGGCGGGCTTTTTGTTTTGGGTCAAAGACAAATTCGTAGAGGCGTGGCCAAGAGGATTAAGGCGTCGCTTTCATACGGCGAAGATTTCGAGGGTTCGAATCCCTCCGCCTCTACCAATTTGTTTTTCGCAGTGCAAACGGTGGCGTAGCTCAGTTGGAAGAGCATCGGAATCATAATCCGCGTGTCGCGAGTTCGAGTCTCGCCGCCACCACCAGTTTTTGGCATCGCAATGGATAGGTAGCTCAGTTGGCAGAGCAGCGGTCTCATACGCCGCGAGCGCGAGTTCGATTCTCGCTCTATCCACCATTTTTTCTTCGCCCAACCCGGCCTCACGGCCTTAACCGCAACACTAACCCCCGCAACCAAAGGACTTTCAAGAAGAACGGATGGAAATGAAAAATGGACCCGATGATGTCGTTGAAGCAGGGCCGCACGTTGGCTCTGGACGAGGCGTGGATGCCCTTGTTTTGGCTCACTGATGAAGAGTCGGCGCTGTATGTCGCTCGTGAACAAGTCGCTTGGCAGAGCGACTTGGTTTTGCGCACGATGCACGGCGGCACTTGCGCCCTGACGGGCGAGCTCTCCAAGATCGACATCCCGTCGATGTTGGTCGTGGCCGGATCGGGCGCCGCGGGCGCGCGCCATGAGCGCACGCCGCCTTTGACGCGCCAGGGGCTCTTCGCCCGCGACAAGCGCATGTGCGCTTACTGCGGGAACGTCTTCGACGACAAGTTGCTCTCCAAGGATCACATCCAGCCGGTTTCCCGGAAGGGCGCGGACACCTGGATGAACGTGGTCACGGCCTGCAAGGCCTGCAACGGACGCAAGGATGACCGCCGTCCGGAGGAGGCGAACATGCCGCTTCTGTATTTGCCATATGAGCCCAACTACCACGAAGGGTTCATATTGCAGAACAGAAAAATTCTCGCGGACCAGATGGAGTTCCTGGCCCAGCGCGTGTCGCGCGGCTCACGGTGGCGCCTCGCCAGCTGAGAGCGTTTTGAGCGAATGGCCTTTGGGAGCCCTAGGGCTCCCTTTTTCATTGAAAAAACAGCTCGGCAAACCCCACGCCAGCCCTCTCCCTGAGCTTTGCCTCGCGCAGCGGCTCGGACAAAAA
>Ga0105857_1000713_pt1 | contig 11501 bp, 8 predicted proteins | sample OrgsoiDNA_201061_FD_89682 | JGI IMG/M metagenome (GOLD analysis project Ga0105857, IMG submission 89682) | Permafrost soil microbial communities from the Arctic, to analyse light accelerated degradation of dissolved organic matter (DOM) -... | ecosystem: Environmental > Terrestrial > Soil >...
ATCGGGGAACTTGCCGCCCTCCTTCTGGTAGAGTTCCCGCACCTTTAGGAAAATGCGCGCCAGAATTTCCTGGTCCAGTTTGGCTTGCCCGGGCGGAGGCAGCGCCGCGTTCTTCCATTGCAGCCAGCGCGCCGAGTTGACGAAGGTGCCGTCCTTCTCGGCGAAGCCCGCGCCCGGCAGCCGGTAGACCGTGGTGGGAATCTGCTTCATTTCTTCGGGCGCGATGCCGGGCGACTTCCAAAACTCGCTGGTCTCATCGGGATAGATCTCGCACACCACCAGCCACTCGGCCTTCTTCAGGGCAGCGATATTCTTATGCGAGTTGGGGCCGATGGCCACGCCGTTCATGCCGAACGCCAGCAGGCCTTTGATGGCGCCCTTGTACATGTCGTCCCAGATTTCGGCCCAGGAGTAGCGGCGATCGATCTTGGGCAGGTAGTGAAACGCCCAGTCGTTCTCCTTCTTCGCCGCGTCGCCGTACATGGCCTTCAGAAACGAGACGGCAAACTTGGGCGTGTTGGACCAGTAGTTGAAAGACGCCCATGCGCTCGGATTGGACGACTGGGACGCGACGCGGTGCAGGTAGGTCTGGAAATCCGTATCGGCCGGAACCGGCACCTTGAGATAGCCGGGGAGATTGTCGAAGATCCCGGCCATATCCGTGGCGCCCTGAATATTGGAGTGGCCGCGCAAGGCATTCACACCGCCGCCCGCGCGCCCGACGTTGCCCAGCAGCAGTTGCAGAATAGCCGCGGCGCGGATGATCTGCGTTCCCGAACTGTGCTGCGTCCAGCCCACCGCGTAGATGATGGTGGCGGCCTTCTTCATGTCGCCGTCTTTGCGAATGGATGTGAACAGGTCGGCCGCCTTGAGGAACTGGTCCTTGGGGATGCCGGTGATGCGCTCCACCATCTCGGGGGTGTAGCGCGAGTAATGCTTCTTCAGCAACTGGAAAACGCAGCGCGGATTCTGGAGCGTCAAATCGTATGAAGGACTCGCGGGAAGGGCGGGAACTGCGACTCGGAGAGTCGCGGGTACTGCTTCATAGTTCCAGGTAGCCCTGTCGTAGGTGTGGGTGGTGGAATCGAATCCCGAAAAAAGCCCGTCCTCCTCTGGCAGCTTGAAGGCCGCGTCTACGATGAAGGCCGCGTTCGTGTAGTTCAGCAGGTATTCCTGGGCGATGCGGTTGTTCTCAATGGCGTAGCGGAGCAAGCCGCCCAGGAAGGCGAGGTCGGAGCCGGCGCGAATCTGCAGGAACAGGTCGGCGGTGGCGGCGGTGCGGGTGAAGCGCGGGTCCACCACGATCATCTTCGCGTTGCGCTGGCGCTTGGCCTCGATAGGCCACTTGAAGCCGCACGGATGGTTCTCCGCCGGATTGCCGCCCATGATCAACATCATGTCCGTATTCTTGATGTCGATCCAGCCATTAGTCATCGCACCGCGACCGAACGTGGGCCCCAAACTGGAGACCGTTGGGCCGTGTCAAACACGGGCCTGGTTTTCCAGGTAGCAGACCCCCAGGCTGCGCATGGTCTTCACTACCAGGTAGTTGAACTCGTTGGTATCGGTGCAGCCGCCGTTCCACGCGATGCCCTCGCATCGGTTGACGGTACGGCCCTGCGCGTCCGTGGCGACGAAAGTCTCATCGCGGGTCTTTTTCACCAGGCGCGCGATCTCATCGATGGCGGTGTCCCATGCGATGTCTTCCCAGTGATCGGAACCCGGGCGGCGCACCTGGGGCTTCATCAGGCGGCGTTCATTGACGATGTCCTGCTGCAGCGACGAGCCCTTGGGGCAAAGCGTGCCGCGATTGATGGGGTGGTCCGGATCGCCTTCCACGTGGACCACCTGCGGCGTCACGTTCTTGGCCTTATCGCCCAGTGTGTGAATGATCACACCGCAGCTTACCGAGCAGTAGGGACAGGTGGAGCGGGTCTCGGTAGTGCGCGATATTTTCAGTTCGCGGGACTGCGCATAGGCGGGCTTGAGATCGAAGCCCAGGACCGAGGCGACTGCGCCGCCCGCGCCAATTTTCAGGAAGGATCTTCGCGTCGGCGTCATGCGCATGCCCCCTCTCGGTGCTGAATAGCTCATATTACACGATGCATGGCAGGTTGTGTCAAGGCGGGACCAGCATTGGGACGGAACGAAGCCAATTCCGGGGCGGCGTGGGCTGCGGGCATAGTGGCGGAACGAAGCCAATTCCGCGGCTGGAGTAGGTCGCATTTGGTTTTGGTCACATTGCTCATTACCCCCAGGGTAGCGCGCGATATGTAGGGACGAGCTCGCTTTGGCTTGTAAGCTACCGAGTGGAAACGGTTAGTGAATTCAATAATCTCCGTGATCGGCGTCGCTGTACAGGGAACATTGCGGGCCGACCCCTTCCCCAAGGAATTATGCGGAGCGCCTCGCGGTCATCGCAGCACGCAGAATAGCGTTGATCCGGGTCGAATAGCCGCTCCCGTATTGCTTCAGCCAGGCCAGCACATCCCTGTCCAGCCGCACTGCAACCAACTGCTTTGATTTCGGCCGGAAGGCCGAGGCCAGTTGCTCCTCGGATAGCGGCGGAACATCCGAGTAGTCGACTTCGGATTCCGGCCTCGCCGCTAGCCGGTCGAGTGCTTGCTGCTGCCGTTTCGTCAGCGGCTTATTTAAAATAGACTCGGCCTTCATGCTGATTAGCTTCGCGGGCCGAGATGATCCGGATGATCTCTTCGCCATTTTCAGCCTCCCTGTAAACATGCGCGACGACCAGGAGAAACCGGCCCCCGACCATCCCATCGCTGTTTCCCTTCTTCGTCGACCCTATCCTCCATGAGCACCATGTTCGGGTCTGCGAACACGCAGGCGGCGATCCTGAAGCCGAACCCGTGCTTCCTTCGGTTGGCCCGATCTTTTGTCTCGTCCCATTCGAACCTCCGCATGTACGTTATACATATCGTATAACATAACGGGCAACCCGGAAAGACGGGGTCAGGCCAGGGGTTATCGGAGACTGGCGGTCCAGAAGAGTTGGCGAGTTCACGCCGGCGTCAGGCCTTCTTAAGCCAGGATGCCAGCAGCAAATCACGGACGCGGCCGCCGTTCACTTTGACGAGGGGGCCGCTCCCCGCCGGATCCGCCTCCGAAAGGCGGTTCTGGTATCCTGATACGGGGCCCTATATGCTTGACTTCGAGTCGCTGACATCCGGTAAGCCGGTACCTGCCGTGGACGCAAGCGATATGAAGCGCGTGTGGGAGTTATCTTCAGAAGCGTCTCGCCCCGAGGGTGCGGCACCCGGGTCTGTCGGCTGGGATGTGTGCCTAATTGCCGGCAAATGCAGCCAAGGCGCGGACCCGCTTGCGGTATTCTTTCGGGCCGCGCTCTTGAGACCGCTGTTTGAAAGTGGATTGCTAGACGAATGGCGCGACGGTGACCGCCCCTATGATGTCGTGTTCCAGGCGCTCGCGACGTTCGCACTTCCCGAAGGTATTCAGGCTTTTCGGCCCGACGAGTTCGCAGAGGCATTGCGGAAGGCGCTGTAAGCTCTATCGAATCGTGCAGTGCGCGTTACCAGCGTCGGCGTAGGACGTGAATCATGTATCCGAGAGTTAAGGAAGTCCGGCACGTGGTCAGGCCTTCTTAGCCAGGATGCCGGTTTCGCGTTTCGGCAATTGATCCACCATGCTTTTCGAGAGACTCAAATTGTCCATGAGGAGCGAAGTGGGATTGCCGCCGAGCCAGTTGGCCAGCGAGATCGCCTCATAGACTCCGCTATTAAACAGGATCAGGATTTCAGTGGGTTCGTCGCCCACCTGCTCGATGTAGTGGCCGAAGCCTTGCTGGATGAACCCGACGTGGCCGGGCGAAAACTCTTCCGTTCGGGTGCGGCCGTGGGAGCCGAAGACGCCGACGCGAGCGCGGCCCTTGACGTAGTAATGCCATTCATCGGCATGCGGATGCCAGTGGAGTTCCTGGAGCGCGCCGGGCTGCAGATCCATGCGCACCGCCGTGAGCGTGGTCTGGATTGGAAATTCTTTGGACGACACGATGTACTCACGGCCGCCGGGGAATACTTTGGGCGGCTGCGAATCCAGGCGGTACTTGTGAGTGGCCTGGGGCCACTGGAGCGCGGCGTCGCGCAGATCTTCAAGCGGAATTGGCGGGACTTTGCCGGGGCCGATGTAGACCTCTTTCTTCGGGAACTGGGCCATGGCCGAGAGCGGCAACCCGAGGCTGCGGCTGAGTATTTCGGGCGGCGTGTGGGCCATCCAGTCGGTGATGCCGAACGTGCCGTATTCCGAGAAGTGGCCGTTATCGAAGCCCAGAAGAAAATGGCATGGACCCGGTCCGAGGCCTTGCAGAGCGTGCCCGTGACCGCGCGGAAAATACCAGGTATCGCCCGGGCCGAAATCGGAGATCTCGGATTGGCCATTGGGCATGACGACAGTGGCGCGGCAGCGGCCCTCCAGCATGTAGGCCCACTCGGCGGCGAGCGAGTGCCAATGGAGCTCACGCATGGATCCGGCTTCCAGACGCATAGACACGCCGGCAATGCTTTGGGACACCGGAAACTCGGCCACGGTGGCTTCTTTGGCGGAGCCGGCGGGGCCCACCCAGCCTTTTTCGCTTTCAATATCGAACTTGAAGTTGGCGATGGGTGCGAGGGCGTCGCTGGTGGCCGGTGCGGCATGCGCGCGGCCGGCGGCGAGAGCGGCCGCGGTGAGCGTTAGGGACGCTGCCGAGATGGAATCGAAGAGTCCCCGGCGGCTGATGCCCGGTGTTTCGTCTGCCTGCTTGGATTGGTCTGACATGGTCCGTACCTTTCGGCCAGCAAGTTGAACCGGCACGCGATTGCCATCATACATTCAGAAAGACACCGGCGGCAAGACCGCCGGCGCTACCGTCGAAAAACGGGGCGCTATGAAGGATCGGGCGCGGACAAGACACGCTTGCGCCCGTCGACCCATACCGGGAAGACTTCGGGGTTTTCCAGCCAGACCAGCATCCACCGCGCCATCTCTTCTTTCTGAGCTCTCTTTTCCCGATCGGTGCTCGGGTTGTGCATCAGGTAACGGGCGCGGTCTTTGGCGCCGATCACCTGGCGGCGGCAATAGCGGGCGCGCTCGCGATTGCCGGAGGCCGCGGCATCGGCGTAAACCAAAAGCATTTCGCGGAGCGATTGTTCCAGCTCTTCAAACGTGTGCTGGCGGATTCCGGCGTAGGGCTGATCGAACGGCAGGCCCGTCGCGCGCAACAATTCGCGCAGGTAACTTTCCGATACCGGCATCAGACGAAGCAGCAGATCGTTCCACACGGCTTCGGTGATGGCGGCGGGCTGCTCGGCGGCCAGATAGTCGCGCAACTGCTGCTTGACGGATTTACTGGCGGCGGGCATGGCGGTACTTTTCGACGGCGCTTTCATGCGCGGCGATATCGTTCGAAAACTGGTGGCCGCCGGAGCCGTCGGGCCGCGCCACAAAATAGAGGGCGCTCAGCTCGTCCGGATTTAGCGCGGCGCGGATGGAAGCCAGCCCGGGGTTGGCGATGGGGCCGGGAGGCAGACCCACGTGGCGGTACGTGTTGTAGGGATTGTCGCTGTCGAGGTCGGAGCGATGGATGACGCCGCGATAGCGGGCATCGAGCAGCGCGGCGTAGACGGTGGTGGGGTCGCAATCGAGCTTCATGCCGATACGCAGGCGGTTGGCGAACACGCCGGCGATCTTGGGACGCTCGGCGGCCAGCTTGCCTTCCTTTTCGACCAGCGAGGCCAGCGTCACGATGTTGTGTACGCCGGCGTTCGAGTGCAGGCTTTGCCAGGCATCGCGGAATTTCGCGGTCATGGTGCGGCAGAGGCCGTCGGCGGTGGTGTGCCGGCTAAGCTTGTAGGTATCCGGAAAGAGGTAGCCTTCGAGGCTGGCCGCCTGCGGGTCCAGGTCGCGGATGGTCTCGGGCTTGCGGGCGGCGGCAAGAAACTCGGCGGCTTTGAAGATCCCGAGGGGTTCCACCAGGGCGGCGATATCGAACATATTCTTGCCTTCGGGGATGACCAGCTCGTAGTAGAAGACGTCGCCGCGGGCGATGCGGTCAATGACTTCGGCAGGGGTGGCGGGGCGGTCGAAGCGGTATTCGCCGGCTTGCAGGACGCGGCCGCGATCCATGAGGCGCGCGAGGAGAAAATCCCAGCGGCTGCGGACCACTCCGGCGTTGGCCAGTTCGCCCGCCATGTCGGAAGTAGTGGTGCCGCGCGGGAAATCGACGAAGATTTGGTCTTGGAAGCCCTGGTAGGAGATGGCCAGGCGGATGACGCAGAGACCGCCAACGAGAAGGGCGAGCACGAACAGCAGGCGTATGGTTTTCACAGGGACACTCCCTGACAGTCGCGGGCAGGCAGGCTGGCGTCCAGATAGCTCTGCAACAGGATCACGGCGGAGAGGCGGTCGATGGCGGCGGCTCGCTTTTCGATGCTGATGCCGCTTGCGCGCAGCACGCGCCCGGCTTCCACGGTGGTGAGGCGCTCGTCCCAGAGCTTGATGGGAAGGCCGATGCGCTTTTCGAGAGTCTGGGCGAATTCACGGACCCATCCGGATTGCCGGCCCTCGGAGCCGCGCATGTTGATGGGGTTGCCCATCAGAATCAGACCGACCTCGCGTTCCCGGGCAAGCTGACCGATGGCGTCCAGATCGTCGCGTTTTCTGGTGCGCACCAGGTTGGGAAGGCCCTGCGCGGTGATTCCCAAGGGATCGCTGATGGCCAGGCCGATACGCTTCTTACCCAAATCTAAGGCGAGGATGCGGGGCGCGAGCGTCAATTCAATTTCATTATAGACGGCGGCATGCTACATTCGAGACAAGGGGCGTCGTGGAGCCGTGGCGCTCATAACCCAGCCTTTGAATACCACTCGTGAAGCCGTGCAGGAAGCGCGGCACCTGGCTATTCCCATCCTGGCGATGGCGGCGATTATCGCAATCCTTTATTTCGGGCGTGTTTTTTTCATTACTTCGCTGGTTGCCCTGACCATCGCATTCATTCTGGAACCGTTCGTGGTGCTGCTGATGCGGGCCCGCTTTCCGCGCAGCCTGGGCAGTTTCGTGGTGTGCAGCGTGGCCCTGGCGTTTCTCTACGTGATCGGCATGGGGGCGTACTCGCAAATGGCGGGATTGTACGGCGATCTGCCGAAATACGGCCAGCGCATCGGCAGCATCGTGGACGGCGTACAGCAACAGATTTCGGGAATGGAAGACCAGACGTACCGGATTCTTGTGCCGGCGCGCCAGCGCCAGGAAGAGGAGCGGCGAAGGCAACAGCAACTGGCGGACCAGGCGGCGCGCAAGGGCAGAAGGGGGTCGGCGCAGGCCCCTATTCCGGGCGGCACCCTCAACAACCTGCCCGGGGCCATTCCGGAGGTGCGGATTCACGAAGAGAACACTCCCATCGGCGACTATGTCTACTCGCGCCTGAGCTCGTTTTACCAGATTCTGCTGATGGCCTCGTTCGTCCCGTTCCTGGTTTATTTCATGCTGAGCTGGCGGGACCACATCAACCGCAGCTTCCTGCAATTCTTCCGCGGGGAAGACCGGCTGATTGCGGCGCGCAGCATGCAGGGGATCGCGGACATGGTGCGGGCGTTCGTGGTGGGCAATTTCCTGCTGGGGCTGCTGCTGGCGATTATCAGCTCAGCCATGTTCTGGACGATGCACGTGCCCTATCCGATTCTGGTTGGCCCGTTGAGCGGCTTCATGAGCCTGGTGCCGTATATCGGGCTGCCGCTGGCCATGATTCCACCGCTGCTGGCCGCGCTGCCGTTGAACCCGGTGCCGGTGTACGTGCTGGTGGTGGTGTCGGTGGGGATGCTGCACCTGATTGCGATGAACGTGCTGTACCCGAAAATTGTGGGGTCGCGCGTGCACCTGAACCCGCTGGTAGTGACTTTTTCGCTGATGCTTTGGGGATTCCTTTGGGACGCGCCCAGGCTGCTGCTGGCGATTCCGCTGACGGCGGGCATTAAAGCAGTCTGCGACAACGTGAAGGGCTTGAGGCAGTTCGGAAAGTTTTTAGGGGACTGAAGGTCACACGGCGCATTGAGTCTCTTGAGGGTTTGCCTTGACAATGTTGTCTCTATCGCATAGCTTCAAGCCAAGGGGGGTAATAAGACGTGAAAAACTCTTGGGGTGCACTATTTTCAATTGGCTTGCTCGCGGCGTTGGCTTCAGCGGCGTTTGCGCAGGGCACGGACTCGGGTGTAATTCGCGGCGCTGTCACCGATGCCAGCAGCGCCGTCATTCCGAACGCTAAGATCACCCTGACCGACGTGGCCACGAACACTCCGCGCCTGGCGACCGCCAACTCTTCCGGAGAATACGAGATCAGCGACGCCAAGCCGGGCTCTTACAAACTGACGGTCACCGCCCCCGGCTTCAATACCCTGGAGATCAGCGGGATCGAAGTACTCAGCGGAAATGCCGTGCGCGCCGACGCCCGGCTGGCAGTCGCGAAATCGGCCGAATCGGTCACCGTGCAAGCCGAAGCCTCGGCGGTCCAGACCGACTCACCCACCCTCAGCGCCACGCTCGATAACCGGCAGCTTGTCGAGTTGCCTCGCGACAGCCGCGACATCTACGAGTTCCTGTATCTGAATCCGAACATCATACAGAGCGCCGGCGGCGATGGTTCGTTCAAGTTCCTGGGCGCACAGAGCTATGGGGCCAGTTTTTCGCTGGACGGGCAGCGCTCAAACGGCGGCGTCTTCGGCGAGCCGACCAATAGCCAGCCCTCGCTTGAAACCGTTGGGGAGTTGACGGTGATGACAAACAACTTCACCGCCGAGTATGCGGGCATCGCCAATATTCGCGTCATTACCAAGCACGGCGAGGACGTTTACCACGGCTCGACATTCTACAACAACCGCAACTCCGCACTGGCTGCCTGGAGCCTCAGCGACAAAGAAGGTCTCGGTCAATTCGTGCCTTCACCCGCCGAGCCCAACTATCCAAACCCTTACTCCAACCTGAATGAGTTCGGCGGATCGGTTGGCGGTAAAGTTCCCAAGCTGTCGCGAACTTATTTCATGACGGCGTATGAGCGCCGGTTTTCGGCTCAGCCGCTCGACATCAAGAACGTCAAGCTGCCGCATCCTTCGATATTGACCGGCGATTTCACGAAGGTAAACGACTCGGTGAAGCCGCTGATTCCAGCGGGCGTCGTTCTGACGACGGACGAAATCGCGAACGACACGCTGGGCGGGCTGGGCCTGCGATTCACGAAAATTCCGTCACGCCTGCTGAACCCGGTCACGCAGTCGCTGATCCAGAAGTATTTCCCGGCGGCCAGCGTCAACGCACCGATCGTGGCGTCGAACGGACGGCTGGCGGATTATTTCAATCTGGTGCCGCAGCACGGTACGCGCGACCTGGGGACGTTCCGCATCGATCACGATTTCACCGAGCGCGACCGGTACTATACCTCCTTCAATATCCAAAACCTTAACGCGGATGGCAGCGCGGTGGCATCTCCGTTCACGGCGATAGGGCTGCTTACGACGGCGATTCAGGACTACACGGTCTCAAATTCGTACCTGAAGATCGTTTCACCCACGCTGGTCAACGAAGTTCGGGGGGGCCTCAATTTCGAGAACAACTTCCGTCACGGCCGGATCACGCTTTCGCAATTCATGCAGAGCGTCGGCTTCAATGCCGACGAAGTCAAGGCCTACGGGAACGTCGTGGGGCCGGCAGAGCTTGACACGTTCGGCCACATCGCTATTAACCTGGGCAATTTTCAGGGGATCGGGAACGGCGGCCGCAGCATCTTCCGCCCGCTGGACCAGCACCTGATCACATTGGGCGACACCCTGACGTGGCAAAAGGGACACCACGCATTCAAGTTCGGCGGCGACATTGTTCGCAACTCGGCCACGGACGGATTCACCGCCAACCGCGGAAACCCGCGCGGCCTGCTGAACTACACGGGCACCGGCATCGACGCCACAACGCGATTCCTGCTGGGCCTGGCGCCGAATTCCGTGAGCTATGTTACGGCCCTGCGCCCGCCGATGGACGTATACAACTGGGAGCACGGCTACTTCGTTCAGGACGAATGGCGGCTTACGCCGAAGCTGACGCTCAACCTGGGCCTGCGGTATGAACTGATTACTCCGTTCATCGAAAGGAACGACCTGATTGTCAACTTCGACCCCAACTTTAAGGGGCCGGGCGGACAGTTGGGCCGGTTCATTGTCCCCTCCCAGAGCGCCATTCCGAAGATCGACCCGCGCATGGTGGCATATGGCGTGGTGACGGCGGACCAGGCCGGCGTCGGGCGCGGCCTGGTGCACATGGATACCAACAACCTGGCGCCGCGGGCTGGATTTGCATGGCGCCTCACGGAGAAATCGGTCCTGCGCGGCGGCATCGGCGTCTTCTATCCGACATCCGCCGCCCAAGGCATACGCGACGCCATGGCCAGCGCGCCTTTCAACCAGGGCGTCACATTCACCAATACGGCGGCCAACCCAATCCAGCCGTGGCCTTCCACCAACCAGCGGGGCGTGGTCCCGATCGCCGGAGGCCGGCCGAACGTGGCCGGATCGCAGCCCTCGGTGAATATTATTCCCTTCGACCTTCAGCAGCCGCGCATCGAGCAGTACAACGCCACATTCGAGCGGGAATTCTTCGGCCGCACGACACTTCGCTTTTCGTATCTGGGCACGTACATGCACGGCCTGATCGCGGGAATCGACCGCAACATGCTGCCCGCCAGCAACACGCCGTTCGCGACTTTCAACGACAGCGGCAGCCCCTGCAGTCCGGACGACGGCGATTGCACGCTCTCACCCGCCGACCTGGCGCGCCGGCCCTTTCCGCTGTTGGGCGATTTTATGGCGCAGTACGGAAATTTCGGCCATGGACGTTCCAACGCGCTGCAGATTGAAGCCAACCGGCGTTTCGCCAATGGCCTCACGTTCGAGATTTCCTATACGCTTCTGGACCAGAAGACCACGGCGCTCGATACCGGCAACGCGAGCCTGGGCGGCCCCACCTACAACCAGTTCCAGCCGCAGCTCGATTTTAGCCGGGATTCGTTCGTCAGCAAACACCGGATGACGTTTTACGGTGTCTACGATACTCCGGTGGGCACGGGCCGCAAATTCGGCCGCGACATGCCCAAGGCGCTCGACTACATCGTGGGCCAATGGCAGCTTTCGTGGAACGGCTTCCTGAAATCGGGAACCGGGTTCACGCCCTACTGGACGTGCGATAACTGCGACCCGGTCTGGCCGGGCAATGTCGGCAGCGGCTTCCTGGACGCGGTTGGCGACTTCAACAACACGTCGTTCCGCCCGGTGGTTACCGGCAATCCGACCACACGCTCGGGCGACCAGTTTTGGAACCCCGGGGCCTTTACGATACCCGGTGTCGGCGCCGACCTGTTTTCGAATCCGAAGGCCGCGACGCGCAACATGCTTCTGGGGCCGGGCACATGGGGCGTGAACGTCGGCGTTCAGAAGAAATTCCGGTTCGGC
>Ga0105857_1000715_pt1 | contig 11484 bp, 10 predicted proteins | sample OrgsoiDNA_201061_FD_89682 | JGI IMG/M metagenome (GOLD analysis project Ga0105857, IMG submission 89682) | Permafrost soil microbial communities from the Arctic, to analyse light accelerated degradation of dissolved organic matter (DOM) -... | ecosystem: Environmental > Terrestrial > Soil >...
CAAATCATAATACTTGCTGCGTATTCTGTATTGTCCCAAACCTTATCAAATTGTTGTGCCGTTTGAATTATGGAATCCAATACCATAATAATGACTTCTTCCACGCCAGAAATTGTTTGGCTTTTATTCAATACTGAATAAAATACCCCGAAAAGAGAAATGCGACAAGATTCTTGCCAATTCGGAAGAAAATTCCCGGTTGGTAATGTTTCCAGCTTTGCAACCATTGCCTCCAACTTCCCTGTCGCACGTCCGGATTTTCTAGCTTGTGCCCATTGCGCAATACCAAAACAAAGCCCCGCCAAGAACACTAAAATCCAAAATGACGTTGCACTCCAGTTTAGGGATGATGTGAGAAATGGAAACAAAAGAACTGAACTTTTAATATCATCCGTAAAAATACTCGCCCAAACACCAGCAAGTACAGATATGACCGCAGTAATAGCACCAAAATATGCCCGACTTCCCACAATTTCGGTTTTAGATATTAAATTCAGTCGAAATGCCACGATACCCTTAAAATTCCACCAAGAAAACAATTTTTTAATTATATTTAGCATAATAATATTGAGTGAAATAATTTAATTAAGAAATATTTTTACTTTTCCAGCCTCCAAAATATTCCTGTGGAAAGAATTTAAGAATATTGCGTTTGCAAATCCTCGACAAGCTCCTCTTTTGTCCAAGTCGAAAAGCTTTCTCGCTGAAGTTTAAGAACATCTAGCAAGTGAGAGTGCGATAGTTCAAACCCGTCCAAAAGGGTGTACCAGCTCATAACATAGCGCTTCATTTTTGCGTCATCGCTTACCAATCCGAGGTCACTCTTGGAAAGTTGGCCTTCGAGTCGGCTCATGATTTCAGTGTCGGCGGATGAAATTTTTCTTCCAACTAGAATTAGTTCGAAACGTAAATGTTCGCTGTTGAATTCGGAATGCTTTTTGATGATGTTTGCGTAGTCGTCCAACTGCCGTAGGTGTTTGACGTTCAAGGCAATACCTGGACGCTTGATTTCGATTACTATACACCGATAAATTTTCTTACCCATTGAATCAAGAGTAGGAATTTTTCTGGCTAAGAAGAGGTCAGTCTGTCGATTAACTCCTTCCACCTGTGTTCCATCCTCCACATCATCTTCATCGATATGGTGAATGGATTTAATTTGGTCACGAAGGTTCTTGGCTATCTTTGTAAAGGTATCTTCTTCGGCTCCGATAGTCTCGTAACGATTCCCGAACAGCCAGGTATTGCTCTCGATAATTTTCTGAAGGTCAGGTGTCTCGCTTACCGTTAAATAGTGTGTATTCATTAGCTCCCGCAGCTTATGAACGGATGATTGACGTTGTTGAAGAATTTCGATGGTGCTAATGATATGCTCAAGTCGAGTGTGCTTCAACTGATGAGAAAATTGCAAAAGCGATTGTGCATCCAAATCAAGCACGTCATTCAGGATGTCAAAGAGCGCGTCATTTTCATTCGATATCGCGATTCTATCCAAAAGCCGAACAATAATTTTTTTCTGCTTTTTCTTCAGTGAACTCATTACTGAAGGGTCTGCCGTATACACCAACCTCACCAAATTCTTAGTATTGGTAAATCTCCAACTTGCATAGTTTTCATCAAGCCCAGCGTAAGATGGAAATATCCCGTCATCTTCATATTTTTTCAGCTCGGCGTCCACAAATTTTCTAAGAAAGTCATCGTAGACTTCTTGGATAAAATCAGCCAATGGCCGACTGAGTTTTTTCCACTCATCGGATTCGGTGCTGTGAGCATCTTGAGCAAACAAAGTTACCCCTTCCACCACAAAACTATCGGCCCAAGCGGAAGTTACGTATACGCTAACAAAAAAATTCTTTTTTAAATTAAAGCTGCTAAGATTTTTGTAGCGAGTTTTTCCATTTGAGTCGAGTAGGTAAATGTTAGATTTTTCTGAGCTTGGCCGCTCATCCCAACAAAGAATTTTCACATCGAAGCTAGCGTCCCCGACTTCTATTATTTTTTCTGATATTTGATGAGAAGGAACGGTGACAGGAATGTCATTAATTTTTATACTACGGTCTTTATTTAGAGCTAGATACCAACCAAACTCAACTGAAAATTTCCGCAATAAATCGGTTGTGGATGGTAAATTGGTATGTATACGTGAGAGTTCTACACAGGTTCCGTTTTTAAAAGTGGCGAGTTTGGGAATCTGGCTTTCTGAAGGGATTACATTGCCATCATATTCTCTGATTTTGGCTGCGTGAATTTCAATCATTGCATCGCCTGCGGCACCTCTTGTCCACCACCTAGCATCATGAGCTAATTTGTGAAATGCCAATCGGCCGCGACCATGCAGTCCATGCTGGGCCATGTCTTCTTTTTTTGAAGAATCGTTAAATTTTCCAAAGTTGTCTTTGATGTGCTCGATATCAATACCGTCGCCATCATCCAGAACAGTGATGTGTTCCACCCCATGCATGTCATTCTCAGTTATCTGAATCGAGACATTCTTTGCGCGCGCATCTAGTCCGTTCCAGCACAGTTCAAATAGTGCTTGCCATGCTTCGAAATTTTTGAAGTGCTTTTTAATTCCGGTATCACTAATTTCTGTTGTGCCGGACAAAATCAGGTCTGTCATCGTTTCCCCTTTTTTTCTACAACGAAATTGTATTCCTCTTAAGGGAAAAGTGTGCAAAAAAACAATCTGCAACGTACGGTACTATTTGCAGCAGTGCCCATGCAACATCGGTTTTCGGTGCAAATCCTAAAATGAAGAATTGTACCGAAATCGCTTTAAAATCAATCAGTTATCATGAGCATCGGCGTAGGACTCGCTGCGCGTCAAGAAGTTTGGGATATTGAAATCTCTCACCCACTTCGCGATACATTGTCGAAGCCTCGAGATGCGCTCCATATAGAGACTCGCCACTTCGGACGTCGTATAGGATTACGAACGGCAGTCCTGCGCCGGATACCATCTCATCGTAGGACCTGTATTGCACTACGCTTGACGTCAGTACATACAGGGCGATGAAAGAGCGAAGAGGTCGATAATCAAGGGGGTTTGACTAGTAAATACACCTCTTCCGCTTCAGTACGGGCCCCAAGTGAGTCGAGAAATATCACGGGCCTTTTACGGATATCGGCGAGGTGTAACGGCCTTAACGTTGCTCCCGTGCGTCCAGGTCTGACGGGAGCTGTCCACGCAGAATTTTCTGCGCTGACCTCAGTTTTGGGTGCGTGAATCCTACCCACGCATCGCAGAGCACGCACCAGCCATCAAGGTGTGAATCCCGCAGCGACTGGCCGCTAACTAGGTCATCAATGACCAAATACGGTACCGGCGTCAACAACGCATGGGTGTTGAGCCACGCCTCAATCTCAACCAACCTGTATGAATCATCGTCCCTGGGCGTGCACCAAAATTCGTGCAAATTCTCGGCGACGAACTCAAGTTCAGTACGCTTGAATGTTTCGCACAACTGCTCACGGCTCAGATGCAGAGTCCAAGATGAGCTGATGACGTAGATTGGCTCGAATTCGTCGTGCAGCTGACGCAGATTGGCTCGCGCGGATGCGTGAAAAATTTGCTGCCAAACTTCGCATGCGTTGATGCTCTCATCGCCGTCGAGCACCGCGAGCACTTGACGGGTGTTGTACAAGCGATTTACGCACAGCACATCGTCAATGTCTAAAAATACCACCGGCCTTGAAGATATAGTCACGAGGTTTTCCATTTGCAGGCCTCTGTATTGTTGAGGTTAAAGACGTGGTATCAGAACTATGAAAATGACCGCGACTATTCCGATAATCACTCCGGAAATTCGCAAAAAATCTACGAGCCGCGCAATTTTTTGAGGATTCAGTTCCAGTGATTCCTTCATTCTCTCAACCTTTTCGGTAGTGCCAATGTGCGATGATGGCCGCAGTTACAGTGACGCTAACACTCTGCGGATGACCTCTTGCACCGACCGTTCGCTGAGACCGAGATGGCTCTGAGTCTTCACGAGCCGGTCGTCACCAGGTGCCCATGCGTCTACGTCATCATCAATTGCGAACCAACGTTGTAAGCCTCGCCGCTGAGCGTACCAGTGGACCTGTGCGCCACGTGGCATGAAATCGAAGTCAACTTTTTGTATGTCTCGATTATTGAACGTCGCACCGATGACTCGCGAGCGCAGTGGTTCGGGCAACGCTGCTTTCGCAAATTCGTAGCCGCGCATCCGAGCCCAGCTCGTCGATAAAACAATTTTTACATCAGGATACGGCTCCAACAACTCCGCCAAAATGCTAGACCATTCGAAGACTTCGTGGCCAGGTTCGTTCATGAAGACACCAACGCCGGGCTTGTAGAAGACAGCGTCGTGGTGAACGACTCCGTCATAGTCCAGGACGCAAATCGGTATATTTTCTAAGGCCAAATCCCAACCCGCGTCGCTCATAAGCCCTCGCGTACCCGGTCGATTATCCAAGTTTGCTCGGCCGCTGACAACGTCCATTTCCCGCTCGCGACTTTGTCAGCAATCGCCTTACGAGTACGTTCGACATTGAACTCAGTCGTCCATTCTGGGTTCGCGCGCTTTTTGCGAAGAGCGTAGATTCCCAGCTGTTCTGCGAGGTCGTCGCACACCTCAAAGCGTTCCATTACCTCCGCAATAGAAGGGCCGCCGCTGACGTAATTACCGTCTTCATCTCGTCGTACCAACACCTTCGGTTAGACTCCACTGACGGTCCCAGTAATGGTTTCGTGCGGGAATTCAGGGTGAATTGAGCGCCTGTAAGTGCAAGGTGCGAGAACCATCTGATGCTCCTTCTAAATGCAGCTGCGTCAAGCCACAGCGTGTCTATTGGGCTAGCTTTACTAGCCTTACAATAAGGGTTGAGGTGCAACTAGATATGTAAAGGGCTTTCAATTTTGAGGTCTACCATTTCCAAGTTAGCGGCTGGCGTTGAATAGAGAAGCCGAAAATGTTTCGTATAGCTGCGCGGCGTGAGAAGACCTTGTCAAGCTTCCGCCGGCCGTTAGGTTTTGAAGGCGGCTAACTAGACCTCGTCAAGGTGCCCAATATTACCCTTATTGTATTCAGTCGTCAATTTCTTACCCTTATTGTCTGTAGACGCATACGTGTACATCGGTGACGCTACGGCATGACCGTAGCTACCCAAAATTATCGAGAGCGATGTGCAGAATTCCTAAGAGCACAGCGGGAAACTAAGGGATTGACTCTCCTTGATGTCTCTGAGCGTTCAGGGCTGCGGATTCAGTACATAAGTGACTGCGAACATGCATTGCGCAATGTCGGCCTGGACAACCTAGAGAGGCTGTTTTTGGGGCTTGGTATAGTCGTCGGTGACAGTACTCAACCATCAATAGCGCTGCGGACACGATTCGCCAAGAATATGCGTACTTTGCGGGACGAGCAGGGCCTGTCGCAAGAAGCGTTGGCTTCGCTATCTGGGGTACATAGAACTTTCGTCAGCATGGTTGAGCGCGGGGTACGCAACATCACGATTGACAACGTGGAACGATTAGCACAGGCCCTACGAGTTTCGGAAGAGGTTTTACTTGGTCTTGGCTGAAGGTCGTTGCGGGTAGACAAGTAAAACAGTTGACTTTAAATTGCATTTATTGCAATTTTCTGACAAAGTGTAAATAACTTAGCAATTTGGGGGAGAATTTGGATATATATTTACACTTGGACGCGCCTGGTGTCCCGAAGGCCGCTCACTCACTCACTTACAGCGCTATTTACAGAAAAAAGTTCGCATAACCTTTTTAATTCCTAGCAGCGTTGTTTTTTGTTGATACAAGCCCGTTCTCCTCTGGGAGAACGGGCTTGTTCTTTATCCACATCTCGTTTTGTGGTTTACGTTCGGGCTGTCGAAGACGCGCAAGCGTTTAGCGGAGTAAAAAATTTTAAGAAAAGCTCTTGAAAGCCTTGAGGCGCGACTTATATCGGATCCAGCGGTTGCCCTGATGGGGACCGCGAGATCGGGTAGCCCCCTGATCTAACCATATCGCTTAACTTGAAAAGGATATCTATCATGCGTACTTTTGACCTCGCCCCACTGTATCGTTCCGGCATCGGCTTTGATCGTCTGGCACAGCTGCTGAACGATGCTCAGCGCAACGATGCCACCCCTAGCTATCCTCCATACAATATCGAGCTGGTATCGGAAGACCAATACCGCATCGTGATGGCGCTGGCAGGTTTCAACCGTTCGGAAATCGACATCACCTTTGAACGCGATTCGCTGCAAGTCGTGGGCCGCAAACAGAAAGACGGCGTGGAACGCACCTTCCTGCACCGGGGGATCGCCGCCCGCGATTTCGAACAACGCTTCCAGCTGGCTAATCACGTAAAAGTGACAGGCGCCAGCTTCGACAACGGCATGCTTACCATCGACTTGGTACGTGAGATTCCTGAAGCGCTGAAGCCACGCAAAATCATCATCGACGGCGGCGAGAACGTCACTGCTCTGGAACAGCGCCAAGCCGCTTGACCGGCGCTTGTTTGGCGTCGAACAGTGTTAATACTGTCGTAACAACTGGCCGGAATTCCCGGCCAGTTTTGCGTTGGCGGCGGATCTGGGCAATCTAATATGCGGCTGACTGTTCTAAGCGACATCCTGAATAAATTAAAAAGCCCCGCCATTCCTTGAAGTGGCGGGGCTTTTTATTGATGCGTTTATTTGCACGCGTAGGCTTTTCCCACCCATTCGCTGGTCATGCTGGTGCCCTGCTGCGACCAGACCACGTCGGTGGCCTTCAGGCGCAGCGCTTAGTTCATCGCCTTGGCCTTGGCGTTCTTGCTGCCGATGCTGGCGCTGAAACCGACAAACACGGCATCGGCGCCTTGAACCGGCCCCAGCAGCTTACATTGCTTCACATCGCCTTCGTTGACTTCGCGGATGCTGTTTGGCGCCAGGGTGGTGCAAGCGGTGAGCACGGCCAAACCACAGAGGCCGGCCAGCGTACGGATAAGTTGGTTCATAATAATCCCGGGTAGTCATACAAATGAAAGCGGCGCGCGACATGCGCGCCGCCCTAGTGCGATATCACTCTGCCGATTGGACGGCGAGGACATTGCCCTTCTTGTCGGCCAGCTCGATCTTGAGTATCTGCGCCTGCACCACTTTGTTGCTGACGTCGGCGTCCTGCACGTAGCCGTACACCACCAGGTGCATCGCCTCGTATTTGCTGCGCAAGCCCTCGATCACGCGCGCCTTGTCCTCTTCCTGAACGCCGAGGTAACGGAAGTTTGCCCCGTTATTGAAGCCGATCTTGTAGCTGTTGTTGTCGCCGAAATAGCGATACGATCCCTTTTCCCACACCGACGAATCGAGCGGAAAGCCCTTTTTGTCGAAGTCGTATTTCTCCACCGGGCCGGGAATGTCCAGCTTCACGTAGCGCTGCTGCGCGGCCTGCGCCACGCCGGCGTCGATCTTTACCTTCAGGGCTTTCAGCAAGTCGTTTTTCTTGAACTCGTCCGAGGTGTTGGCATAGTCGCGCGAGTAGCTGCTGGCCACTTCGTTGTAGTCGATTGGCATGCCGGCGATGCCCAGGTAGGCGAACATCAGCTGGTTGCCGCTGTCGATGTCGGTGTAGCTGCCGGCCGGCGTATGCGGGTCGCCCTTGGGCAAGGCGGCGCGCGCTTGCTCCTTGACCTGTGCGGCGACGACCGACGGTTTGGCGGCGTCGGCCAGATTCGGCTTGGCGTCGGCACCTGCCGGCGCTGCCGCCTTGTCATGGCAGGCGGCCAGCAGGGCCATCGTCAGCAGGCTGGCAAGCGTATGGCGGGCAATGGGGAATGAAGTGTGGGGCATGGGGTTTCCTTGATGGATGAAAGGGAGTGGAAGGGTTCAGGCTTTGGCGGCGAGGAATTTGATGGCGCCCCGGCCGGCCAGATACAGGCTGGCGACCAGCGACAGGTAGCCGCCGATGCCGACGGAAATGGCGCGCATGGCTTCGCGCAGCATCTCGCCGCCCATGCTGTCGGCCATGCGTGCGGCTTGCGCGCCCCCCATGGCGCCGGCCATGCCCTGGGCCTGCTTCATGCTGTCGCTGATGCCGAGGTAGACCATCACGGCGACCAGCAGCATGAAGGCCAGCGGCAGCAGGCCGCCGAGGTGGGCGCGCTTGTCGTTCCAGACCTGCGGCGCCAACGGCGCGATCAGCGCGACGATGCACAGAAAGCCGTAGATGCCGTTGCTGCCGCCGCCGCCGCCCAGGCTGGCCATCAAGCCGGCGGGCGAGTTGACCACGGCGAGGATTTTCCAGAACGACAGGCCGACGCCGTAGTCGGACGAGACCTGGATCGCGACGGTATTGAGGACGAACCAACCGGCCAGCAGCGCGGCCATCGCCACCAGGGTCGGCACGCCGAAACGCGCCGTCAGGCCGGCGGCCAGTTCGCCGCCCCTGGCCTTGGCGGCCTGCATCGCCAGTTCGGCCTGTTCCTTGGCGAGTTGCGATTCCGCCACCGGCGTCACCGTCAACAAGGTGCCGGCATTCAGTTGTACCTCGACCACCATGCCGACCTTGGGTGGAATCTCCGATTTCCAGTGCGCTTCCAGCGTGAACGGATGTTGTACGCCTTCAATCGTCAACAGGCCGGGGCCGGCGTTGGTGTCCCGCAAAATCTTGCCGCGATTTTTCATGATGATGTTGGTCCTCTCCAGTTTTCAGCACTGCAAATGCAGCCTGTCACCTTGTTATTCGTTGCCGCGCGACACGCGGTTCAAATTATTTTTACTTTTTGAAAATATATTTTGATATGACGTTTTTGCGCCATTTTTGTCGGTAAACCATGCCGTAGCGACTGTTATAATATTTCTCATGATTGCCTTTTTAACCACCAGAACAGCTCTTGCGCCGCTCAGGCGGCGGCCGCTATGAGCACGCAGACGCTGGCGCCCAGCGAGCTGCTGGCGGCCATGGCCGGTGGCGATCAGCGTGCGCTCGACGCGCTGTACCGGGACTGGTCGCGCAAGGTGCGGGTGTTTGCCCACGCCAAATTGCTGCGCTGTGGCTTGGATGCCGATGCCATCGCCGGCGAGGTCACGGTCGATGTGTTTCATGATTTGTGGCTGGCGCCGCTGCGTTACGACGGCCGGGTGGAATTTTCGACGTGGCTGCTGACGCTGACGCGCAACAAGACGGTCGACCAGATACGCCGCCACGGCAAGCGTCAGGCCGCCGAGGAAGCGCTCGATGCAGACGGCGTGTTGGAGCAAGAAGCTGCGGCGGACCTGGAGACGGCCCCCGATCCGCAGGCGCTGCAGGAGAGCGCGCAGCGCCGCGCGGCCGTGCTGAGTTGTTTGCGGCGGCTGCGCAATCCGCTGCAACGCGAAAGCCTGACCTTGTGGGCGCTGGAGGATTTATCGGTGCTCGACATCGCCCGCATCCAGGACGCACCCGAAGGCACCGTCAAAACCCGGCTGTTCCATGGCCGGCTCAATTTACGCCAGTGCATGGAGCGTTGGTTGGTACGGGAAGGTGGCCGCCATGGATGAACAACAACGCTTGTTGGAACGTTTGCCCGACTACCTCAACGGCCATGTCGCGGGCGAGGACGCGCGCCGCATCGGCGCGCTGTTGCAGAGCGATGCCGCATGGCAGGCGCAGGCCGAATTATTGGCCGATGTGCGCGATGCCGTCGGTGCGCAGATGGCCGCCATGCACAGCGACGCCGGGCTGGATGAACTGCGGCGCCGCATCGCCACGCCCCTGGCCGCGCCATCACCGCCCGCGCCGTTGGCGGGAACGCCCGCCGGGCCGAGGCCGGCGCGGCGCCGTGCATGGTGGCAGCGCTTCGTCGGCATCCGCCTCATCCCCGGGTTTGCGCCGGCGATCATGGCGACACTGGCGGCGGTGTGCGTGGTGCAGGGCTGGATGCTGGGCGGTGCGCCCGACAGCGGCCTGGCCTGGCGCAACGCGCCGCTCAGCGTGGCGGCGCCGGCCGCCAATCTGCGGGTGCGCTTCGCCGCCGAGGCCAGCCTGGCGCAGGTGGAGGCGACGCTATTCCAGGCCCATGCCCGCATCGTCAGCGGGCCGCAAGGCAGCCAGCGTTATCTGCTGCAGGCCGAAGATGCCGCCGCCGCGCTGGCGCAACTGCGGGCCAGCGCGGTGGTCGTCGAGGCCAGTGCGATCCCGGCCGGGCCGGCGGCGCCGCTACCCTGATGCGCGGCCGGCTACTCGCACTCTGGCTGGCCGGCGCGGCTGGCATCGGCGTGCCGGCCGCGGCGGCCGAGCGCTACGCGCTGCTGATCGGCGTGTCGGCCTTGCCGGCGCTGCCACGCGGCATCTGGCTGGACGGGCCGCGCTATGACGTGCCGGCCATGCGCAACGCGCTGCTCGCGCAAGGTTTCGCCGCCGGCCATATCGTCAGCCTGGCCGACGGCGTCGACGGCGCCGCCGCGCCCACCCGCAGCGCCATCCTGGCCCGGTTGGCCGAGCTCGGCAAAACGCTGCGGCCGGACGATGTGCTGGTCATCTACTGGTCCGGCCACGGCCTGCTGATGCCCGGCCAGCCGGGCCTGTGGCAAACACCGTTCGGCCAGCAGGTGCATTTGCTGGCGCGCGACGCCCGCATCGACGCCCGCAGCGGGCAACTGTCCGGCAGCGTCAGCAGCACCGACATCGGCCACGCCATCGACGAGTTCGCGGCGCGCCAGGTCGAGGTGGTGGCGCTGTTCGACAGCTGCTATGCGGCCGGCAGCACGCGCGGCGATGCCGGCCTGGCCTGGCGCGGCCTGGCCAACACCGCGCTGGGCTGGTCGCCACGGCCGGCCAGCCACGGCGGCCGGCCCGCGCCCGTCGAGCGCGCGCAAGCGACGCAGCCTGCCAGCGCGGCGGCGCCGCGTGAGCGGCCGCTGTACATCGGTTTCTTTGCCGCCGAACCGCAGCAGCGCAGCGCCGAAGCGCTCAGCAGCGACTATCCGGGCCAGGCCCGCGGCATCTTCACGCGCGCCCTGATCGCCGGCCTGGGGGACAGTCCGGCCAGCTACCTGGCCTGGGCCAGCGCCACCAATAACCACTACCGCCAGGCGCTGGACGCCAAACAGCTGCCGCTCAGCGCGCGCCCCTCGCCGGTGTACACCGGCGCGCTGGAGCAAGCGCTGTGGGCGGTTGCCGATGCGCCGCTAGTGTGGCCGGTGCGCCAGGATGCGCGCGGATGGTATGTGCCCTACGGCCGCCTCGACGGACTGCAGGCGGGCGATCTGCTGCAGCGCGATGCCAGCACCTGGCGCGTGACCGACGTGAGCTGGGGCGAGGCGCGGCTGGCGGCGCCGGATGGCGCCACGGCGTCGAGCGGCTGGGCCAGGCGCCTGCCGGCCACGCTGGCGCCGGCGGCCACGTCCACGCTCGCCATTTCGGGCCGGCATGGCGGGTCGCGCGCGGTCAGCGTGTCGCTGCCCGGCCGCAGCGGCGTGTCGCTGCGCGTGCGCGAGAGCGAGCTGCCGGCCCTGCGCGCCCGCATCGCCAGCATCGCCGCGCTG
>Ga0105857_1000718_pt1 | contig 11448 bp, 14 predicted proteins | sample OrgsoiDNA_201061_FD_89682 | JGI IMG/M metagenome (GOLD analysis project Ga0105857, IMG submission 89682) | Permafrost soil microbial communities from the Arctic, to analyse light accelerated degradation of dissolved organic matter (DOM) -... | ecosystem: Environmental > Terrestrial > Soil >...
AAATGGCAAACGAAACTGAGGCGGATCAGGCTATCGCCGCGCTCAATGGATACACGATGGATGGCCGCGCGCTGAATGTCAATGAAGCGCGGCCCAAGCCCGAGCGCGGCTTTGGCGGCGGCGCTGGTGGCGGCGGCAACCGCTTCGGCGGAGGCGGTGGCGGCGGAGGTGGTGGCGGCAGGCGCCCTGGCGGCGGAGGTGGTGGCGGTGGGCGGCCCGGTGGTGGCGGCGGCAGTCGCCGCGAACCTCGCTGGTAGGTGCAGGCTGGTAGGCTGAGTTAGTCTTGAGGACAAAACCGGGGGCTTGCGAGTCCCCGGTTTTTTATTTGGTTACCCGCCATGTGTCCCGGTTTCCAGGAAAGCCCGCAGGCGGTGGCTGCGGCTCGGATGGCGGAGTTTGCGCAGCGCCTTGGCCTCGATTTGCCGGATGCGCTCGCGCGTCACCGCGAAATTCTGTCCCACTTCCTCCAGCGTGTGCTCGCTGCCGTCCTCCAGGCCGAAGCGCATCTTGATGATCTTCTCTTCGCGCGGCGTGAGCGTCTTCAGCACCTGGGCCGTTTGCTCCCGCAGGTTGAGGTTGATCACCGCGTCCGAAGGCGAAATGCCGTTGTGGTCCACGATGAAATCCCCCAGGTGCGACTCTTCCTCTTCGCCGATCGGCGTTTCGAGCGAAATCGGTTCCTGCGCCACGCGCAGAACCTTGCGCACCTTATGCACCGGCAGTTGCAGCCGCTTGGCCAACTCTTCGTTAGTGGGTTCGCGGCCCAGTTCCTGCACCATCTGGCGCGACGTCCGGATCAGCTTGTTGATCGTCTCGATCATGTGGACCGGGATGCGAATGGTCCGCGCCTGGTCCGCGATGGCCCGCGTGATCGCCTGGCGCACCCACCAGGTGGCATAGGTGGAGAACTTGTAGCCGCGCCGGTATTCGAACTTGTCCACGGCTTTCATCAGGCCGATGTTGCCTTCCTGAATCAGGTCCAGGAATTGCAGCCCGCGGTTGGTGTAGCGCTTCGCGATGCTCACCACCAGGCGCAGGTTGGCCTCGATCAGTTCCTTCTTGGCGGTCTCGGCCTCCTGGTGGGCCTGGGTGATAATTTCGAGTGTGCGCCGCAATTCCGCGGCTGACGCTCCGAACTGTTCCTCGAGTTGTTGCAGCCGCTGGCCGGAGCTGCGCTGTTCTTTGCGCAGTTCCTTGATGCCTTCGGCGCGGGCGCCGGGCCAGGTCTCCAGCTTGCGCTGCAGCTTCGAAAGCTCGCTCTCGATGGGCTTCAGTTCCTCCACCGCGGCGCGCAGCCGGTCGATCAGGTGGCGAATCACCGGAGATTGAAACTTGATGGTCCGGGCCAGGCGTGAGGTCCGCACCACCAGGCGGCCGAGTTCCCACAGTTGCCGCCGGTACTGCTTGGGCTTCATGCCGCGCGGGATGGCTTGCAGCTTTTGCCGGCACTGCAGGGTTCTTTTGTAGTGCCTGGCGATGTCTTCGGTGCACCGCGCGAACTCCTGCCGCTTCTCCTCCACCAGCTCGTCGGTGAGCATGGGGTCCGCGATCTGGATCACATCGCGCGCGGAGAGCGTGTCCTGCGCCGTCTCCTCTCCCATCGCGATGATTTCCTGGATCACCATCGGCGCACGGAACAGCGATTTCAGGACCGTGCCCTGGCCGCGCTCGATGCGCCGGGCGATTTCTACCTCTCCTTGGCGCGTGAGCAGCGGGACCGTTCCCATCTCCCGCAGATACATGCGAACCGGGTCGTTGACTTTCTCGCCCAGCCCGGCCGGCAATTCCAGGTCGAGGAACTCTTCGCCTTCGTCGAGCTTCTTCTCAAAATCCTTGGCTTCTTCGAGGATCTCAATGCCGGCGGTATCGAGGCCGGCCAGTACGTCGTCCAGTTCGGCGCCGCCTGAGAAATCGCCGGGCAGAACTTCGCTCACCTCGTCGTACAAGACGTAGCCTTTTTCCTTGCCCATCTGTACGAGCCGTTGTAGCCCGTCGTCTTTATCGTCAAGCGCCACGGAAGCCCCGTACTCCCAGCGGAAGAGAATCCAAATTATTGTACACCACGGCGCGCCGCGCGATTCGCCGCGGAAGCGTCATCGGCAATGAGCGAAGGCCGCGGCTGCTCCGCCATCAGTTGCATTGCTTCCCCTATCCTGCCTTGACGTTCCAATTCCCGGATGCGCGTTTTCAATTGTTCCGTCTTTTGCTGGTGCTCCGATAGCCGAACGCGTTTCAGCGCGGCCAGCACTTCTTCAGCCGAGTACTCCATATCTTCGCGCAGAACCGCCTCTGCCAGAAGGCGCTGGTCCGCCTCCTCCAGGCGCGCATTGACTGCTTCGAAACTCACGCGCCCGCCGGCCTCATTGAGGGCGAACACGGTCTCAAGGATGCGCCTCGCGGTGAAGTTGGCGATGCTTTCGAGCGACCTCAGTTCCCGTATGATTTCCATCTGATCCGCGGCTTCGCCGAACATGGCGCTCAGCAGCATGCGCTCATCGGGGCGCATCGCCGCCGTGGGGCGGTCGAGGGCTTTCTCGTGACGCTCCGCCGCCCGCTTGCGAAAACTGTCCAGGACCATTCCCTTATCGACGCCGATATAACCCGCCAGTTCGTTGGCAATCACCCCGCGTTCCAAAGCGTCCGAGATGCGGTGGACGGCCGGCAGCAGAGCCTGCAACACGGCGACCTTTCCCTCCGTGGTGTGCATATCGTGCTTGGCCCGCAATCGATCGGCCAGCCAGAAGAAATAACCTTTCGCCATGTCGAGGCGTTTCCGGTACGCTTCGGCGCCGCGCTGCTTGCAGTACTCGTCCGGGTCCAGGCCGCCATCCAGTTCCACGATCCGCACCTGCATGCCTTCCTGCAGCAGCAGGTTGATGGACCGCTCCGTGGCGTTGGCGCCGGCGGCATCGGGGTCGAAATTCACCGCAATCTTTGGCGCGTGGCGCTTCAATGCCTGTACCTGCTGCGGCGTCAGCGCCGTGCCGCAACTCGCCACCACCGCGCCGAAGCCGGCCGAGCTGACGCCGATCGCATCCATGTACCCCTCAACCAGAATGACGCGCTCCTCTTTGCGAATCGCTTCCTTGGCGCGGTGCAGGTTGTAAAGCACCTGGCTCTTTTTGTAAATCGGCGTCTCCGGCGAGTTCAAATACTTCGCCTTGTCATCGGCTGAAAGCGCGCGCCCGCCATAGGCGATGATTTTGCCCGATTCGTTTTGGATCGGAAACATCAGCCGGTTACGAAAGCGGCCGTAGAGACTGCCGTCCTCCCCTTTACCAACGAGGCCGGACTGCTCCATTTGCCCGGATGTGAAGCCGCGCTGCTCGAACAGCCGCACCAGCGCGCGGCCGGAGGGTTCCGAGTAGCCCAGGCCGAATTGCTCCACGGTCTCAGGCGACAGTCCGCGGCGCCCGATATAGGAACGCGCGGCATCGCCCGGTTGCCCGTTCAGATTCGCGCGGAAGGTTTCCTGCGCGAGCTCATGCATCTGGTGAATTGCCGCGCGCAGTTTGGAGTCCTCGTCGGAGTACTGCGAGCGCTTGGGCATCGGGATGCCGTAGCGCTCCGACAGGCTCTTGAGGGCTTCGAAGAAACTGACGTGCTCCATCTCCATCACGAAGTTCACCACGTTGCCCGTGGCATGGCAGCCGAAGCAGTAGTAAAACTGCTTGGCGGCGTGCACCGTGAAGGAACCGGTCTTCTCGTTGTGGAAAGGGCACAGTCCCGTGAAGCGGTTTGCCCCGGACTTGCGGAGCCTGACATACTCCCCGATGACGCTTTCGATTTGCACCGAGGATTTGAGTTGCTCAACAAACTCCATAGCGCCCTTCTGGATATTATCCCGCACTCGTGGGCGCCGCGACGGCCCGCAACCGGAGTTTTCGGCCTGCCCCGTCAAGAGAGTTTTTTCCTCGCCGGTTGACGGCGGGTGCAACGAATCCCTACAATGAGTTATGAAGGAGGCCGTATGAGATCACTTGGCTTTCCTGAGCTTCTCGTGATTCTCGGAGTGGCCGTGCTGCTGTTTGGCGGCAAGAAAATTCCGGAAGTAGCGAAGGGTTTGGGCGAAGGAATCCGAAACTTCAAAGCCGCCCTGAAGGGCGACGACAACAAGCCCGACGACAACAAGCCCGAAGAGAAGAAGTAGGACCAGGCTTCCTGGAACCGCCCGCAAGTTGGGCTGGGTTCACATCGGCTTCAACGATCTGCTAAAAGAAAACCGCGCTAAAACAAAACCCCGCTAGCCCGTTTGGGCGCCGCGGGGTTTACTTTTGGAATGTGCCCCAAAGACTCGTGAACTACTTGGCTTTTTTGGGCGGAACGATCGCGTCCTTCGCGGCCTTAGCCACGCGGAACTTCACGACCTTCTTAGCCGGGATCTTAATGGACTCGCCGGTCGCCGGGTTTCGCCCCACGCGGGCCTTGCGATCCACGCGCACCAGCCGCCCGATGCCGGGCAGGACAAATACGCCGTTCTTCTTGACTTCCGCGATTGCCATGCCGGCGAGCGCGTCCAGGAAGCCACGGGCCTGCTTGTTGTTGACTTCGCATTTCGTGGCCAGATCTCTCACCAGTTGCGTCTGGGTCATTCGTTGAGCTGCCATTAATTCTCCTCCATCAAACAGTATTGAAGGCCACATCGCTCTCGCAAGCGCGGGTCCAAACGACTTCAATCATAAGGGAAGGGCGTGGTGATGTAAAGAGAAAACAGCGAAAAACCTCGATTTTCAACGGGTTTTTCGCATTGAGAGCTGTGGAAGGCCCGTTTTACGGGCTTTCCGCGAAGCCCACGCCTTGCCGCCACTCCAATTCCCCTTCCGCGAAGGCGTCTGCAACCTTATTTTTCAGTACTCGGACGCATATCCGATTTCCGCCGGCGGGGGACAGAACAATGCGTACCGCGGCGTATAGCTTGAGTGGCGGGCCGCCGGCGCTGGTCTCGGTTTCCGCTCCGGATGCTTCGAGGCGCGATCGCGTCTGGTTCAGGAAAACTACCGAGGTGTCCGTCCTCGCCACGGATTGAGCCAACTTCCGCAAGCCTGAAGCCAGCACCCGGCTGTGCAGGCTGCGCACGTCCTGCCCAATTCCAGCCTCCAGTTCCAACTGCGGCACCAACGCCGCGGCGGAATCCACCACCAGCAGGTCGACGGCTCCCGAACCGGCCAGTTGACGCGCGATCTCAAGCGCCTGCTCGGACGTGTCGGGCTGCGCGACCGGCAGCCGCTCGATCTCCACTCCGAGCCGTGCGGCGTAAGCCGGGTCGAAGGTATGGTCGGCATCGATCCATGCGGCGGTCAGCCCGTTCTTCTGCAGATGGGCGATGGACTGCAGCAGCAGCGTGGTCTTGCCGCAGGCGGATGGGCCAAACAGTTCCACGATCCGGCCGCGGGGCAGGCCGCCCGAGCCCAGTGCCCGATCAAGCGCGGCCAGGCCCGTCCCGATAGCCGTGCCTGCCAGACGGCCGGGCGCAGGTTGCATGCGGGCAAGCTTGAGACGGATCGCGTGCTGCCGGTCTTCTTCCTTCATGGACACCGGCGACAAGATCGCCGGCGCTCCCTTACCGCCGGGCGGGCGCGGGCTTGGCAGGCGCGTTCGGCGCCGCGGCCGCCTCTACAGCCGGGGCGGCCGGGTCCGCCCTGATCAGGCCCAGCAATTTGCGCAGCTCCGTATCGACATTCTGACGGATATCCGGATTGTCTTTCAGGAACTGGCGGGCATTTTCGCGTCCCTGTCCGATGCGCTCGCTCTTGTAGCTGAACCAGGAGCCGCTCTTTTCGATCAGGTTTTGCGCCACGCCCAAATCCAGCAGGTCGCCTTCTTTCGAAACTCCCTCGCCATAGATGATGTCGAACTCGGCCTCGCGGAACGGCGAGGCAACCTTATTCTTTACGACCTTCACCTTGGTGCGGTTGCCGATTATGGCATCGCCGTCTTTGATGGCCGCGATGCGGCGGATGTCGAGGCGCATCGACGAGTAGAACTTCAGGGCCCGGCCGCCGGTGGTGGTTTCGGGGTTGCCGAACATCACGCCGATTTTTTCGCGGATCTGGTTGATGAAAATCAGGCAGGTGCGGGACTTGGACACTACGCCCGTCAGCTTTCGAAGCGCCTGCGACATCAGCCGCGCCTGCAGGCCCATGTGGCTGTCGCCCATTTCGCCTTCCAGCTCGGCCTTGGGCACGAGCGCCGCCACCGAGTCCACTACCAGCACATCGATCTGTCCCGAAGCGGTCAGGGTGTTGGTGATCTCGAGCGCCTGTTCACCGTAGTCGGGCTGCGATACCAGCAGGTTGTCGATATCCACGCCCAGTTTCTTGGCGTAGGCCGGGTCCAGAGCGTGCTCCACGTCGATGAAGGCCGCGATGCCGCCCTTTTTTTGCGCCTCCGCGATCACCTGCAGCGCGATGGTGGTTTTGCCGGACGATTCAGGTCCGAAAATCTCGATCACCCGGCCGCGGGGAAGGCCGCCGACACCCAGGGCGGCATCGAGTGAAATCGAGCCCGTCGAAATCACCGATACCGGCACGATGGCTTCCTTCGACCCGAGACGCAGGATCGAGCCTTTGCCAAACTGCTTTTCAATCTGGCTTAGAGCGAGGTCTAAGGCGCGGGTACGCTCTTTTTCGTCCATGTGGGGACACTCCTGAAGATGGGGTGAAAACATCATTGTAGCAGCGGGACGTATAATCGGGAGCAGAGGCACACCGCAAATGGCTGCTCGTCTTTTCCTGCTTTTCCTAGTGTTGGCGCTGCTGCTGCCGGCTGCCAAGAAGACCATGGGCACGGCCCGGGGCGAGAATGAAGACCTGATTCTCTACGTCACGGTCCACATCGATGCCGCGGGCGTTAAGGAATTGATCGGCGATGACCTGGGCGCGCATTATATCGTGGCCGAAGTGAAGGTGGAGCCGAAGTACGGCAAGGACATCACCATCGACCGCGACGATTTCCAGCTTCGCACCGATAAGGACGGCGAGCGGACCAAGCCGCTGGCGCCCAGCCAGATTGCCGGGCGCGGGCTGGTGCTTAAAAGGACCGGGGGCCCGGGCGGTCTGGGCGAAGAGCGGCCGCGCGGGTGGAGCCTCGGCGGGATCGGCATGGGCGGTGGCGGCGGCGTGGGGACTGGCACGGGTGACCCCGGCAGCGTCAAGGCCACGATGGAAAATGGCGACAAGGAGAACCCGCTCAAGAAGGTGCTGGATGCCAAAGTGTTGCCGGAGAAGAAAACCGACCAGCCCACTTCGGGCCTGCTCTACTTTCCGATGGAACTGCAGAGGCTGAAGGACCTGGAGTTGACGTACGGGGGCCGCGAGAACCGGATCAGCATGAGGTTTAAGTAGGGTAAGGCCGGCGGCAAGACCGCCAGCGCTACCACTCCCAGGTGCGGAAGCGGTGCTGGTGTTCCGCCATGTCCACGCGCTTGCCGCGAAAATGGATGCCTTCCATCTGAAGGCGGGTGCGCTGTTCCAGGCCGGCTTCGTATTTCAGCTTGATCTCGCCGGCGGCGCCCACTACGCGCTGCCAGGGCAGGGTATGGCCCTCGCGATGCAGCAACTGCGCCACGTGGCGGTGATACAGCGGATACCCGGCGGCGGCAGCCACCTGGCCGTACGTCGCCACCTTGCCGCGCGGAATCTGGCGGATGGCTTTGCGGAAAGCGGCATCGCGCTTTTCGCTCTTCGGCGCACGCATCAGCCGGCGCGCAACTTCCTGGTGAGTCAGCCGCTTCATTTCAGTTGCGCATGCCGGAAGCAGCCCAGCAAGTGATCGTTCACCATGCCGGTGGCCTGCATGAAGGCATAACAGATGGTGGAGCCGGCGAAGGTGAATCCGCGCCGGATGAGATCTTTGCTCATGGCGTCGGACTGGTCCGTTCGCGCCGGAACCTCCTCCATACCGCGCCAGCGATTCCGCAACGGCTTGCCATTTACGAATTGCCAGATGTACGCGTCGAAGCTGCCGAATTCCTTCTGCACGGAAAGATAGGCGTTGGCATTTTTGACGGCCGCGGCAACCTTCAGCCGGTTGCGTACGATTCCCGGATTCCCGAGCAGCACGGCAACCCGGCTCTCGTCGTAGCGGGCGATCTTGCGCGCATCGAAGCGGTCGAAAGCCTTTCGATAGTTGTCGCGCTTGTTCAGAATGGTGGACCAGCTCAGGCCGGCCTGCGCGCCTTCCAGCACCAGAAACTCAAACAGTGCGCGATCGTCATGCAGCGGCACGCCCCACTCGTCATCGTGGTAGGCGATCATGAGCGCCTCGCGAGCCCACCCGCAACGTTCCGGCATGAATGACATTATCGCTGGTTTACATGATTTACGGGCACCGGGCCGCGTTCAGAAGTTCTTTCTGCACGGTGAGCACCCAGCAGCCGGGCTCCTGGATATTCTCCAGCGAAAGGCCGTTCCACGACAGCTTGGCCGGCGCCCATTGAGGCGGCACGTTGATGCGCATCTCAGTCACCGTGCGGCTGACGATCTGGATCTCCTTGTCATCCGGCAGATACCGGGCCTGGACGCGCGCGGAGACCGCCGGATCGTGCCGCGGCACAATAATGCGGGTCTCCAGGCGGATACGGTCCTTGCCGCGCTGCACGGACGCCACCGCCAGTTTGTCCTCGGTGACCTTCTCCATCTGGTCCAGATACTGGCGGGCATTGGCGATTTCGCGGCCGTCGAGCGATACGATGCGGTCTCCCATTTTGAGCGGACCGCTGTACTTTTCGGGCAAATGCGAAACCAGGACGCCCGGACCGGGATCGTCGAGTTTGAAACCGAATCCGCCCAGGTCGAGCGCGGCGCCGTTGACGCCGGCAATGCGCGTGGAGGGCAGCACGTCATTGCGCTCGGCCGCGTCGAACTTCGTCATCCGGACCCAATAGCAGCGCGCGAAAGTGGGGGAGTTGGTTTCGCAATCGATGGCGAGCGGGAAGTCGTCGCGCTGATGCCGGCCCAGCCACTGAACGACGGAGGCCGCGCCGGCACCCGACGCCGCGGATTGCCACACCAGGTTGAGGCCCGCGGATTTCAGTTTCTGCGCCAGCGCCTCGCCGGCCGGGTCGCCCACCCACAGCACCGGGACATTGGCAAAATTAGCCGCGAAGATGCGATTGGTATCCACCGCGCCTTTTGGCGAACCGCCCAGCGCTACTCCGGCGGCCCACAGATCGGGGACGCGGGAAATGGCGTAAAAGACCGCGGCGGCGCCTTCCCCACGCCCGGCCAGATAGATGCGGGCCGGGTCGGCTTCACCATTCTTGACCGCGGCCTCCACGGCTTTGACCAACTCCTGCACGCGCAGATCGATATTCGGATTTGCGGGCCCGGCGGGCGTCAACACTTTCCAGCCCAGGTCGCGGGTCTGGTTTTGCCACTCGGCGGCATCGGCCGCGGCATCGATACCACCCAGCAGCGCGATGGCGGGCGGCTTAACGGGAGCGGTCTGCGCCGCCGCCTCCGGGGACAAGGCTCCGGAGCTCAGCAGGCTAATGGCGCAGGCGAGCGCGGATCTTTTTGACCAGTTTTTCGATGTCATCGGTTTTCTTGAGCGTGGCCACGGAAAGGATGTAGCGATCGTTCTTTTCCAGGTCCGCCTTCAATTGTTCCGCGAGATCCGCCAGTTCGGCCGCGTCCTTCAGGTTTTGCCGGTGCTCCGCTTTCAGAATCTCTTCCTTCTGCGACTTGCCGTCGGGCATGCGCACGTCAGGCTCGTCCGGGCCGGTGGGCTGTCCCCCACCGCCGCGCTGCGGGAACGCAACCGTGGAAGCGGCCAGGAACAGGAGGGCCGGCGCACAACGTGGAAACCAGAGTTTCATGGGAAAACCTGCCCTCTCATCATAGCGAAAAGCTTTTGGGGAGTTTCTCACCACGCCCTAAAAGAAGGCGAGTTCCTTCATCGGATAGTGCTTCCGGTTTCGCGTCCAGAGCGTTGCGCCGTTCAAAACAGCGCCTGCGGCGATTAGGGCATCGCCCAACTCGACCGCGTGGCTCTTTCTGTAGCGTCTGAGATAGTCGCCGGCCTGACGGCCTGTGTCCGCGTCGATCGGAACGCACGTCAGGGCGCCGAAAAGGTGGTTGAGGGCGTCGTGTTCCGCGGGGCGCGCCCCGGCCCAAAGCTCCGCGGCACTGACCGGGGAATACAGGATGTCAACGTCGGACCGGCTCAGTCCGGTCCATCGGGAGACGAGATCCGAGTCTCTCCCCCGAGACACTTCAATGAGGATGTCGGAATCGACCAGCACACTCATTTTGCGATAAGCCTGTCGAGACGGCCGCCGCGCCGGAGGCTGCGTACCAGCTCCGCGGCATCTGGCATTGGCGACGCCTGCTTGCGGATTCCGACGAACGCCTGCATAACTTTCATCCGCTGGCCGAGATTTCCGATATAGCGTTCACGGACGGCCTGACGAACCAATTCGGATACAGTCGTTCTTTGGCTCGCCGCACGCTCGTGGAGCGTATCCCAGAGATCTTCGTCAAGATAAAGCTGCGTCCGCTTCATGATGTATATTATACATCATCCGGCGTACGAGATTGCGCATTCTCCAGCCGCTCCCGGAAGTACTCTTTCCAATTCTCAGGCACGGCCGCAACCCGCAAGACCCGCCGCACTGAGGTCACGTCGGAGTCGCCATACGTTTTTTCAGCGTACAGACGAATGATTTCCGAGACTGGGACGCCGTTTGGGTCGCGAGCAATCGCCTTGAATTCATCGCCAGGGGCGACTTCTCCCTCGCGAGCGACGGCCAGGTAGAAACCCGTCAGCCGGCTTGCGAAGAATCGCTTAACCATGCCGTCGGATTGAAATCTCACGCCAAGCTTGAAGCAAGGGAGGCGAGGCTGGGTCACCACCACTTCCGCGGAACCGACAGAGAACCGATCGCCAAGATGGACCGAGTCTTCGAGCAAACCATCCGTGGTAAAGTTTTCCCCAAAGACCCCCATCGGCAACTCCTGGCCGGGCAACTCTCTCCTCCAATAATCGTAGTGTGCCAGCGGGTAGCAGTAAACAGCCTTATGCTCTCCTCCGTGGACGGTGAGATCCGCCTGCCGATCGCCGTCCAGATTAAGCTTGCGCAAAACGACGGGGCCTTCGACCGGTTGCTTGTAGATGGCGGTAGCCGTCGGTCTCCCCCGCCACGTCACTTCGCGGGGTAGTCCGATGTTCACTGAGACGAGCTTCATTGCGCCGTTGCTCCTTTCCATGAGCATCGCTTCGACCGGCTAACCGGCAGTATAGCGGGTTGCCCGGTGGGTGAGTAAGGCGAGTAGACCTCCTTGACGCTCTAAGAGAAGTCGGTTAAGATTCTCCCTGGACGGTTAAGGCATTGGCGATTGAAGCCACCAAGCACGAGTGCCGCCAGGCCTGGGGGCTCCAACGGATGGACGAGCTTCGGACCGACCTCCGCCTTACCTTCCGCACACTCCGCCAGAACCCGGGTTTTGC
>Ga0105857_1000725_pt1 | contig 11406 bp, 11 predicted proteins | sample OrgsoiDNA_201061_FD_89682 | JGI IMG/M metagenome (GOLD analysis project Ga0105857, IMG submission 89682) | Permafrost soil microbial communities from the Arctic, to analyse light accelerated degradation of dissolved organic matter (DOM) -... | ecosystem: Environmental > Terrestrial > Soil >...
AAATAAAGCTTGCTTTGGCATGATGATTTTTATTTGATAAAAAATATACCTTTGAATAATTATTTGATACCCATTTAAAATGAAAGAAATAAGCGTACAGGAACTAAAAGAGAAAATAGATAAAGGCGAAGATTTTCAGCTGATTGACGTTAGGGAAGAGTTTGAATACGAAACCTCAAACCTTGGCGGCCTGCTGATACCTTTAGCCGGAGTGTTAATAGAGGCTGATAAAATTGCCAAAGATAAGCCGGTTATTGTGCACTGCCGTAGCGGTAAACGCAGCGCGGTTGCCATAATGCAACTGGAGCCGCTTGGCTATACCAATTTATATAATTTACAGGGTGGTATTTTGGCCTGGGCCGATGAGATAGACCCTACTATGAGCGTGTACTAATGGGCATTAAATTTGCACTCAACATATTGTACAACCTGTGCATTATCATTTGCTTGATCACCATTTGGTCGGGGTTTAAAAATGGTAACTGGGCATTTGTGGCCGGAGCGTTTTTTATTGGAGCGCTTATTTTGATATTTAAAATACGGCTGATTAAGGATATTAAAAACCTTACTAAAAAACCGTAACTTTCGGGCTAAATCAAAACCTGAAATGTTTATAGCAATTATCGGTATCATTGTGCTCATTGCGGGCATGGTGATAAAACAAGGCCAGTCACAAGCTGCCCATTTTTCGCGCAGTATCACTGTTGTTGGGGTAGTTATTGTAATACTGGGCTTATTAAGCTCATCGCTTAAAGTTATCGAGCCGGGTAAAGTTGGTGTGCAATCGCTGTTTGGCAAGGTACAACCCGAAGTTTTAGAAAGTGGCCTGCACTTTATCGACCCTGTTGTTGAAGTTACTGAGTTTGATGCACGTACGCAAAACTACACCATGAGTGCCGTAAGTACCGAAGGCGACAAAACCGGCGACGATGCCATACGTGTACTGTCGTCCGACGGTTTGGAAGTAACCATCGACCTTTCGGTTCTATACCGCGTTACCCCTACAAAAACACCATTTATTTTACAAAATTTAGGTACCGATTATGTTGAGAAGATCGTTCGCCCGGTGGCCCGAACCGCCATACGCGATAACGCCGTTGCATATGAAGCTGTATCGCTATACTCAACTAAAAGAGCCGAGTTTCAAACCAAAATATATGGTGCTATTAGCACCGCATTTGCTAAAAACGGTATCGAACTGCAGAGCGTTTTAGTACGTAACATCACGTTGCCGCAATCGGTAAAAGCCAGTATCGAATCAAAGATCAACGCTGAACAGGATGCGCAAAAGATGCAGTTTGTATTGCAGAAAGAACGCCAGGAAGCTGATCGTAAACGTGTGGAAGCGCAAGGTATAGCCGATTATCAAAAGATACTTTCAACCGGTTTATCTGATAAACAATTACAATATGAAGCCATTAAGGCTCAAAAAGAAATTGCCCTATCGCCAAATGCCAAGGTGATCATTATGGGTGGCAAACCGGGTTCCATTATCCTGGGGAAAGAATAACAGCAAACGAATTTTAGAAAATAGGAGCACGGATGTAAAGTCCGTGCTTTTTTGTTTATAATAATTATTGCTTACTGGTTGCTAACAAACTTTGGCTATTAGAGCGTAAAGTAATACGAAACAAAGGGGCAACCCCACTATAATAATTATTACAACATTAATCAACCAAAACTTTTTAAACCACTGCCGGTGCGTAAAAGTTGTAACGGAGGCTATAATTAAAACCAGTATTCCGTAATAAGCACCAACGGCAAAGCGGTAGTCATTTATTGTTGTGGCATTGGCGCCATCAATATGCAAAGCTATACTGCCAACAGAGTAAACAAGCCCAAACAGCAAAAACGATAAGCCATAAATTTTAAACGGGTTACTAAATACGGTTGGTTTTGCGTTATCCATATCTCAAAAATAGTATTTTTGCTTGGTTGACAAATAGAGCTTTCGCTGATGAAAATCAACTCTTAAAATAATATTCCTTTCCTTTTATACCGGCCACTGCCGGGATGTGCTTGAGCTCAAAAAGGTCGTACCCAGGTTTCATAGTCTTCCAGAACGCGCGATATGGCGACGTCGCATGCCGTTTCATATGTTCCGTATCCATCCGGAAGGGAAATATATCCAGATCTACTTTTTGCTGGCCGGCTTCAAATGCTTTATAAACCAGGGTATAGATCTCTTCTATCCGGGCATCGGTCATAGCATAGCATCCAATCGAAGCGCAATGCCCGTGCATCATAATGGCATCGCCGGTATAACCTTTTAACTGTTCCAGCTTGTTTGGATAGCCTACATTAATGGCCAGGTAATAATTACTCACCGGATTGAGCTGTTTGGGCTCAATGGTATAAAATCCCTCCGGACTTTTACCGTCCCCTCTGCGGGTTTTAGTTCCCAATCCTCCCGAAAAATAACATACCTCGTAAGTCTTAAACAGCCGGTATGCTTTCCCTGCCTTAACCCATACCTCCAGCAGGTGTTCGTCTTTAAAAATACGCAGGTAAATCTGTTGACCGGATTTAAGGCTTTTACTGTTTAGCTCTGCCTGCAATTTTGGCCATACGTTTTCGCGTACATCTGTGGCGCGTTTGCTATCGGGTAATTCTGGTTTGGGGTTAATCAGAATTAGGGGCATTAATAAGGTGCAGAAAAACTTGATCATAGCTAAGGTTTATTTTAAACTAAATATTTAGTTAACTGTAAAACTGTATAAATATTGTGTGATTGTATTTTTAAAAGCAAATAATTGATAGGTTAACTAACGGCGGCTTTTGTTAATTTAGCCGTATGAAGGCAAATCAAATGTTTAATGTTAAAGACAAAACCCCTCATAATATCACTTTAAAAGAAAGGCTTGCCGCATTAAGTAATCTCCCGGCTTTATTTAAACTGGTATGGCAAACCAGTAAGTGGATGACCATCTGCACCTTTGCGCTGCGCATAGCCAAATCGGCTCTGCCCTTATCTATACTCTACGTTAGTAAGCTTATTATTGATCAGATAGTTATACTTAACCGCTCGAAGGGGGCTTTACCCCACGATCATTTAATAAACCTCATACTCCTGCAATTTTGCCTTGCCATTTTTTCGGATATATTAGGCAGGGCAATTTCGTTGGTTGATGCCCTTTTGGGCGACCTGTTCTCTAACCATACTTCGGTAAGGATCATGGAGCATGCCGCCACGCTCGATCTCGACCAATTTGAAGACTCCATATTTTACGATAAGCTTGAGCGCGCACGTCAGCAAACAGCCGGGCGTACCGTATTGCTAACCCAGGTAATGACTCAGATACAGGATTTTATTACGATAGGCGCCCTGGCCGTTGGTTTGCTCACGTTTAACTTCTGGCTCATCGCGTTACTGTTGGTTACCATTATACCCTCATTTTTGGGCGAAGCCTATTTTAACGATCGTACCTACGCCCTTACCCGTGGCCAAACGCCCGAACGCCGCGAACTGGATTACCTGCGCTACCTGGGCGCCAGTGATGATACCGCAAAAGAGGTTAAGATATTCGACCTTTCGGGATTTATCATCGAACGTTTCCGCACCTTATCAAACAAGTTTTATCGCGAGAATAGTGTACTGGCCATCAAGCGCTCCGGCTGGGGTGCAGTGTTTTCGTTTATAGGCACATCCGGTTATTATGCCGCTTATCTCATCATTGTTTTTAAGGCAGCTACCGGGCAAACCACAATTGGGCAGTTGATGTTTATGGTCGGTTCATTCAGCCAGGTACGTAGCTTGATGGAAGGTATCTTGTCGCGCTTTACCGCAGTGTCGCAGGGCGCAATTTACCTGCGCGACTTTTTCGACTTCTTTGAGATCAAGCCTAAGATACCGGAACCAAAAAATCCGAAACCTTTCCCAAATCCAATTGTACAGGGTTATACCTTCGAGAATGTAGGGTTTAAATACATTAACAGTGAGCGTTGGGCAAATCGCCACTTAAGCTTTACCCTTCGACCGGGCGAGAAGTTGGCACTGGTTGGCGAAAACGGTGCAGGCAAAACTACCTTGGTTAAACTGCTTTCGCGATTGTACGATCCTACCGAAGGCCGCATATTGCTGGATGGTGTTGACTTGAAGGAATATGATATTGCCGAATTGCGGATGCAAACAGGGATCATCTTCCAGGATTTTTTACGTTACCAGTTTACTTTCGGGCAAAACATTGCCGTAGGTAACATCAAAAAAGTTGATGATCAGGCATTGATAGAACGTGCCGCGGCTTTAAGTATGGCCGATGTACTTGCTGCAAAATTGCAAGGCGGCTACGAGCAAATGCTGGGCCGCCGTTTTAGTCAGGGTGTCGACCTGTCGGGCGGCGAATGGCAAAAGATAGCTTTAGCACGCGCCTATATGCGTAACGCCGAGCTGTTGATATTAGACGAACCTACCGCGGCTTTAGATGCCCGTGCCGAGTTTGAAGTTTTCCAGCGTTTTGCAAAATTAACTGCCGGTAAAACAGCTGTACTGATATCTCACCGCTTCTCGACTGTGCGCATGGCCGATCGTATTTTGGTTTTAGAAAAAGGCGAGTTGGTTGAAATTGGCAGCCACCAGGAATTGCTTGAACAAGGTGGCCGCTATGCCGAGCTGTTTAATTTACAGGCGGCGGGGTATAGGTAATTAATTATATAATTTAACAAGGCCCAAGAAGGTCGAAACTTATAAAATACTGAACACTGCGCCATCGGCGCTACCCTTTTTATATAGCCAGCGCCTTTACCACGGCAAACACCGCGCCGGCAATAATTGCCGAAATAGGTATAGTAATTACCCAGGCCCATATCAGGTTAATGGTAACACCCCAGCGTACGGCCGATACCCGTTTGGTAAGGCCCACACCAATGATTGAACCGGTAATGGTATGTGTTGTTGATACCGGTATACCAAAATGCTCGGTAACAAATAAAGTAACAGCACCGGCAGTTTCGGCACTAACACCTTCAAGCGGGGTAACTTTGGTGATTTTGGTACCCATAGTTTTAACAATTTTCCAACCACCACTCATCGTGCCTAAAGCTATGGCCGAGTAACAGGCTAAGGGTATCCAGTTTGGCATATCCGCACCATTTACAAGCTGCCCTCCGGCTATCAAAGCAACATAAATAATGCCCATTACCTTTTGGGCGTCGTTACCACCGTGGGCAAAGCTCAATGCTCCGGATGATACCAGTTGTAAGCGCTTAAACCATTTTTCGGTTTTGGATGGCCTGAAGTTTTTACATATATGCAAAATGGCAATGTTAATGGCAAAGCCAATAATACTACCAATAACAGGGGCTAAAAATATAAAGGCGATGATCTTAATAATAGGTTCGGCATTAACGGCACTAAACGCGCTTTCGTGCATAAACAACGCGTTAGTCATACCGGCGCCGGCAAAGCCCCCTATCAGCGTATGCGATGAACTTGATGGGATGCCAAACCACCAGGTAATTAAGTTCCAGGTAATTGCGGCAATTAAACCGGCCAGTATCACATCTAAAGTAATAAAATGTTCGTGTACGGTTTTGGCTATGGTGTTGGCTACCTTATGGTCTTTAACTAAAAAATACGCCAAAAAGTTAAAAGCGGCGGCCCACAATACTGCCATTAACGGCGAAAGTACTTTGGTTGATACCACGGTAGCTATAGAGTTAGCCGCATCGTGAAAACCATTGATAAAATCAAAAATAATGGCTAAGCAAATAACCACAACAAGTAATGTCATGCTATGCGTTTTTAACTAAAATGGTTTCCATTACGTTAGCTACATCCTCGCACATATCGGTAGCATTCTCTAAGGTGGCTAATATTTCTTTGTATTTGATAAGCTTTATAGCATCTTTTTCGTACAAAAACAAATCGGCAACGGCGCGGTCAAATACATAATCGGCCTGGTTTTCTATGCTGTTAATGCGGATGCACGAATCGGCGATATTGCGCACATTTTTAAGGTCTTTCAATTCGCGAACGGCCTTTTCCATATCAATACTTGCTTGTAATATCAGGTCGGCCAGTTTACGTATAGGTACGGTAAAATCCTCAATTTTATACAGGTTCATGCGGTTGGCAGCACCTTGTATATTATCTGCAATGTCATCAATGGCTGTAGCCAGCGAGTGGATATCTTCCCTATCAAACGGGGTTATGAAGTTTTTGCCAAGTTCCAGGTATATCTGATGAGTAAGCTCATCGCCAACGTTTTCAAGTTTGTCAATTTGCTTATAATATTCTTCGCGGGTTTCGGGGTTGTGCGAGTTTACAGTTTCAACCAAAACTGTGGCTATGGCAACCACATTGCTTGCGGCTTGTTCAAATAAGGGGAAAAAAACTTTTCTGTCTTTTGGGACGAAATATTGAAAGATGCTGTTTAGCGACATTAGTCTTTTTAATTTGTGTACTACAGACGGGCAAATATAAAGTCGCTGTGTTAAGTTAATGTTAAGCAATCAAAATTGATGAACTATTATTCCGGGGCTTAACAATACAGCCTGTTAGGCTTATTTTGTGTTAACATTTGTTAACGGATTTGCTGTTTGCATCTAATAAGCCATATCTTCATCCTGGTCATGAAAAAGAAACTGGGCATAGCTTTTACACTTATCGCGCTTTCGCTGATGGGCATCATTGTATTTCAGTGTTACTGGACGGTTAATGCCTATCGTGTAAATAAAAAGCAGTTTGACGCTGATATTGATAGTGCTATGATGCGCGCTATGGATAGCTGCAAGCGTGATTATTTTGATTCGATAAGGGTTGTGATGATAAAAAAGCTATCGACTGATTATGTTATCAAGATAGATACCAATACCCAACCCGACCCGAGTAATATCAGTTACGATATCCGGGTGGCACATAAGTCGCAGGCATCGGTAATGATGGTTAACGCTCCGTATACTATCCGGAAACTAAATCTTGACTATTATAAAACTAAAATAAAATACACCGGCCCCGAAAGTATACCGGCATTGCTTACCGAAATGTCGTTTTACGTGCCTAATTTTTTGTTCCAGCTAACTTTTGCTTTCCAGGGGGAAGAAATGAGCAGTGGTATGGCGCGCTTTAGACCGCTTACCCGTGCCAGCTACAAAGCCGATAGTACCTTGCGCGCCAGTCAGAAAGCGGTATTGCAAAACATCGACCCAAATCCGTTCCCAATACAACCGCGAGATACCGCTTTTCAGCGAGGCCTGCACGATATTGCTCTCAAGCATAACTCAAACAAACAGACACCTGCAAATGACAGCTTGTTTCAGCAACAAATAAAACAGCTGGTAGCTAAGCATAAAGGGTTTTTGAACGCCAAAAAACAAATAGACTCTCCGAAATTAGCTGCGCCCCCGAAACCTGGTGATACGTTGCTTACCCATACCTTTAATATGATATTTAAGGATGAACGCGAGCGCCGGATGCCGCCGCATTATCACCAGGCCGATAGTGCCAAAATTTACAAGTACTTTAAAAAGGAGTTGGCAAATATTGGTGTAACTGCGCCATTTGCTTTGAAGTTTGTGCCTAAAGATAAGCGCGAAAAAAAAGTTGGTTCACTTTACAGCGAAACCATAGCCTTTCCGTACCGATATCATGGTTTTGATTTTTTAACACCTAACATCACAACCATAGTTACAACGTATACAAAAGCAGTTTTCAAATCGCCGCAATATGCCGTTATGAAAAGTATGCTCATCAACCTAATGTTTTCGGCTTTGCTTATTGCCCTTACCGGTTTTTGCTTTGTGTATGTGTACCGTACCATTATGGAGCAAAAAAAGCTGGGCGAGTTAAAGGATGATTTTATCAATAACATGACGCACGAGCTTAAAACGCCCATTGCAACCATTACAGTAGCCATTGAAGGGTTGCAAAACTTTAACGCGCTTAATGATCCTGAGAAAACACAGCGCTACCTCGAAACATCGCGAGAGCAGCTCAATCGTTTAAACCTGCTGGTGACCAAAGTACTAAATATAGCCGCTTTTGAGGGTAAAGAGGTGGAACTGGCGATAACCGATATTGATATTGATGATTTGGTACAGGATGTAATCCGCACCGAAAAGATGAAACTTGTTAAGCGTGTAAACTTTAACTACCTTAACCGGGATAATGTTAAAACAATTAATGCCGATGCTTTTCACTTTCGAAATGTGCTGCTTAACCTGGTCGATAACGCCATTAAATATTCTGGCGAAGAAGTGGAGGTGGCTATTACTGTATATCGTCAACCGGGTATGGTTTGCATCGCGGTTAAAGATAATGGCATTGGCATAGCACCTTTAGATATTGCACAGATATTCGACAAATTTTACCGGGTGCCCACCGGTAATATACACAATATAAAAGGCACCGGCCTTGGCCTGAGTTATATTAAATATATTATTGAAGCCCATGGCGGCACTATTAGTGTTAATAGCTCGGTTGGCACCGGCAGCGAATTTATAATAGCACTACCCGCCTGATGGAGAAGATAAAAGTTTTATTGGCCGAAGATGAACTGGCGCTGGCACACATTGTACGCGAAAGTTTGGAGGAGCGCAATTTTGTGGTAACGCTTTGCGCGGATGGGCAACAGGCGCTTAAACAGTATACTTTAGCCAAACCCGACATTTTAGTTTTGGATGTAATGATGCCTAAGGTTGATGGCTTTGAGGTTGCCCGCCGTATCCGCGAAAGCGACAGAAAAACACCGATTATATTTTTAACGGCCCGCTCCCAAACAAAAGACGTGGTAATGGGCTTTGAACTGGGCGGTAACGATTATTTAAAAAAACCGTTTAGTGTTGAAGAACTGATAGTGCGTATAAAAGCCTTGCTAAGTAAAGACAGGTTGATTATGGAAGATAAGGTTGTTAAAGAGGATAAGCACGAAGCGTTTCAAATTGGGGCTTTTATCTTTAATCCCAATAAAAACACCATTGAACACGGTACGCATCGCCAGCAAGTAACTTCGCGCGAAAGCGATGTTTTAAAACTGCTCTGCCGGCATAAGCAAGAAACTGTTTCGCGTAATAAACTATTGAATGACATTTGGGGTGATGATAGCTTTTTTAATGCACGAAGCCTGGATGTTTTTATAACCAGGCTCCGTAAGTATTTAAAAGATGACCCAAACGTGCAGATCATCAATATCCGCGGTGTTGGGTATAAGTTGGTTTGGTAAGCGTTATGCCATTGCTTTATTCAAAGCGATAATGGCCTCGTCAAAATCTTCACGGGCTACCAAAAACTGGATATTTACTTTACGCAAAGCAAAACCCGCGCTTTTGATATCGATATTACGTGCCGACAACGCACCGGCCGATTTAGCCAGTAAACCCACCTGATCCATATTTGAGCCTATCAGGCAAACCATAGCCATTTTTTCGACGGTTACTTTCTCAAACTTTTCTTCCAGTTCTTTGATCAGTTCTTTTTGGAAGTCTTTTTCCCAAATTACGATCGAAATACTGTTCGCACTGGTTGCTTTAAAGTTGTAGCTGATGCCCAGATCATAAAATACCTGCATAATCTGGAAGTCGGTACCTACGTTACCCACCATCAAGGGGTCGTAAATGTCTATCATCAACAACTTGGTGGTACCGGTAATAACCTCCACACGTTTGTGCGGCGATACATAATCCTTGGTGATCAATGTGCCGGGGTGCTCAGGCTCGAAAGTGTTTTTGATACGCAGGTTAATGTTGTTGATCTCCAGCGGTTTTGATGCTTTGGGATGGATGGCCTCCATACCTACGTCGGCCAGTTGATCGGCAACATCGTAATTGGTAAAGCCTACCGGTATACAGTTATCGGTACCAACCAAAACCGGGTCGGCGCTGCATAAGTGGTATTCTTTATGGATGATGGCCTCCTGCGGTTGAACGGCAACGGCTATCTTACAAAAAGTAACCTCGCTGTAACCACGGTCAAACTCGCGCATAATACCCTCGGTGCCTTTGGCGTAGCCGGTTACTATGCAAATGGTTTTATCAAACTCTATATTGCTAAAGGTATGTTTTATACGCTGATCGATGGTGTACGATTTATGATCGTGGAAACCACTCAGATCAACCAACGTAGCATTAATACCCATACTTTGTAAAATATTGGTAAACACAAATGCCGAGTGGCTTTCGCCGATAGAAGCTAAAATTTCGCGGGCGGCCTGTAAAATGCCTTCTTTACTTACATAACCAGATGCTAAAATATTGGCCAGGTTATCCAGATAATGCTGTGCATCGCGTATGCGATCCTCTATAAATTTATCGGCCAAAGCCAGATCCAATCCTAAACCCTCGTACTTTTTATTGATGGTTTGCAGGCTTAAAATAAGCTCGGCCAGGGAGTGGTGAAACTCCTGGTACTTGGCAATACGGTGGTAAACGCCCGGTTCGCCGGTCTTTTTATTTTCGAGCAATAAGTTGGTAACGCCCGAAAATGCCGACACCACAAATATGCGGTTGTATAATTCGTCGTCTTTACGGCCGAATAGTATGATATTGTTGATTACATCTTTGAGGGCACTCATAGAGGTGCCGCCTATTTTTTCTACTGTTAACATTTGCGCTTTCACTTTTATATACCTAAGCTGATACCCATCAGGTTAAGTGGCGGCAAATTTATAAAAATAGGTGAAACGATTGTCGACTGATTTGATCAATATTACGGGAATGTTTTGAGTAACTTTTTTGTTGACTTGGGCTGATACTTAGGCGGTGATGTTTTTTTTCCTCACTTTTATCTCAAATTAACTTTATGCGCAAATATTTATTTATCGCTTTTTTAGCTGCCTGTACTTTAAACGTTAAAGCGCAGGATAATTACGAAATACAGGTGTACGGTGCCGAAACCATGGATAAAGGCCATACCATGGTTGAGCTGCACAGCAACTATACGCTTAACGGCAGCAAGTTTGTTGATGCCGACGGAACCTTGCCAACTAATCATGTTGTACATGAAACCATCGAGATAACCCACGGCTGGACAACCTGGTTTGAGACCGGTTTTTATATTTTTAACTCGCTTGGCAGCGATGGCCGCACAGCGTATGTTGGTTCGCACATCCGCCCAAGGGTTGCCGCCCCCGATACCTGGAAATGGCCGGTAGGCGTTAGCTTATCGCTTGAATTTGGCTTTCAGAAGGCAGCGTTTTCCGGAAGTACCGAATCGCTGGAGATACGCCCCATTGTAGATAAAAAGTGGAATAAACTGTATTTGGCCCTTAACCCAACTGTCGACAGAAGTTTTGCCGGTATTGGCGATAACAAGAACTATATATTTTCGCCCAATGTAAAGGGTAGCTATGATGTGAGCAAGATGGTAGCGTTGGGCATAGAATATTATGGTACTACCGGTCCGTTTTTTCATTACGACCCTATAAGCGAACAGGATCACCAGTTTTATGTAGCAACCGATTTGAACTTTAGCGC
>Ga0105857_1000731_pt1 | contig 11348 bp, 10 predicted proteins | sample OrgsoiDNA_201061_FD_89682 | JGI IMG/M metagenome (GOLD analysis project Ga0105857, IMG submission 89682) | Permafrost soil microbial communities from the Arctic, to analyse light accelerated degradation of dissolved organic matter (DOM) -... | ecosystem: Environmental > Terrestrial > Soil >...
CCTAAATACATTCCGCTCCGGCCGAGCGAATTCTTCACCGACGGCCGCTCCGCCCGGCCGCTTCCCGAAGGCACGGTGGCCCGCGGACATCTCAACGACGACGTTCTCTTTTTCACCGGCAAAGGCGCCGACGGCAAGCCAGTCGACACCTTCCCGTTTCCCGTCACCAAGGACGTGATTCTGCGCGGCCGGCAACGCTTCAACGTCTATTGCACCCCCTGCCATGACCGCACCGGTTCGGGCAACGGCATGATCGTGCGCCGGGGCTTTCGCCGGCCGCCCACGTATCACAGCGACCGGCTGCGGCAGGTCCCCAACGGATATATCTTCGATGTGATTACCAACGGATTCGGCGCCATGCCGGACTACGCCGCTCAGATTCCACCGCGCGACCGCTGGGCCATCGTGTCCTACATCCGCGCGCTGCAACTGAGCCAGCAGGCGTCCGTAACCGACGTTCCCGCGGAAGTTCGTGGTCAACTCGGCCCTGCGCCATCCGTCAGTACCCCAACCGCTGAGGGAGGCGCCAAATGATGGCCCGCACGGTAGATTTCAGCATCTCTCCCGCATTGCGCGCCGACCTGAAACACTGGCGCACGCGCGCCCAAATCGCCGGCATCGCGGGCGCGCTGCTGACCGCTCTCGGTTTCTTCCTTACGTCTCCGAACCAGTTCTATCGCTCGTACTTGTGGTCGTATATTTTTGTGGTCGCGCTGAGCCTGGGCCCGCTCGCCTGGCTGATGCTGCAATACGTCACCGGCGGCGCCTGGGGTGTTGTCATCCGGCGGCCTTGCGAGGCGGCGGCGCGCACCATCCCGCTGGTGGCGGTGATGTTTCTGCCGGTCCTGATCGGCATCAACAATCTGTATCCGTGGGCACACGCGAAAATCGTGGCGGCCGATCCGGGTCTTCAGCATAAGCAGCCATATTTGAACGTGCCGTTTTTCTTGATCCGCGCCGCTGTGTACTTCGCCGGCTGGATGTTTCTCTCCTGGTACTTCAACCGCTGGTCGCTTGCCGAAGACGGCGAAGGCAACGGAAAAGCTCATGGAAAGATGGCTGCTCTGGCCGGACCGGGCCTGCTTTTCTGGGGCTTCAGCGTCACGTTCATGGTGATTGACTGGATTCTCTCGCTCGATCCGAAATGGTTCTCCACTATCTTCGGCATGCTCTTCATCGCCAACCAGGCGTTGACTTCGATGGCGTTTCTGATCGCCCTGATGGTTTTGCTCTCCTATCGCCTTCCCATGTCCCAGATCCTTACGGCGCGCCACCTCCACGATCTGGGCAAGTTCCTGCTGGCGCTGGTCATGGTGTGGGCATACTTTTCGTTTTCGCAGTTCCTGATTATCTGGGCGGGCAACCTGCCCGAAGAAATTCCCTGGTATCTGACGCGGCTGAATGGCGGCTGGGAATACGTCGCTCTGGCTTTGGTGCTGGGCCATTTCGCGCTGCCCTTCGCCCTGCTGCTCTCGCGCGACCTGAAGCGCAATTTCAAGCTGCTGGCCGCCATCGCCGTCTTCATTCTGTTCATGCGCACGGTGGACCTCTACTGGCTGGTGGCGCCCAGTTTCAGCCAGAGATCGTTCCACGTAAGCTGGATGGATATCACCGCGCCCATCGGCCTGGTGGGAATCTGGATGGCATACTTCCTGACGCAGTTGGAGAAACGTCCGCTGATGCCGCTGAACGATCCGCACCTGGAGGAGGCCTTGGAACATGGCAGAGAATAACCCGCACCTCCCGCCAGAACCCGGCTACGAAACCGGCGACGTCAATGTTTGGGCAGTCGGCAAATTCGCCATCGCCCTGATCGCGATCGTTGCCCTTTCGCTAGGTCTTCTGGTTGGCCTGTTCAAATATTTCCAGACTCGCGACCAGGCTAAGCCGGTCGTGGAGACACAGAACCCCAACCAGCTTTTCCCGGAACCGCGGCTGCAGCGCACGCCCATCCCCGATCTGAAAACCGTCCACGCCGAGGAAGACCGTATTCTGAACGGCTACGGCTGGGTCGATCCGCAGCGCGGCGTGGTGCGCATCCCCATCGATGTCGCCATCGACGTGCTGGCCAGAAAGGGTTTGCCCTCCCGGCCGGAGGCCCCCAGGCAATGATCTATTTATCCATTACTATTCTGGCCCTGGCGGCCACCGCGGCGCTGGCCCAACCCGGCCAACTCGCGCCCGTGCAGCCCTCGCTCAGCATGCAGGACGGCAACCTGAAGCCCGCACTCCCCGGCGCGCTACAGGGCGTAGGCATCGACCAGAAACTCGACCGGCAAATCCCGCTCGATCTCGTCTTCCGCGATGAAGCCGGCCGGCAGGTTCCGCTCTCCACCTTCTTCCACGCCGGCAAGCCCGTGCTGCTGGCCCCGGTCTACTACCGCTGCCCCATGCTGTGTACTCAAATTCTGAACGGCGTGGCCAGCAGCCTCAAAGCAGTTTCCCTGGACCCCGGCCGGGATTTCGAAATCGTCGCCTTCAGTTTCGATCCGCGGGATACGCCCGAAACCGCCGCCGCCAAAAAGCAGGTCTACCTCAAGCGCTTCGGCCGCGCCGGCACAGCCAACGGATGGCACCTGCTTACAGGCGATGAAGCCAACATCCAAGCCCTTACCGGCGCCCTGGGTTACCACTACAAATTCGATACCGCCTCGGGCCAGTTCGCGCACGCCAGCGGCATCATGCTGCTCACCCCGGACGGCCGCATTTCGCGCTACTTCTATGGCGTGGAATACGCCCCGCGCGATGTCCGCCTGGGCCTGGTGGAAGCTTCGCGGAACCAGATCGGCAGCCCGGTGGACCAGGTGCTGCTCTTCTGCTTTCATTACGACCCGGCTACCGGCAAGTACGGCGCCGTGGTCATGAACCTGATTCGCTTCACCGGCGCCGTGTTCGCGCTGATCTGCGGCGCGGTTCTGTTCTTCGTCTGGCGGCGCGATCTGCGTGCCGACCGGCGCATCCTCAGGCGGGTTGGATAGTCGCCATGGGATCGCTGCCTCTATTTCCGGAACAGGCTTCCACCATCGCACCCGAGGTGGATCATCTCCTGTATTTTCTGCTCGCGGTTTCGGTTTTCTTTACGCTGCTGATTTTCGGCGCCATCTTCTATTTCGCGATCCGCTACCGCCGGCGTTCGGAACATGAACTGCCGCCGGTTGTTCACGGCGGCTTGGCGCTTGAAATCCTATGGACCGTCATCCCGTTCGGCCTCACCATGGTGATGTTCACCTGGGGAGCCGAGGTGTTCTTCAAGGAGAGCCGCCCGCCCGATGACGCTATCCAGATCTACGCCGTGGGCAAGCAGTGGATGTGGAAGCTGGAGCACCTGGAAGGCCAGCGCGAAATCAATGAGCTGCACATCCCGCTGGGACGCGCCGTCAGACTCACCATGACGTCCGAAGACGCGATCCACAGTTTCTTCGTGCCCGCCTTCCGCACCAAGCAGGACGTGGTTCCCGGGCGCTATACCACCACCTGGTTCCAGCCCACCAAACCCGGCAAGTATCATCTTTTTTGCGCCGAATATTGCGGCAACCGGCATTCCGGAATGATCGGCTGGGTCTACGTGATGGAGCCGCAGGATTACCAGACGTGGTTGAGCGGCGGCGCGCCGGAAGGCACTCTCGCCGAAAACGGCCAGAAGCTGTTCACCCAGCTCGCCTGCGTCAACTGCCACAAGGCCGATAACCAAGGCCGCTGCCCCACCCTGGTGGGCCTCTTCGGCAATACCGTGGAGCTTACAGGCGGCGGAAAAGTAAAAGCCGACGAAGCCTATATCCGTGAATCCATCCTCCGGCCGCAGGCTAAAATCGTCAAGGGCTATGAGCCGGTGATGCCTACGTTCCAGGGTCTGGTTACCGAAGATCAGGTTTTGCAGTTAGTCGAATATATCAAATCCATAGGCCCGCAACCGGGAACCCGGGCGGCGCCAGGCGTTAGGACACCATGATTACGACAGCGGCGCCAGAACGAGAGCATTACTTAAACGCCAGCTACGGCATCAAGTCGTGGCTCCTGACTAAGGACCACAAGCGCATCGCGCTGCTGTACCTCGCCACCATTACCTTCTTCTTCTTTCTGGGCGGCGCATTCGCCACGCTGATCCGCATCGAGCTGCTGACGCCGACGGGAGGCATAGTCAGTTCCGAGACTTATAACAAGCTATTCACCATGCACGGCGTGGCCATGGTCTTTTTCTTCCTGATCCCGGCCATCCCGGCCACCCTCGGAAACTTCTTCCTGCCGATGATGATTGGCGCGCGCGACCTCGCGTTTCCCAGGCTCAACCTGCTGAGCTGGTACCTGCTGGTAATCGGCGGCCTCTTCGCTCTCTTCGCCATGCTAGCCGGCGGCGTGGATACCGGCTGGACCTTCTACACGCCGTACAGCACCACTTACTCGAATTCGTGGGTGATCGCGACGGCGCTGGGTATCTTCATCTCCGGTTTCTCTTCCATCCTGACCGGGCTCAACTTCATCGTGACTATCCATCGCATGCGCGCGCCGGGAATGACCTGGTTCCGCCTGCCGCTGTTCGTGTGGGCCCACTACGCCACCAGCCTGATCCAGGTTCTGGGCACTCCGGTGATCGCCGTGACCATCCTGCTGCTCTTCTGCGAGCGCGTATTTCACATCGGAATCTTCGACCCTGCCCTCGGCGGCGACCCGGTTCTGTTCCAACACCTTTTCTGGTTCTATTCGCACCCGGCCGTCTACATTATGGTGCTCCCGGCCATGGGCGTAATCAGCGAGCTGATCTCGGTTTATTCGCGCAAGCCGTTGTTCGGTTATAAGTTCATCGCGTTTTCCAGCGTGGCTATCGCGGTTCTGAGCTTCCTGGTCTGGGGCCACCACCTGTTCGTCAGCGGCCAGTCGCTCTACGCCGGCCTGGTCTTTTCGTTCCTCAGTTACTTCGTTGCCATTCCTTCGGCTATCAAGGTTTTCAACTGGACCGCCACGTTGTACAAAGGATCCATTTCCTATGACACGCCGATGCTGTATGCCTTCGGCTTCATCGGCCTGTTCACCGTCGGCGGCCTCACCGGTTTGTTTGTGGCCGCGCTCGGCATAGACGTTCACGTCACCGACACCTATTTTGTCATCGCCCACTTTCACTACATCATGGTGGGCGGCACCATCATGGCCTATCTCGGCGGCATGCATTACTATTGGCCTAAGATGACTGGCCGCATGTATCCCGAAGGCTGGGCCAAGCTCTCCGCCGTGGTCATCTTCCTGGGTTTCAATCTGACATTCTTCCCGCAATTCATTCTGGGCTATCTCGGAATGCCGCGCCGCTATCATGTCTATCCGGAAGAGTTCCAGGTGCTGCACGTGCTTTCCACCGCCGGCGCTTCGGTGCTGGCCGTGGGCTACCTCATGCCGATGATCTACTTCGTCTGGTCCCTGCGCTACGGCCAGCTTGCGCCCGCCAACCCCTGGGGCGCCACCGGCCTGGAATGGAAGACGGCTTCTCCGCCGCCCGTCCACAATTTCGATGAACCTCCGGTCATGACACATGAGGCCTACGACTACAGTACTGTCATCCAGGAGGAAATCGAAGTTGGCTGATCACGTTGACACCCTCGAACTGCGCGAGCAATTCGATACCGCCGAACAGCAGAAGGACGCCTCCACGCTGGGGATGTGGATCTTCCTTATCACCGAAGTCATGTTCTTCGGCGGCATGTTCCTCGCCTACACGGTGTACCGCCGCGCCTACCCGGATGTCTTTGCGATTGCGAGCAGCAGCCTCAACGCCGTCATCGGCGCCATCAACACCGGCGTCCTGCTGCTTTCCAGTTTCACCATGGTGATGGCCGTGCGCGCCGCCCAATTGGGCCAGCGCAAAACGATTATTCTCTTTCTGACTCTGACTCTGTTCTTCGGCGGCATGTTCCTGGGCGTGAAGGCGTACGAGTGGAACGAAAAGTTCCAGGAGCACCACATCCCCGGCCAGGCAGCCTTCCATCTGGAAGGCGTGGCGCCCAGTGAGCAGGGCCACGCCCAGTTGTTCTTCTCGCTCTACTTCGCCATGACCGGCCTGCATGCCCTTCACATGGTAATCGGCGTCGGACTTCTTTCGTTCCTGATGATACAAGCCGCGAAGGGGACTTACTCCGCCACTTACTTCACGCCCGTCGACGTGGCCGGCCTCTACTGGCACTTCGTCGACGTGATCTGGATTTTCCTGTTCCCTCTGCTCTACCTGATTGACCGGCACTTAGGGAAACCGTTATGACCGGACACATCGATTCCATCAAAACCTATGTGGGCGTGCTGCTCGCGCTCCTGATCCTGACAGCCGTGACGACAGCCGTTGCCTATGTCGATCTCGGCCCGTTCAGCGTAGTGGTTGCCTTGACCATCGCGGCAATCAAGATGCTGTTGGTGGCGCTGTTCTTCATGCACCTCCGCCACAGCAATCAGCTCACGAAGTTAGTGGTATTAGGCGGCCTGATGTGGCTCGGCATCCTGCTGGCGCTGACGCTGAGCGATTTCGCCACCCGCGGCTGGCTCGGGGTGCCGGGAAAGTAGGGGCGCTCGCCCTACTTCTCCTGGTCCGGCTGGTTCATCGCCGCCACGCCGGCCACGATCTTCTCCACTTCAACCAACTGCGTCCGCACCTCCGCCGCTTGCGGGCCATCCGGCGCCACTTTCAGGTAGTTCCGGAACTGGGCCGCCGCCCCCGTATAATCCTTCCGATGGGCCATCAGCATCCCAAGCAACTGGTTCACTTGCGGCAGCAGATGCTGGGTATCCAGTTTCTCGGCCTGCGCCGCGCTCTTCTCCGCCGCTTCCATGTGCTTCAAGTTGTAGTTGGCCACCCCATTGAAGAAAAAAGCCTGAGGGTAATCGAACGGGTTCAACTTGACGATGCGCTCCGTAATCTCCGAAACCTCCTGCCAGCTCTTCTCGCGCAGGGCCATGACCGCCAACTCCAGGTATGGGCCCGTGAACTTGGGGTCCGCCTGGATCGCGGCGCTGAACGACTTTCTAGCGGCGTCCGGATGGTTCGCTCCCTCCTGCAGCTTGCCTAGTTCCTGCCAGGCGGCGGCGTACGCGGGATACAGATCCACGGCCTTCTCCAAGCTCTTCACGGCGTCGTCCGTTTTTTTCTTCTTGAGCGCATCCATGCCGCGCTCGTAGGCCCTCCGGGCGTCTTTAGGGGCAGCCAGCGAAACCGCGCTCACCGTGTTCCCTTCGGCGGTTCCCACCCGATGCAGCAGGATCGTGCCCACGTTAGGGTCGTCCATGGAACGCCGGTTCGCCAGGTTAATTACCTGCGAACGGTACCCCGGCAGTTTGGCCTGCAAGTCGCAATTCTGATACCTGCGGTCCGAAAAACCAGTCGACGGTCCGGAATTCGTCCCCGATTGCGATTGGCCCGGCGATCCCGTGGATCTGGATCCGAAACCGGCGCCGGAGCCGGACTCGAACTCGCTGGCGTCCTGCATAACGTTCTTGTTTCCGAGTTCGATCCCAAAGAACCCCTTGCCATCCGTGTAACCTTCCGCGTGCGGGGAACCGCCGCACACGCGCTGGATCACCACCGCCTCGGTCAGCGGTGTGCCATCGTCAATCATCACCCGGCCCGTGACGAAAATCGGCGGCGGCAGCGATGTCGAAGTGCCATTTGGATTGGTTGTATTGTTGGGACTCGTGTTTGTCGTCCGGCCGGTGGTAGTTGTGGCGCCTGTCGGCGTACCCGTGGAGGTTGGAGCCCCTCCACCTCTGTTTTGGCCTAAGCCCGGTTGAAGAAGCAATGGCTGAAGAAGCCACCCTGCTGCGGCGATTGTGATCGTCCGCACGTAGACATTCGGGAACATAAACGGCCCTCCCGTGCTGCCATGATTATCCCACCAAATCTGCCCGGTTGGGTGTTAACTGAAAAAGCCAACTGCTGCCGGGCCGCCCGTCCGCTGCTAGAATAGGCAGGCAAGGTGCTTATGCGAAAGTTCTCATCGATCCTGGGCGGTACGCTCTTCCTGATGCTGGCGGCCTGTTCTGAAACGTCCACCGACACGGCCAGGAAGGAGCCTGAAAAACCGGAGCCGATCAGCGGAGAAACCGCGCTTTACCGAATGTACGGGATGGCCCGCCAATGGGCGCCCGACGTGCAGGTTCTGCAGTTGATCAGCCTGCACATCGCCGAGTTCCCGCAGGAAGTCCCCGGAAAGGCCGCCGCCTGGCAAGCCATATTCGTATCCCCGTCCAGAGCCCGCTCCAGGTCCTATACATTCTGCATTGTCGAATCGTCGGGCAACCTCCACAAAGGCCCTTTCGCCGGCAACGATGAGGCTTGGTCAGGCCCACGCGGAGTAGCCACGCCATTCCCCATCATCGCCGTCAAGAAGGATAGCGACGATGCCTACAAGACAGCCATGTCCGAGCCCAAGAGCAGGGCTGCCGACTACGACAAGAAGAATCCCGGCAAGCCAATGATGATCGTGCTCGAAAAGACCCCCAAATTCCCCGACCCGGCCTGGCGCATCCTCTGGGGCGAATCCATCGGCACCTCCAGCTTCTCCGTCTTTGTAGACGCCTCCGTCGGCACGTACCTCGAAACCATGCGGTAGTGCCTATGCCGTCGCCACCGCGGCCTCCACGCGAAACTTCAGCTCTCCGCTGTCCCCATCCGCGTCCAGCACCACTCGCTGGCCGTCCCGCACCTCGCCCTTCAGCAGCAACTTCCCGAGCGGCGTCTCAATCTTCTTCTGGATGGCGCGCTTCAGCGGCCTCGCCCCGTAGTTGGGGTCGTACCCCGTTCTCACCAGGTTGGCCCGCGCCGCGTCCGTCAACTGCAGCGTAATGTGCCGGTCCGCCAGGCGCGCCCGCAATCTGCCCAGTTGAATCTCCGCAATCTGCTTCAGGTGTTCCTCGGACAGCGAGTGGAACACGATCAGCTCGTCCACGCGATTCAGAAACTCCGGGCGGAATTGATGCCGCATCTCCTCCAGCACCGCCTCCTTCATGCGCTCATACCCCGCGCCCTCAAATCCGCCGTGATATTCCAGAATGCGCTGGCTGCCCACGTTCGAAGTCATGATGACGATAGTGTTCTTGAAATCCACCGTGCGCCCCTGCCCGTCGGTCAGTCGCCCGTCGTCCAGCACCTGCAGCATTACGTTGAACACGTCTGCGTGGGCCTTTTCAATTTCGTCGAACAGCACCACCGCATACGGCCGCCGGCGCACCGTCTCGGTCAGTTGCCCGCCTTCTTCGTAACCCACATATCCCGGCGGCGCCCCAATCAGCCGCGCCACCGTGTGCTTCTCCTGGTACTCCGACATGTCGATCCGGATCATGGCGTGCTCGTCGTCGAACAGAAACTCCGCCAGCGCCCGCGCCAGTTCCGTCTTCCCCACGCCGGTCGGCCCCAGGAAAATGAAGCTGCCGATCGGCCGGTTGGGGTCGTTCAGCCCCGAGCGCGCGCGGATCACCGCCTCGGAAACCGCGCTCACCGCCTCATCCTGTCCCACCACCCGCTGGTGCAGTTCCTCCTCCAGGTGCAGCAGTTTCTGCATCTCGCCTTCCAGCAGCTTCGTCACCGGAACGCCGGTCCACCGGCTCACCACCTGGGCGATGTCTTCTTCGTCCACTTCCTCCTTGATCAGCCGCGAGTGCGCCTGTTGTTTGCCGAACTTTTCCATCTCTTCCGCCAGTTGGCGTTCGAGCGCCGCCAACTTTCCGTATTTCAATTCCGCCGCGCGGTTGAGATCGTACTGGCGCTCCGCCTGCTCGATCTCAAGCTTGGTCTGCTCCACCTGCTGCCGGATTTCGCGCAGCTTCTGGACGGCGTTCTTCTCGCTCTGCCATCGCGCCGAGATGGCGTCGAAGCCCGCCTTCAGATCCGCCAGCTCCTTTTCCAGTTTCTTGAGCCGGTCTTTCGAAGCCGCGTCCGTCTCCTTGCGCAGCGCCTCGCGCTCGATCTCCAGTTGCATAATGCGCCGCCGCGATTCGTCCATCTCCGCCGGCATGGAGTCGATTTCCGTCCGCAGGCGCGCCGCCGCCTCATCCATCAGGTCGATCGCCTTGTCCGGCAGAAACCGGTCCGTGATGTAGCGATTGGAAAACACCGCCGCCGCTACCAGCGCCGCGTCCTTGATGCGCACCCCGTGATGTGTTTCGTACCGCTCCTTCAGGCCCCGCAGAATCGAAACCGTATCCTCCACCGACGGCTGGTCCACCTGCACCGGCTGGAATCGCCGTTCCAGCGCGGCATCCTTTTCGATGTACTTCCGGTACTCGTTCAGCGTGGTCGCGCCAATGCAGTGCAACTCGCCGCGCGCCAGCATCGGCTTCAGCAGATTGCCCGCATCCATCGACCCTTCCGCCTTGCCCGCGCCCACCACCGTGTGCAGCTCATCGATGAACAGAACGATCTCCCCCGCCGATTCCTGCACTTCCTTCAGCACCGCCTTCAGCCGCTCTTCGAACTCGCCCCGGAACTTGGCCCCGGCGATCAGCGCCCCCATATCCAATGACACGATGCGCTTGTTCTTGAGCCCTTCCGGCACGTCGCCGCGCACAATGCGCAGCGCCAGTCCTTCCACGATCGCCGTCTTCCCAACGCCCGGTTCGCCGATCAGGACCGGATTATTTTTGGTGCGCCGCGAAAGCACCTGAATCACGCGGCGGATCTCCTCGTCGCGCCCGATCACCGGGTCGAGCTTCCCCTGCGACGCCAGTTTGGTCAGATCGCGCCCATAGCGTTCCAGCGCTTCATAAGTCGCCTCCGGATTCTGCGTAGTCACCCGCTGATTGCCGCGCACCTCGCGCAGCGCCTGCATCAGCCGCTCTTCGGTCAGCCCGAACTCCTTCAGCAGCTTTCCCGCCGCCCCCCGGTCATCGATGGCCGCCAGCAGAACATGCTCCACTGAGATGTAATCGTCCTTGAGCTTTTTGGCTTCGTCCTCGGCCTTCGTAAGAAGCTTGTTCAATCGCGCTGTGACATACAATTGATCCGCCGCGCCCGACGGCCCGGAGACTTTCGGCAGCCGCTCCAGTTCGCTCTCCAACTTCCGCGCCAGCGCCTCGACAGTCACTCCGCCCTTCGCCAGAATGGAGCCGGCAAGGCCGCCTTCCTGCGTGAGCAAGGCGCTTAAGAGGTGCTCCACGTCGATCTGCTGGTGCCCATACCGGGTGGCCGTACTTTGGGCGGACCGGATCGCCTCCCGCAATTTCTCAGTGAAACGGTTGATGTCCATATCTAAACTTTACGCCACGCTCATGCGAATCAACCGCTCCGCATTCTTGAGCGCCTCGGGAGTCAGCTTCTGTCCCGAAAGCATTCGCCCCACTTCCCGCGTGCGCGCCTCCCGGTCCAGTTCCTCGATTACCGCCAC
>Ga0105857_1000739_pt1 | contig 11288 bp, 8 predicted proteins | sample OrgsoiDNA_201061_FD_89682 | JGI IMG/M metagenome (GOLD analysis project Ga0105857, IMG submission 89682) | Permafrost soil microbial communities from the Arctic, to analyse light accelerated degradation of dissolved organic matter (DOM) -... | ecosystem: Environmental > Terrestrial > Soil >...
CGCCCTGCCGCTGTTCCCGAATGCCTCGGCCGAGTTTGCGCCGATCGCCATGACCCTCGGTCTGATCGGGATCTTCTACGGTGCGTTCCTGGCCTTCGCCCAAACCGACATCAAGCGTCTGATCGCCTACTCCTCCGTTTCCCACATGGGCTTCGTGTTGATCGGCATCTACTCCGGCAGCCAACTGGCGCTGCAGGGCGCAGTGATGCAGATGCTGGCGCACGGTATTTCGGCCGCGGCACTCTTTATCCTGAGTGGTCAGTTGTACGAACGCACCCACACCCGCGACATGCGTGAAATGGGTGGTTTGTGGTCGAAGATCGCTTACCTGCCGGCCATCAGTCTGTTCTTCGCCGCTGCATCGCTGGGCTTGCCGGGTACCGGTAACTTCGTCGGTGAGTTCCTGATCCTGATCGGCACGTTCGCTGCTGCACCGTGGATCACCGCGATTGCAACCTCTGGCCTGGTGTTCGGTTCGGTCTACTCGCTGATCATGATCCACCGCGCCTACTTCGGCCCGTCCAAATCGGACGCGGTACTGCATGGCATGGATGGTCGCGAACTGATCATGGTGGTTGGGCTTGCGGCGCTGCTGATTTACATCGGCGTGTACCCGCAACCGTTCCTCGACACCTCTGCCGCGACGATGCATGGCGTGCAGCAGTGGTTCGGTACCGCCTTCACTCAACTCGCTTCGGCCCGGTAAGAGCGCTATGGAATTCACGACTCAACACTTTATCGCGCTCGCGCCGTTGTTGATCACCACCGCCACGATCATCGTGGTGATGTTGGCAATTGCCTGGCGCCGCAACCACTCGCAGACCTTCCTGATTTCCGTGGCGGGCCTGAACCTGGCGTTGCTGTCGATCCTGCCAGCCTTGAAGGTCGCGCCTCTGGCCGTGACCCCACTGCTGCAAATCGATAGCTTCGCTTGCTTGTACATGGCGCTGATCCTGGTCGCCACCCTCGCTTGTGTGACCCTCGCCCACGCCTACCTCGGCGATGGCGGCACGGGTTACCCGGGCAACCGCGAAGAACTGTACCTGCTGATCCTGATGGCCGCCGCCGGTGGCCTGGTTCTGGTTAGCGCGCAACACCTGGCCGGGTTGTTCATCGGTCTGGAACTGTTGTCGGTGCCGGTCTACGGCCTGGTGGCCTACGCCTTCTTCAACAAGCGTTCACTGGAAGCCGGCATCAAGTACATGGTGCTGTCGGCCGCCGGTTCCGCGTTCCTGTTGTTCGGTATGGCCCTGCTCTACGCCGACTCCGGCAGCCTGAGCTTCGTCGGTATCGGTCAGGCGCTGGCGGCTACCGGCCTGCCAAGCTCGCTGGCTCAGATGGGCCTGGGCATGATGCTCATCGGCCTGGCGTTCAAGCTGTCGCTGGTACCGTTCCACCTCTGGACCCCGGACGTTTACGAAGGTGCTCCGGCACCGGTGGCCGCGTTCCTGGCGACCGCTTCCAAAGTCGCCGTGTTTGCGGTGATGGTGCGTCTGTTCCAGATCTCCCCAGCGGCGAGCAGCGGTGTGCTGAGCGACGTGCTGACCATCATCGCCATCGCGTCGATCCTGTTCGGTAACCTGCTGGCACTGACCCAAAGCAACCTCAAGCGTCTGCTGGGTTACTCGTCCATCGCTCACTTCGGTTACCTGCTGATCGCCCTGGTGGCGAGCAAAGGTCTGGCCGTGGAAGCCATCGGCGTGTACCTGGTCACCTACGTGATCACCAGCCTCGGCGCCTTCGGCGTGATCACCCTGATGTCCTCGCCATACAAGGGCCGTGACGCCGACGCACTGTACGAATACCGCGGCCTGTTCTGGCGTCGTCCGTACCTGACCGCCGTACTGACCGTGATGATGCTGTCCCTGGCCGGTATCCCGCTGACCGCGGGCTTCATTGGCAAGTTCTACATCATTGCTACCGGCGTCGAGTCGCACCAATGGTGGCTGGTCGGTTCCCTGGTACTGGGCAGCGCCATCGGCGTCTTCTACTACCTGCGCGTGATGGTCACCCTGTACCTGATCGAGCCGAACCTGCGTCGCCACGATGCGCAACTGCACTGGGAACAACGTGCAGGCGGCGTGATGCTGTTGGCCATCGCCGCACTGGCGTTCTTCCTCGGCCTGTATCCACAGCCGTTGCTGACTCTGGTTCAGCAGGCAGTGCTGGCGGGTTGATCGTTTAGCGATACTCGGTAGAAAACAGAAACGGCACCTTCGGGTGCCGTTTTTGCGTTTGGGGTTTCAAGATCAAAAGATCGCAGCCTATGTAAAGAATTCCCTCGCGGCCAATTCAGCCGCGTCCTACATCCCGATCCTGCCTCCGACTTTAAGGTAACGACTTGACCGAATTGGCAAGAACAGATGCCTTGACCTATTCGATTCTTGTGATAGAGATATACGCAGGTAACGTACAGAACATGGACGCTCTCTTTATCGAATTGCCCGTATTTCAAAAGCACGGGAATGACTACCTGGACGACGACCTGTTCCGCAGTTTTCAACTGGAGCAGCTGAAAAACCCTGAAGCGGGCGATCTCGTGGAAGGTATGGGCGGGTTGCGCAAAATCCGCTTCTCCGACCAGCGACGAGGCAAAGGCAAGCGCGGCGGATGACGGGTGATTTATTACTGGTGGTCAGGTTTTGATCAATTCTGGCTGTTCACCGTGTACAGCAAAAACGAGCAAGACGACCTATCGCCTTCCCAGAAGAAACTTTTCAGACAAGCGCTAGATAGAGAAATCAACACGAGATCCCACTATGAAACGTGACATTTTTAACGAACTGATGGATGGCCTCGAAGCCTTGGCCGACGAGCGCCAAGGCAAGGTCACGCTGCGAACCCACAAGGTCAAGTTGCCAAAACTGGTGCCCATCACTGCCGAGGAGGTGGTAGCGATCCGCCAACAGCTCAATCTTTCCCGGTCGGTATTCGCGATGTATTTGCGTACAAATACCCGGACCCTGGAAAACTGGGAGCAAGGACGCGCACAACCGAATGCGCAGGCCACTACCTTGATTCGTCTGGTCGAGCGTTTTCCGGAAACGGTTGAACGGCTGGCGACGTTGAGCTGAATTGTCGTTAAGCAAAAAAACCTGTAGCGAGGGCACTTGCTCCCGCTGGACTGTGTAGCAGTCCCTTTCTTTTCTGAAGAGAGGGGCCGCTTTGCGACCCTGCGGGAGCGAGCTCCCTCGCCACAGGGAAGTATTAATCCTGGGTCAATTGGCGAGCGTTCAAGACCGGTTTTGTTCCGCAAGCAACCTGCGCCTATCAGTGATTGACTGCGCCGGCTAAACGTGACGAAATGTTTCAGCTTTTAGACCTGCTTGTCTTGAACCAAACACCTCCCTCCCCTCTTATTCTCACAGGATAAGTGCTTTGACAAACATCTGTTCCGCCGGCCTTGATATCGGCTTCGCCTCACTGGATTACCTGCAAATCGGCATCCTGGGCATCATTCAAGGCATCACTGAGCTGTTGCCCGTTTCTTCCACTGCGCACATGCGAATCGTACCCGCCCTGCTTGGCTGGCCTGATCCTGGCTCGGCGTTTTCCGCCGCCATGCAACTGGCCGCACTGGCGGCTGTTGTCAGTTACTTCTGGCGGGATGTGAGGCAGGTTGTCACCGGCAGCATAGGTGCCGTGCGCCAGGGTGATTACAACAACCAGTGGTTCAAGCTAGCCGTTGCCATCGTGCTGGCGACCATTCCGATCGGCATTGCTGGCATCGCCTTATCCTCGACGCTCAACGCCTGTAACTCCCCGTTGAGAGGCCTGATGGTGATCGGGATCTCATGCGTGGTGATGGCCGTTTTGCTGGCGGCCGCCGAACTCAGTTGCCGTCACCGGCGCACCGTTGGCGAAATGCGTCTGCGTGATGCGCTGATTGTCGGTATTGCTCAGATCGGCGCGCTGATCCCAGGGGTTTCCCGTTCCGGCTCAACCCTGACGGCGGCGCTGTTCCTTAACTTCAAACGCGAAGAAGCGGCGCGTTTCTCCTTCCTGTTGGGTCTGCCCGCTATCGCTCTGGCCGGCCTGAAAGAACTGTGGGTGTTGTTTCATGCGCAGCTCCCTGCGGAAGCCTGGGCCCATCTGATTTTCGGTCTGGTAGTCGCCAGCGTCTCGGCGTTTTTCGCCATCTGGGGCCTGATGAAATTCCTGGAAAAGTTCTCCACCTGGCCGTTTGTGATTTACCGCGCGGCGCTGGGTATTTTCCTGATTGTCGCCGTCAGTACCGGCCTCTTGAGCTGAGTCACCTCAAAGGCCTATCGAGCTACACCCAAAAACAAAAACCCGCACAAGGCGGGTTTTTGTTTGCAACGAATAAAACAATCAGTCAGCCAGACGCCAGGTCGTGCCGCCCTTGCCGTCTTCCAGCACCACGCCCATGGCGGTGAGCTGGTCGCGGATGCGGTCGGATTCGGCCCAGTCTTTGCCAGCACGAGCGGCCAGACGCGCAGCAATCAGCGCATCCACTTGCGCCGCATCAACCCGGCCTTCAGCGCCGGCCTGCAAGAAGTCATCGGCTTCGAGCTGCAATACACCCAGCACGCTGGCCAGTTCTTTCAAGCGTGCCGCCAGGCCCGCCGCTGCATTGAGATCACTCTCGCGCAGACGGTTGATCTCGCGAACCATCTCGAACAACACCGCGCAGGCTTCCGGCGTGCCGAAGTCGTCGTTCATCACCTGAGTGAAGCGCTCGACAAAGGCTTCGCCGCCAGCCGGCGCCACGCTCGGCAGGCCTTTCAACGCGTGGTAGAAACGCTCGAGTGCGCCTTTGGCGTCCTTGAGGTTGTCTTCCGAGTAGTTGATCGCGCTGCGGTAGTGGCTCGACACCAGCAGGTAACGCACGACTTCCGGGTGGTACTTTTCCAGCACATCGCGAATGGTGAAGAAGTTGTTCAAGGACTTGGACATCTTCTCGCCATTGATGCGAATCATGCCGCAATGCATCCACGCGTTGGCGTAGGTCTTGCCGGTCGCCGCTTCGCTCTGGGCGATTTCGTTTTCATGGTGCGGGAACTCGAGGTCGCTGCCGCCGCCATGAATGTCGAAAGTCTCGCCGAGGCAGCAAGTCGACATCACCGAGCACTCGATGTGCCAGCCCGGACGACCGTCGCCCCACGGCGATGGCCAGCTCGGTTCGCCCGGCTTGGCGCCTTTCCACAGCACGAAGTCCAGCGGATCCTGCTTGGACTCGTCGACTTCGATCCGCGCACCGATGCGCAGGTCTTCAATCTTTTTGCGCGACAGCTTGCCGTAGCCCATGAACTTGGCGACGCGGTAGTACACGTCGCCATTGCCCGGTGCGTAGGCGTAACCCTTGTCGATCAGGGTCTGGATCATGGTCTGCATGCCAGCGATGTGGTCGGTGGCCCGCGGTTCCATGTCCGGCTTGAGGATGTTGAGGCGCGCCTCGTCCTCGTGCATCGCAGTGATCATGCGCTCGGTCAGCACGTCGAACGGCTCGCCGTTCTCCTTGGCCCGATTGATGATCTTGTCTTCGATGTCGGTGATGTTGCGCACGTAGGTCAGGTTATAGCCGCTGAACCGCAACCAGCGGGTCACCAGGTCAAACGCGACCATGCTGCGGCCATGGCCAATGTGGCAGTAGTCGTACACGGTCATCCCGCAGACGTACATGCGCACATTGTTGCCATCCAGCGGTTTGAAGACTTCTTTGCTCTTGGTGAGCGTGTTGTAGATCGTAAGCACTTTATGTTCCTTGAATCACTGGCCCCACGAATCACGCAAGGTCACGGTACGGTTGAAGACCGGATGACCTGGTTTCGAGTCCTTGATATCCGCGCAGAAGTAGCCTTCGCGCTCGAACTGGAAACGGTCTTCCGGCTGTGCATTGCCCAGCGAAGGCTCAGCACGACAACCAGTGAGAACTTGCAGCGAGTCAGGGTTGATGTTGTCCAGGAAACTGGCGCTGTCTTCGGCCTTCTCAGGGTTGGCCGAGCGGAACAGACGATCGTACAGACGCACTTCGCACTCGACGCTGGCAGCCGCCGGCACCCAGTGCACCACGCCTTTGACCTTGCGACCTTCAGGGTTCTTGCCCAGTGTTTCCGGGTCGTAGGAGCAACGCAGTTCGACGATGTTGCCATCGGCGTCCTTGATCGCTTCGTCGGCACGGATCACGTAGCTGCCGCGCAGACGCACTTCGCCGTTCGGTTCCAGGCGCTTGTAGCCTTTTGGCGGCTCTTCCATGAAGCCTTCACGGTCGATGTAGATCTCACGGGCGAACGGCAGCTTGCGCACGCCCAGTTCTTCTTTCTGCGGATGACGCGGCAGTTCGAGGTTCTCGACCTGGTCTTCCGGGTAGTTGGTAATCACCACCTTCAACGGACGCAGCACGCACATGGCGCGCGGAGCGTTCTGGTCCAGATCCTGACGGATGCTGAACTCGAGCATGCCGAAATCGACGACGCCGTCAGAACGGTTGGTACCGACCATGTCGCAGAAGTTGCGGATCGATTTCGGCGTGTAGCCACGGCGGCGGAAACCCGACAGCGTGGACATGCGCGGATCGTCCCAGCCGAACACGTGCTTTTCATCGACCAGTTGCTTGAGCTTGCGCTTGCTGGTGATCGTGTAGTTCAGGTTCAGGCGGCTGAACTCGTACTGACGCGGGTGCGCCGGCACTGGCAGAGCGTCCAGGAACCACTCGTACAGCGGACGATGGCTTTCGAACTCCAGGGTGCAGATCGAGTGAGTGATGCCTTCGATGGCGTCCGACTGACCGTGTGTGAAGTCGTAGTTCGGGTAGATGCACCACTTGTCACCGGTCTGGTGATGGTGAGCGTGACGGATGCGATACATGATCGGATCGCGCAGGTTCATGTTCGGCGAGGCCATGTCGATCTTGGCCCGCAGTACACGTGCGCCGTCCTGGAATTCGCCGGCCTTCATGCGGGCGAACCAGTCGAGGTTTTCTTCCACCGAACGGTCACGGAACGGGCTGTTCTTGCCCGGCTCGGTCAGGCTGCCACGGTATTCCTTGGCTTGCTCCGGGCTCAGGTCATCAACGTAGGCCTTGCCGGCCTTGATCAGCTCGACGGCCCAGTCGTGCAACTGGTCGAAATACTGCGAGGCGTAGCGCACTTCGCCGGACCATTCAAAGCCCAGCCATTTGATGTCGCTTTCGATCGCGTCGATGTATTCCTGGTCTTCCTTGGCCGGGTTGGTGTCGTCGAAACGCAGGTGCGTGACGCCGCCAAATTCCTGGGCCAGGCCGAAGTTCACGCAAATCGACTTGGCGTGACCAATGTGCAGGTAGCCGTTGGGCTCAGGCGGGAAACGGGTGACGATCTGCGTGTGCTTACCCGAGTCCAGGTCCGCCTGGATGATCGGGCGCAGGAAATTGACCGGCACAGCAGGGCCAGTCTTGGAATTCGAGGTAGGGTCGACAGTGGGCTTGCTCATAGGATCCTTGAACGTACGAGTGCGCGGCCGGAACTAAAGGCCTGACAAAACAAAGCCGCTATCATAGCCGATGCTGTCAAGCTGCTGACAGAGCAGGCCCTAAATCAGGTGTGTTTAATCCACCTGTTTTGAAAAACAGCCTCGAAATTCGCGCCTGTCGCGCTAAACTGCGCACCTTGGCTGTTGCTGGCCAAACCGGTTGAGGGCTCAAACGCCCCGAAACCCACGAATTCATTAAAATGCTTCTTTTATAAAGAGTCCCCGATCATGACCCAAGTCAAACTGACCACCAACCATGGCGACATCGTCCTGGAATTGAACGCTGAAAAGGCACCGCTGACCGTTGCCAACTTCATCGAATACGTCAAGGCCGGCCACTACGAAAACACCGTTTTCCACCGTGTGATCGGTAACTTCATGATCCAGGGCGGCGGTTTCGAGCCAGGCATGAAAGAAAAGAAAGACAAGCGCCCAAGCATCCAGAACGAAGCTGACAACGGCCTGCCGAACGAGAAGTACACCGTGGCCATGGCGCGCACCATGGAGCCGCATTCGGCTTCCGCCCAGTTCTTCATCAACGTGGCTGACAACAGCTTCCTGAACCACAGCGCCAAGACCACTCAGGGCTGGGGCTACGCGGTATTCGCCAAAGTTGTTGCCGGCACCGACGTCGTCGACAAGATCAAAGGCGTGAGCACCACTTCCAAGTCCGGCCATCAGGACGTACCAGCAGACGACGTGATCATCGAGAAAGCCGAGATCATTGAGTGATATTGCTGATTTCAGACTTGCATCTGGAAGAGGAGCGCCCGGACATAACCCGGGCGTTTCTGGATTTGCTCGCCGGACGCGCCCGGACAGCGAGTGCGCTGTACATCCTCGGCGACTTTTTCGAGGCGTGGATTGGCGACGATGCCATGACGCCGTTCCAGCGCTCCATCTGCCAGGCCCTGCGCAATCTTAGCGACAGCGGCACGGCCATTTTTCTGATGCACGGCAATCGTGACTTCCTGCTCGGCAAGGCGTTCTGCAAAGAAGCCGGCTGTACGCTGCTGAAGGACCCGAGTGTCGTGCAGTTTTACGGCGAGCCGGTGCTATTGATGCACGGCGACAGCCTCTGCACCCGCGACGTTGGCTACATGAAGCTGCGGCGCTACCTGCGCAACCCCATCACCCTGTTCATCCTCCGGCATCTGCCGTTGAGCACCCGGCATAAACTGGCACGCAAGCTGCGCAGCGAAAGCCGTGCGCAGACGCGGATGAAGGCTAACGACATTGTCGATGTGACGCCGGACGAAGTGCCGCGCATCATGCAGGCATTTGCCGTGAAAACCCTGATTCATGGGCACACCCATCGCCCGGCGATTCACAAGTTGCAGATTGGCGAGCAAGCGGCCAAACGCATCGTGCTGGGGGATTGGGATCGTCAGGGCTGGGCGTTGCAGGTGGATGAGAACGGGTTTGCGCTGGCACCCTTCGACTTCGCCCCGCCGCCACAACTGGCAGCACCCGCAAACTGACCGCCAAAACATAAAACCCTTGTGGGAGCAGGCTCGCTCCCACAGGGTTTGCTTAGTGACCGGAGGCCGCCGGCCCGGCCTTCGCCGCAAACGGCGGTTTGGCCAGCCACACGATCAGCATCAACCCCATGAATCCCCACCCGAGCAACGTGAAGTAATCCACGGTGGAGAGCATGTACGCCTGACTGGTCAGCACTTGATCGAGTTGCGCATACGCCGGGGTACCCGCCCCGCCCAGTGTGTTCAAGGCATCCCGGGTCGGTTGGTCATAGGAGGTGATGCTTTCGCTCAAGTACGCGTGATGCTGGTCCGCCCGGCGAATCCAGATCCAGGTGGTCAACGACGCCGCGAAGCTACCGCCCAATGTCCGCAAGAACGTCGCCAGGCCCGCGCCATCGGCGATCTGGCTCGGCGGCAAGTCCGACATCAAAATGCTCAAGGTCGGCATAAAGAACAGCGCCACGCCAATGCCCATGAACAGTTGCACCAACGCGATGTGCTGGAAGTCGACCTCGTTGGTAAACCCGGCGCGCATAAAGCAGCTCAGGCCAATCGCCAGGAACGCCAGGCCGGCCAACAGTCGCAGGTCGAACTTGTTCGCGTACTTGCCGACAAACGGCGACATCAGCACCGGTAGAATCCCGATGGGCGCTACCGCCAGACCGGCCCAAGTGGCGGTGTAGCCCATCTGGGTTTGCAGCCATTGCGGCAGGATCAGGTTGATACCGAAGAACCCGGCGTAACCCAACACCAACACAATGGTGCCGATACGGAAATTGCGGTAAGCAAACAGCCGCAGATTCACCACAGGATGTTGGTCGGTCATTTCCCAGATGATAAACACCGCCAGGGCAATCACCGAAATCGCCGCTCCAATGATGATGAAGTTCGATTCGAACCAGTCCAGGTCGTTGCCTTTATCGAGGATCACCTGCAACGCGCCGACCCCTATGATCAACGTGATCAAACCAACGTAGTCCATCGGCTGACGGCTGGTTTCCACCGGACGCGCCTTGAGCTGCGAGCGCACCACCATCACCGCGAAGATCCCGATCGGCACGTTGATAAAGAAGATCCACGGCCAGCTATAGCTGTCGGTAATCCAACCGCCAAGGATCGGGCCGGCAATCGGCGCCACCACCGTGACCATCGCCAGCAACGCCAGGGCCATGCCGCGCCTCGCTGGGGGATACACCGCAATCAACAGCGTCTGCGTCATCGGGTACAACGGCCCGGCCACCAAGCCTTGAAGTACGCGGAAACCGATCAATTCCGGCATCGACGTCGAGATACCGCAAAGAAACGAGGCCAGTACAAACAGAATCGTGGCCCAGAGAAACAGCTTCACCTCACCGAAACGCCGGCTCAGCCAGCCAGTCAGTGGCAACGCAATGGCGTTACTGACCGCAAACGATGTGATGACCCAAGTGCCCTGCTCCGAACTCACGCCCAGGTTGCCGGAAATCGTCGGCAAGGCCACGTTGGCAATGGTGGTGTCGAGCACTTGCATGAAGGTCGCCAGCGACAGGCCAATGGTGCTGAGCAGCAGGCTGGGCGGCGTGAAAGACGCGTTATTGCTCATCGCGAATCCTATGTAACTTGGCGTGCGCGGCGCCGTTTAACCGGCGCCGCTGAGGGATTGGCGAATCAGCGTTGCGCGGTCTTGCTGACCGCAGCGCTGTTGTCATGGATCAACTGGGTGATCATCGCGTCGGCTTCGGTCAACTGACGGTCATACACGTTGGTGCTGAACGAAGCCTTTTGTGGCGGCTGTTGCGCCAGTACCGGACCGCTCTGGTCGTGCAGGTTCACATCGACCTGAGTCGACAGACCAACGCGCAACGGGTGTTTGGCCAGCTCTTCGGCGTTGACGTGAATCCGCACAGGTACGCGCTGGACGATCTTGATCCAGTTACCGGTGGCGTTTTGCGCTGGCAACAAGGCGAACGCGCTGCCGGTCCCGGCGCCGAGGCTGTCGATGGTGCCGCTGAACTTCACATCGCTGCCGTACAGGTCGGCTTCGATGTCCACCGGTTGGCCGATGCGCATGTCACGCAGTTGGGTTTCCTTGAAGTTGGCGTCGATCCACAGTTGATCCAGTGGAATCACCGCCATCAGCGCCGTACCCGGCTGAACCCGTTGGCCCAGTTGCACCGAGCGTTTGGCCACATAACCGGTGACCGGCGCGATCAAGGTACTGCGGGAATTATTCAGGTAAGCCTGACGCACTTGCGCGGCGGCGGACATCACATCCGGGTGCGACGACACGACGGTGTCATCGACCAGCGCGCTGGTGGTCTTGAGCTGCTGCTGGGCATTGGCCAGGGCGTTTTGCGC
>Ga0105857_1000740_pt1 | contig 11265 bp, 7 predicted proteins | sample OrgsoiDNA_201061_FD_89682 | JGI IMG/M metagenome (GOLD analysis project Ga0105857, IMG submission 89682) | Permafrost soil microbial communities from the Arctic, to analyse light accelerated degradation of dissolved organic matter (DOM) -... | ecosystem: Environmental > Terrestrial > Soil >...
CGGACCGTTGGCAGAAGCGGCCCGACATCAACGTGCCCTTGTTTAGCCTCTTGTGCTCGGGTGTGACGCAGCGGCGAGCGGCGGTTCTTTTGGGTGTCGCGCGCGGCACCGTGTGCGCCCGCTTGCCGATGCTGGCAAACCTCGCTCGGGACCGGCACGCCGAGGCGATGACAAACGGCGTGCTGGCCACCACTTACGCGCAATTTGATGAGATGGAGACCTTCGTGGGCGCTGCTCCTAAGGCGCTGACGATCGCCCTGACGGTCAGGGTTAAAACAGGGCAAATCTTGGCGATCAAGGTCGGACGCATTCCAGCCAATGGGCACTTGGCGAAGAAAGGCCAGCAACTTTATGCATGGACCGTCGACCAGGCGACCGCCACGCGCGCCTCCGCCTTGCAGCTGGCCGCAAAAGCCATCCAGCCCGGCGGAACCGTTGCGTGTGACGGCCATCCGGCTTACCCTGCGGCAATCGCGGCCAATATCCCCTTGGCGGTTTGCCAACCCGTGGCGGCGGTGAAGGGCCCTGGCTTCGACCCACTGTTTCGGATCAACCATGTCTGCGCCAAACTGCGCTCGGACATTTCCCGTCTGGCTCGGCGAACATGGGCCACGACCAAGAGCATCACCCATTTGCAAGACCACCTCGATCTCTATGTGGCCTGGCAGAACGGATATTCAATGCGGTCATAGCTGGGCCGGCGCCCACGTCCCCAAGCAATTAGCCAAGCCCCGGCCGTTTGCTCGGATCCGGAACATCCGTTGCGGCGTTTGTGTTGCTTGCTCGACGCATATTGAGCCGAGAGCCCAGCCCGCCAAGACCGCCCAAGCCTGCGATCTCGTGCGCGACATCGGTCGCCAACCCCTTCGCTGATTGAATGGCTTTTCCCATTGCCTTTTTCTTAGCGTCCTCAACAGACCCGACAGCGCTCGCCACAGCTCCAACGCTTCTCGCTCGAACGTTTTCAACAGCAGAGGAGAAAGAATCCCGATTCTCCATGCGGTCGACCAGGAGGCCGATCCTTTTGTTTTTTTCTTCTCGGGTGAGGCCTTTTGCGTCTCGTAAGATTTGCGAGTCATATTGCTCCACAAACGCGGACAATTTCTCGATGCTGAAATCGTGAATTCGGGCCAAACCCGTGCCATCCAAATCCCCAACCACATCCTGCATTCTCTTTAACGATTTCTCTTTCAATTTTTTTTCGAGAGCCGGAGTGGCCGGCCCTGCCGCGTAGGCCTTTTGCTCGCTCGGCAGCATAAACATGCTCTTGTCATTGCCTTCGATTTTCTTAAGGATTTTTGGCGGAGTGGCCAGAGTGGCATAGGCCTTGGCAGCGATCCAAGCCGCATTCGCGACCGTCAGAGGCCACGCGGATAGGCCTTCGGAGACGTGAAACCCAAAGGAAAGCGCGTGTGCGACACACGGAACGCCCACACTGGCCCACGCTGTAACGCCAAGAGACACCACACTCACCGCCGCATGTTCGATCGCGAGGTCGGCCCCCTTGTCTCCGAATTCCCGCCCACGGTGAAGCAGTTCTTTGAAAACTTTTGAGACGAAGGAGCGATTATTGTCCTTGAATAACTTTAATTTCTCTTCGTTGGTTTTTGCCTCGATGAAATAGTGGTGTTTTTCTACCGGATCCCACCCATTGAGCACATCGAGAGAGTTTAAAACTATCGCCGAATCTTCGCTTTTTTCGAGGGCAATGGCGAAGTGCGCCTGCATGGCAGCCGCGAGCGATGGATTGTTCTTTTTTGTTTGTTGAAAAACGCCATTAGTGTTTTTCAGCAAAAATAGGCGAGCCTTTTCCATCAGCTCAGGGGCTTTGATTTCCTGTTCGGTCATCATGCGGCCTCAGCCAACATGAGTTTGAGAACCATTTCGTCATATGCCCTTTCTTCCTCCGAGTTTTCTTTGGGGAATTCTGTTGCCGCAATTTGGATGCTTTCCTCGATTTCATCCCAACCATTCAGGGCATAGTTGTTTGCCTCGGGGCCTTTCCGGTCTCGCACCGCTTCAAGTCGGCCAATGATGGCGTCGTAGCTCTCTTCGTCGAGCAAGCAGATCGCCGTGCGCCCTTGACCTTCGACATACCGAACGACCTCCTCGCCGGTTCTCGCCAGAACCACTTCGAGTTCGCATCCGCCAGCGTTCGGCTCAAAGTAGGCAATCAGCCATTTGCTCGGTCGCCGGAAGAGCAGCCCAAGCTTGCTGCCGGGAACCTCCTTGATGGAGCTTTGCGGCTGATCGAAATATTTTTTTGCCAACCGGAGTTTTTCAAGGGCTATGGCGCCAATGAAATAGTCGTTCTTGTCCGATAAGGATCGGCCAAGATAATCGCACACCGCCTCCTGGGTTCTCCCGGCGACGGCTTGCTCAAAATGATCCGCACTTCCATTTTTCAGCGTTTTGGAAATCGCGTTGACCCAAAACACATTCTTTTCGGGAAAACTCAAAGAACGAGCGGATATGTTGGTTGTGGTTTCCATGGTGTGCTGCTCCTCTGTGGGTCGTTGGTTCAATCGTCGGGATCATTTCGATTTTTATCGAACGCCCCAAAAGTGCGGCGGGTGCATTATCGACGCAGGTTGCCGCCTTCCCGCTATCGCCGGCCAATTGGCACGGTGTCTATGGCCATCCTTCTTGTGTGTCGCGCGATGCGTTGATAGTCCCGTTACGGAGAAAAGACAAGAGCCCCAGCCGACGTCCGCGGAGCGCGGCCTGACGAATGCCAAAAAAACTCATTACATAAGACAAACGGCAAATTATTACAATATGAAAGAAGTTCAGCAAATACACATTGTTTGAGTCCAGCTTGCTAATCTTGCCATCGAGCGCCGGCGGCCCAATGCAACGCGCAAATGGCGATCTCAATTGACTCGCCAGCCTTTTCCCTGCTTGATCGCCGGCGTTCGTCGCTTGGACGAACTGACGCTCGCCAGGCCTTGGTCGCAGCTCCCCGGAGAGATATTAACTGAAAATCTCCTGAGGCAATCCTTTGCCCCATTTTTCTACCAGAGCGCGAACACGCATCCATTCGGGCGGTCCGTCTATAAATTTTGAGAGCCCGGCGCTCACACTCTGCTGTGAATAAAGGTCTGCTCGGCCATGGCTTTGCATCAAAGCCTCCAAAACCGCGGTCGAGGGAGCCACGAAGTCGACGAATCCTGTCCAGGCCCGCGCCAACGCAAGGCCAGCGGGATCGACGTCGAAAAAAGCAAAAACAGGCAACCCCAGCATTTCGCAAAACACTTGGGAGGCCCCGATTGCTTGATCACCGCCTCCGCGCCACACCACCAGTGGATTTTGAAGCATGTGGGCTGCCGCCCAGTCTGCGGACCAAAAATCAGGCAACGAATAAAACGATTCCAAATTTTCCACGACGAGCGCCGAGTCATGGCCTGCAAACCGCGCCGCGTCGACTCGCGCATTGATTTCGTGACTCACATCCGGCGCCAAAAACAATCTTTGCCCATCCAACAACAGAGGTTTTCCTTGCGCGGCCCTGATGGACACGCGACCCGAGCGAGGGCTTGCGCCGAATCGCTTTTCTTGCGAGCTGATCGCCAGGCTCTGCATCCGGCTTTGCGGCTTGTCTTGCCCGAACGCGCTCCATGAGAGCGCTCCCACTGTTTTCAACGCCGCGGCGCCAACCGCCTTCGCTTGCTCATCGGTGAGCCGCCAGCCTTTTTGGCTCTCGAATCCAATTCCAAGTTCTCGCAACCACGTTTTCACCGACTTGCTGCGCAAGGGGATGCAAACCGCAATCTCTGGCTCCAATAGAGGCTTCAGGCTCTCAACGGTGCTCCACTGCAAGCTCATTGCGCCACCTCATTCAGATGTTCGCCGTGATTTTTCACGAGCGCTGGCGTCTCCATCGCAGGCCCGGCGTCCAGCGTTTCGAAATGAGGCGATAGCGCCAACGGCTCGGAAGCATGGGCCAAGGGCGTAGGCGGCCTTGCCTGATTTTTAGGCGAAAAGGGTTCGGCGGACTCTGAGTTTTTGACGCTGGTTTTTGCGAAAAAAATCACGCGCGCGTCCACAATTCGATAGGTGTCGGACAGCCCGGGTTTTCGCTCGGTGACGCCCACCACCTTGAAAGGCGCTCGCGCGGATTGCGGGCGCAAACTCCACGCGACCCAAGCGCCCAATTTCCGCGCATCGTCGAATCCGCCATTGGGGCGCGCCCGGAGCCATTTCGCCACCGAGAGCGGTTCTGGCGCCTGTTTTTTCGCTTGCCGGATCAATTCCGCGAAAATCACTTCGTGAACTTTTCTTGTCGCGGCCACTTTTTCCGCGACTCCCGCCCCATCCAGGGGGGCGCCTGACGCTTTCTTCTCTTTGGGCGCATCGGCTTCCGTGGCCTTTTGGGCCGCTTTTTCGGCCAAATCGGCCCATCGAAGCCGTTGGTTGGAGTCCGAGACATCCACCCAAGTCTGCGTTTTGATGGGCTCAGGCTGAGTCAGCGACACCGCTTGGGCATCGGAAAAGGCGCCCAAAGTGTCCCAAAGATTCGAGTCTTCGGCCAAAGCGAACGCGACCGAACGGAGAGCGGACACCTGAGCGGCGATTTTTCTTTGAGAATTGGCGAGCTTTCGAATCTTTTCCAACGCGTTGCGGACCTGATCGCGCCAACGATCAATCTTTCCCGCTCGATAAATCGAGCTCCACATGGCGGCCCAAAGCTCCTTTCGCGCTTGGGTTTCTTGGGAGCGCTCATACAAATGCCATCCATGAAGCGCCTCCAACCATCCGGCAAGGCGTTCCCCCTGAGCCAGGGCATGCTGGCCTTGCTCCAAACGCAAGGCGATCGTTTCTTTCGTTCCATATTCGGCGGTCAAATAATTGTCCAGCCTGGCGATCGCGTCCGCGATGGCATCCGCGATTTGATCGAGAGCCTCGATAAAGGCAATTTGCGTCTCTTCGGTTTCTGACGCGGCGCCTCGAGCAAGGGAGCGGTCCCAGCTTTCAAACAGCGCTTCGCACCTCTCCATGAATCCCACATGGTTTTCTCCCATTTCGAACAGCCGCGGCCCTCCGCCCGTGATCATGCGAAAAAAGGAGCGGGAAACCGTGGTGAAGCGCCACCCGCTTTCGGGCTCCTGGGCCGCCACGCCCATTTGACGCAGGCTGTTCACCTTGGCCTCCCATTCAGGCGGACACTCCCAGCGCGAATTTTGCAACAACGCCTCAATGACTTCGACATTGTGCACCATTGAGCGCAGTTGGGTCGCGACCGATCCTCCTTTAAGCCCGCGACTCATAGCCATCCCCCGCATGGTTTATATGCTCCAGGTTCTCGTCTTGCTCGGCAAAGCCCGCGCCGGCGGATTGCGCTCCCATTTCACGGTCGTCCGGTTCAACAGGCCCTGCGTTTTCGCGGGGGATTTCCATTTCTCGCAAGGGGTCTGAATCCTCCGCCTCCTCGTGGTTTATTTCCACGGTCAATTCATCGGGCGCCCCCTTATGGTCTTGTCCTTTCATCTTTTGAATGGCCACGCGACTTTCTGCGCGCAGCGCTTCACGCTCTTCGTCCTTGTCCTGGGGGAAAGCGTCAGCAGGAGCGTGCTCTTTGATAAACGCCGTGAGGTCGTGCAGCCACTCTATTTTCCCGCTGATGAACCAAAGGCTTCTCCCCTTGTCCCGGGAAACCAAAAATCCGCCTTTCTCCAGGAATTCGCAGGCTCTTCTGAGCATTTCAATATCGGTTCCCGCGGCTGTCGCGTTGAGGGCGCTGGACGCTCGGCTCAGCCTGATTCGCAGGCTTTCATTGGCGCTCACCGCATGCGCAAGGGGCGCGAGCTCAACTCGATCGCCCGCGCTCAGCCCAATTTCAACGCCGCCCACCGACGCGGCTTGAATCACCTCCAAGAACCGCCAAATCACGGGGTTTTTCTTGACGATGGCTTCCATTTGCGCGCGCACGGTTTGCGGATCCGCTTGCGAAGAATCGGACCAGGTCGCGTAAAAAGCCGATCCGCCGCTGGTGCGAGCCAAGCGGCGATCCACGGCCCGCAGCCATTTGTCCAAGGTTTCTCGCGCGGCGTCGTTCTCGGTCAAATTCCTAAACACGACCGGATCGCTCGTCTCACAAATGAAATCGCCTCCCAGCAGCCTCAAACGAATTGAATTTTCCATTGCATTCTCTGTTTTTCACAAAATCGCTCGAAGCGATTGTTTTGATTTTTACGGGCCAATTGGCCATGTTTCTTTCCAGCCACTCATTGCGCGGCCGCGGCCGGCTTTCTCATTCGCCATCACCAGGCGCTGCCGTTGTCGGGCGGGAACGGCGCGAAAAGCGGATGTCCAGACGCAATGGGGCTGAATCTTTCTGGTTTTTCGGGGCTGACGCCATCGTCCGCCTCGGCTGCGCCGCCATCATCCATTGCCGCCCCGTCCTTATGGGCTGCGGGGCTCTCATGGCTCACGATGAGCGCGGCGCTCGCTCCCTCTTGGCGATTCGGATGATCGCCGATTTTTTCAACGGCCCTCTTTTCCCGGCCGTTCTCGCTTTCTGGCGAGTTGGCCAGCTCGTCGTCATCCATGTCCCAAGGGTCCACAGTGGAGGAAACGTCGATTTCCACCAGTTTTCCGTCGCCTTGGCCCTGATATTGCCGCTTGAAAACGGCGAGAATGGATGGGTCCGCGTCCGGACATGCGGCGACCAGATCCACTTTTCTCCGATTCAAAAGATCGAGCAACGCGCGCGTGTTGCGCTCGTCCAACTCGCCCATTTCATCCAAAGCCCAACAAAAACGCAGGTTTTGCGCTCCGTGCCGCGCAAGATCCAAAAAGGCCAATTGCAAAGCGCACAGGAGCAAATAACTCAGGCCGTTTGAGGAGATGTTTTCAAACTCCTTCGTTTTCGCGAATTTTTTCAACGCGCCCCGCTCTCGCACTTCTCCGCTGAGCGACAGCAGCTGGACTTTGTTGACAATGAATCGCCCCGCTCCATTTTGAGTTGTTTCGGACAAGGCTTCAAACAGCGCCCGAAAAGCTTTCATGGTGGACGCGGAAGGCAGGGTGTTTGGTTCATTGCGCCAATTTTCACGAGCGTGGACCGCCGCTTCAAGCGCGGCCCAAAACGGCAAGGATTTCACTTGAGGGCGAATATGAGCCTCAAACGCCTCGATGGCGGGGAACACGGGGGTCCCGTCAAAAACGACAATGTCTCGCAACTTTTTGAGCAATTTGTTCGAAAAGGCTTGCGCTGCATTCTCGAAATCGGTCAAATTCCGCCAAAAATCATGGATTTGATCACTGAGCATCACGGATTCGCCCATCAATGCGCGCTTGCTCTGCTCTCCCTTTCCGCCTTCATACCATACAGCCAGACGCTCAACCAACAACGAATGGCGATCCTCCCAATGAGGCACCGACACCAGCGCTTCGTCGATGGGTTTCCAAAATTCCGCGCAATTTGACGAGGCATATTTCGTGAAGGCTTTCTGGCATTGAGGCACAGCTTTTTCTGCTTGGCTTCTTCCATCCTTGAGCGCTTTGGCCCAGTCCATGAGCTCTGACGCCAGCAACCGATGGTCCGTGGAGGGATGTGGCTGGGCAACCATTCGCTTGGCGATCTCCGATTCTTCGGCATCTGCCGCAGCATGAGCCTCCTGAGCCTTTTTCTCGCAAAAATCAGCCGCGCGCTCAGCGTCTTGGATTGTTTTTTCCAGAGATTCTTTGTCGCTTTTTCGCATCGCCTTTTCATGGGCAAAATCCTGCGTCAAAGTCGCCTCTTCGGCTTCTTGCGCGGAGACAATGGCGTGGAAATTCTCAATCTGGCTTTCCCACATTGGAATTTTGGGCTTTACGTGGTCATTCCATAGTCGCCAATCTGAAACCAGTTTGCGAGCCTGATCGACGGCCTTGATCCACGCATTGATCTCATCAACGACTTTTTGCGCTTCCCTCATCGACGCTGAGGACAGCCCATTCCCCGCCAGCGCGGCTTCAATGTCGTTTTCGAGATTCTTTTCTTCCTGATGGATGATTGCCAGTGTGGCGTCAAGATGCTCCTTTGCGGCCTTTTTTTCGCTTTCGGCCCGAACTTTCGCGTTCGATATCTGCGCCACGCAGGCCGCTTTTAGGCCGGCCAAAGCGACGGCTTTTCGATTCGTAAACGCTTCGAGCCTTTCTGCCGACTCTTTCGCTTGTCGGTTCTTTTGCGCCAACTCAATTTGCCACTGGATTTTCGCCTCATCAGCGTGCTCTTTTATTCTTCGATTGATGTCATCGATCCGGCTTTTTGAATGCCCATGCGCTTTCTGATGTTGGAGCCACGCCTCTTGCGCAGCTTGTTTGTTTTCAAGGCATCGCTCCGCCTCACGCTTTGCCGCCGCTTCTTTGATTTCTGCCTCAGCAAGCGCCTCAATTGCCGCGGACTCCGCCTCGCGGGCAGCCAGCAACAGACGTTCGCGATTGTTTTCTCGCTCTTCGACACCCGATCCCCCATTGGCCAATGCGTCAAAATCCAACGTCAACCCGAAAAAATCGCTCGTGGCGCCCGCGTCATCCAACACGACATTTTGCTTGGCCAATGTTTGGAAGTCGACCACGCGGCCCATGGTCTGGGCCCACCCGGGGCGATTTTCTCGCAAATAGGCCAACAGAGAGTTTGACGCGGGCTTGTCCCACGCTTCCTGGGCCATGCGGACGCTCATGGCTTGCGCCATTCGCGCTTTTTCGTCTGCGGTGTCGCGTTCGGCGCTCCGGACCGCGCCTTTGGCGTTGTTGAACGCAAGGTCCGCCGCGTGTCGCTCGCCCACGAGGGCCTCGTCTTTTTTTCTGTTTTCCAGAGCCTCGGTCTGCGCCTCGCTCATTTCTTGCGCCATTTCACTGGGGGCGTCCACGATTCCTCTGCTGCCTTGCAGTTGGCGCGCGTCGCCCTCGTGCTTTTGTTTGTTTTCCGTTTCTGTGGCGATGGAATTATCCAATGCCCGGTTCACATTCTGAATTTGTCGCTCTTCTTCGTCTCGGGCGGCGTCTATCGCGCTGTTTTTCACTTCTTCGGCGTTCTTTTCTGCTTGCGCAAAAGCGGTTTTTGCGTTTTCGGCGGCTTGTTTTAAAGCCGGCAAACGATCATCGCGCAAGGATTGGGCCAATTCGTTGGCTTCTTTATGCTGATCCGACAGGCGAGCGAGAGCCCTGCCCAGCCGGCTTTCCTCATCGGGCTTGCGGCCGAGCTCGCTCTCCCAATGCTGGGCGTTTTGGGCTTTTAATTTTTCGTGATCCGCCAACGCTCCTCGCAGCGTCTCGGTTGTTTCTTTTCTGTTTGCCCTGGCGCGAGCCGCCTTGCTGCGGCTCTCCCTGATGCGCCCATCCAGCTCATCAAGCTTTTGCTCATGAACCTGGTCGAGTTCTGTCGCTTTTTCGCGAGTTTGGCGGGCCTGCTGCCTCAACGAAGCTCCTCGCGCATTCAATGCGAGTTCAATGGAGCGGATTCTTGTGGAACTTTCCAGCGCCTTGCGGACTCCGTCGCGAAGCGAATGAAAACTGCTCTCGCTTTCTTGCGCGGCCAAAAAAGCGTGTGTGTCGTTGATCAACGGGCTGGCTGGGTTTGCCGTGAAGACGATGTGTTGCCATTTTGGGGAGAGCGCATCTTCGCCCTCTTGATTCTCGCCCTCGTTGAAGCATAAGGCCGCCATTTTCAACAGGTCTTCGAACGTCGTTTTTCGATATAAAGCGCTCTCGGCGACAATCGCCAAATTTTTGATCTCCTGATGCCCTCGCCGCACCAAAGCAAAATCTTGCGGAGCTGCGTTCTTGCCGAACAAATTGGCCTGCTCTTTGGTGAGGGCTTCTCCATAAAGCGTTTTTCGCACGACACTGGTGCTTTGCGGGCGGCTATAAGATCCGCCCAGTTGGTCAATTTTGTTTTGCCGCTCGCCGACGGACAAAAATCGCTTTTGGCCCGCGACTTCTTCAATGAACAAATCTTCGCGCAACTCGCAACGCAAGAACTGCCCCATAATCGTGCCGTCGCTTTTCGCCGTGAAAACCACGGATCGCACTTCGCCGGCATGATTGTTGTATTCAAATGCAATGCTCGAGTGCGTTCGCGGCAAATAATATTTATGAAAGCCCATTTGAGAGCCGTTTTGCGGCGGCAAAATTTTAGTGTGCGGCACACCCCAAAACAAAAGAATAGGACGCAACAAACTGGTTTTTCCGACGCCATTATCGCCGGTTATCGCAGCGCTTTGATCCAGCCGCATGTTCAGCACTCGACTTTCTTTGTGCGAATCGCAAAGCATCATGCTGCGAAGGCCAGCGAATATCGGCGCTGGAATTTCGAGCGCGGCAGGCGTCGAGACCGATTGGTCATTTTTGGCGCCCAAAATCACATCTCCGTCGAGGTTCTGCGCAAGAACGGAGGCGGAAGCAGGGCTTGTGTCAGCGTTTTGCATGGCGTCAAATAGCATAATGGCATCCGGTTGGAGAGGTCGGCCGCCCATAGTCCTGAAAAGCCATGGCGTCGTCAAGTCGACAATAGCGCCGTTTTTGCCTGTGCGAGAAAAAATCTTTGTCCACCGGATTTTAACGGGGTTTTTATGTCAATGTTTTGGCATTGGCGGGCGTGGACGCATTTATCCGCAAATGCCTGCGGAAAACGTCTCGGGTTTTGCAAACCTTTTGACGGATTTTTCGAGCGCCCAACCGTGTTCAAAACCCTTTGGCGAGGCTTGCGCATAGAAAAGAAGCCCCGAAGGACTTCTTTTTCACGTATTTCGCACGGGCCGAGGAACATGCCAATGGGCTTCCAGCCCGAGCCGCGTCGTGGCGCTTCACTGGCGAGCGATATTAATCGCATGTTCGATCGGACCCGCGACGCCACCATTCGCCCATGCGGCGACTTAGCAAAGAGCGCCGCCCGCGCGCGTTTTGCAACTGCCCGACACCGACCAGTCCACGCGGCCGCCCGACAACTGTGGCGTCAAGACGACGGTTTCCCCATTGAGGCCCGAGCTTGTGACGGCCGTCGCGGTGATGACTCCGGACAGGTTGGACGAGGCGGTTTGCACGTATTTGGTCGAAGGCTGGCAGCCTGACGAGGAGGCTCCCACGCAAGGGACTGAGATTCCCGCGCCGCCCTGCGTCGCCACGTAAGACGAGCCGAACCCCGCCGCGTAATACGATGCCACATTTGGCCCAATCACCGAGCCGTTGGGGTTGGCGACGAAGCTGGCGCTCGCGGCGCAAATCCCCGTGCACGTGGAGCCGCCGTTCTGGATCATGCAATAATTGTTGTTGTGGTTTGGA
>Ga0105857_1000741_pt1 | contig 11247 bp, 8 predicted proteins | sample OrgsoiDNA_201061_FD_89682 | JGI IMG/M metagenome (GOLD analysis project Ga0105857, IMG submission 89682) | Permafrost soil microbial communities from the Arctic, to analyse light accelerated degradation of dissolved organic matter (DOM) -... | ecosystem: Environmental > Terrestrial > Soil >...
AAAGGCGGCACTTTAAATTTGGTAACCGTCCAGCCGTTGAATAAGCCAAGCAGCGATCGAACTATCAACCCGGCAAGGATAGCGCCCAAAAGTGTAAACCCGATAAATAAATTATTTGAGGGCACTTCGATACCGAACTTGAGCAGGCCTGCCGCGATGGCGCCGCAAAGCGCCAAAATGGAGCCAACCGAAAGATCGATGCCGCCGGTTAACACCACCAGCGTCATCCCCACAGAAATGCAGATGTTAACAGAGATCTGCCGCATCACGTTCCAGCCGTTATCGACAGTTAAAAACTTATCCGACATTAAGCTGATGCCAATACAAAGCAGTATAAGGGCGATGAGCGGCTGAAATTTAACCAAATGCGAACGGTATTGTGATAATATCATATCCAGGTTTTTAGATGGTTTGGGGTATAGCCGCCTTTAATAAATTGTCTTCGGTGGCGTTGGCGGCTTCAAATTCTCCGGTCATCATTCCATCGGCCATTACCAGTATACGGTCGGATATAGCCAATATTTCGGGCAGTTCCGACGATACCATGATAATGCCCAAGCCTGATACAGCCAACTCGCTGATCAATTTATAGATCTCGTTCTTCGCGTTAATATCAATGCCGCGGGTAGGTTCATCCAACATCAAAACTTTGGGTTTTGTGGCCAGGCATTTAGCGATGACCACTTTTTGCTGATTGCCGCCGCTCAGATTTTTAACGGTTTGCTTTTCGGAGGTGGTTTTTATTTTTAATGCTTTGATATAATGATGTGCCTTTATTAGTTCGGCTTGATGATCAATCAACCCGGTAGTTTGATGCTGATCGATCGAGCTCAGGCTGATATTGGTTTTGATATCCAAACCCAATACTAAACCATCTTTCTTACGGTCTTCCGGCACTAGCGCCATGCCGGCCTTGATTGCTTCGGTGGCCGACGAAAATTTCACTATACCGTTATCAAGGGTGATGGTAGCTTTTGTAAGATCGGGATGCAGGCCTAAAAGTGCTTCCATCAACTCGGTACGTCCCGCCCCCATCAGGCCGAATACGCCTAATATTTCCCCCCTGTACAATTCAAAGCAAATGTTGTTGAGGATGTTCTTTTGTTTATTTCCGGCTTTAGTAAGGCATAGCCCCTCAACTTTGAGCAGCACATTTTTCTCTTTGGCAGCACAGTTGTTGCGGATGATATCGATATCACGGCCAACCATTTTATTGATCAGCGCATCGTGGGTTATATCTTTCATCTCACCACTTTCGATTGTCTTCCCATCGCGAAGCACCACGTAATAATCTGCTATTTTAAATAGCTCATTCAGCTTATGCGATATGTACACTATCGCTTTACCTTCCTTACGGAGATCGCCGATTATACCGTACAATATTTCCACTTCGCTTTCGCTGATCGCGGATGTGGGCTCATCCATGATGATCACTTCGGCATCGTACAGTAAGGCTTTTGCGATTTCTACAACCTGTTGCTGCCCAACTTTCAGATCAGCGATCAACATATCCGCAGATACGGATAGCTTTAATTTTTTAAGCAGTTCTTCTGCTTTTAAGCGCATGGCTTTCTTATCCAAAAAACTCAACCCATTTTTCAATTCGCGGCCCAAAAACAGGTTTTCGGTGATGCTGAGAAAAGGTACCAGATTCAACTCCTGGTGAATAATGGCAATGCCCGCGTTTTGTGCTTCGCGCGGATTTTTAAAGTGCACTTTGTTGCCTTTATAGATCACATCACCTTCGTATTCATCATATACTCCCGAAAGTATTTTCATCAGCGTTGATTTCCCGGCGCCGTTCTCGCCTATAATGGCGGTGACTTTTCCGGCGGGTAGTTCCAGGTTAATATCATCGAGCGCGGTAACGCCCGAAAACTTTTTGCTGATATGTTGCGCGGCTAACATGCTATTGATCAATTTTTAGCGTAACCGGAATAACCTCTATCTTATCCAGGTTAATATGCTCCTGGTTGAGCTCGAAAGCGCCTGCAAAGCTTATTGTATCTCCTTTTTTTACCGCGCTCTTAAATGGCGGCAACACCTCGTTGCGCACAATTTTATCAACCTCTGCGGCGATATTGTTCAGGTCCATCGTATTGGTAAAATCGTTGATGTTGATCAGGCCCGGTGCATCGCGCAAAGCATTACCAAATACATATTCCAGTGCAATTTTAATTGTTTGCTTATCCTTGGTTAAAACGTACACATCGTTTTCATCTACCGAAGTGACAACGCCTTGACTCTGCACCATGAAAAAACGAATGTTGCCAATATCCAACCCATGTGCGTATGTTTTAAAGGCATTGGCTGGTTTGGTTTTTAACAGCGTCAATAACTCGCCCGCTTGCGGTGCGGTACCGGCAAACGGAATGAGTTGTGTTTTTAAATAATTACGGGCATATTTTGCAGCATCAAATTGCTTTGCTGCTGATGCTTTTACATCGCTCAGTTTTTTAAAATAGATAGAGTTTGAGGCTATAAATACTACGATGATGATAGCCGCTGCGTATTTGATGACTTTTTTTATCATGGCTATTTTTTTCCGTAAGCTATGTAATCGTTAATGTTATCGTAGGTAACCAACTCCACCGCAACCGGTATTTTTTTAGGAAAATCGCGCTTGCCCTTAAAATAAGCGTCGGCATAGTTGGCGGCGGTTTGTGCCATCACTTTGGGGAACTGCATGGCTGTGGCCGAGATCTTTTTATCCTTGATGGCCTGTATGGCATCTTCGGCCCCATCAAAACCAAACACTTTAACATGACCGGCTTTGCCTGCCGCAACCAGTGCCTGGAAAGCACCCATCGCCATAGCATCGTTACCGGCAAAAACGGCGTCGATATCGGGATGTGCCTGCAGTATAGATTCCATTACTTCCAACCCTTTGTTCCGGTCAAAATCAGCGCTTTGCTGTGCCACCATTTTTAAGCCGGGATAATAATCGACCAGACTATGAAACCCTTTTGAACGTGCCCAGGTGTTGTTATCGGCAACAATGCCGAGCAACTCTACATAATTGCCTTTTTTGTGAAGTGTTTGCACAAAGTATTTGGCCAGCGATACACAACCCGAATAGCTGTCGGATAGTATCTGCGAAGTGGCATCGGGCGAGTTTACTTCCCTATCCATACAAAAAACAGGCACGCCTGCTTTTTTAGCCTTTTGTACATTGACTACCGAACCATTGGCATCTGTAGGGTTAAATAAAATAGCGCTGTAGCCTGACGCGATGGCGTTCTCAAAATGGTCGGTCTCTAAAGCGGTATTATTTTGCGAATCGAATATCTTAGATTCGTAACCCAACGATTTAGCTTGCGCGGCAGCAGTTTGCGCCAAAAAAACAAACCAGGGGTTGTTTAAGGTAGATACGATAATGGCCATCTTTTTTTGCTTTGCCGAACCCGAACGGTTTTGACAGGATACAAAAACAAGCATCACCAATAGTAATATTTTGAGGTACTTCGTCATTAGGTAAATTGGTTTTGATACTGTTTACATCAGGTTTGCAATAAATTTAAAACGGCCTGAGCGATCCCATCCGCAGATAGGCCGTAGTGTTCAAAAATTTCGATTTGTGAGCCGGTAACCGTGTACTCATCGGGTATGCCCATTATTTTAAATGGCTTGTTGTATTTGTTTTGCAGCAGTAACGATGCGCAAGCCTCGCCTAAACCACCGTTCACGCTGTGTTCCTCAACGGTTAATATTGCTCCGGTATCTTTTGCCAGTTGCAGTATCAATTCCGCATCCAAAGGTTTAATGGTGTGCATGCTAACTACAGTGGCTTGTACACCTTGCTGCGCTAATTTTTCGGTAGCTTGCAACGCCGGGTAAACGGTTTCGCCTGTGGCGATGATGGCGATATCGTTTCCTTTTTTGATTACCCGCCCTTTGCCAAATTCAAAGCCTACACTGTTATCTTCGGTAAGCAAAGGCATCGCTTTTTTGCCAAAGCGCAGGTAAATTGGCTTGTCAAGCTTTACTGCAAGTTTTACCGCTTCCGCAGTTTCAAAGTTATCGGCCGGGGCTACAATGGTGATGTTGTTAATGGCACGTAATACGGCAAAATCGTGCAAGCTATGGTGAGTGGAGCCTAAAGCACCGTAGCTCACACCTGCGCTAATACCAATTAACCTTACCGGATTATCAGAATACGCTACGTCATTTTTTATCTGCTCCAGGGCCCTTGCGGTTAAAAAGCAGGCGGGAGATACCGCAAATGTTTTTTTGCCCGCCGAAGCCAATCCCGCGGCTACGCCCACCAGGTTTTGCTCGGCAATGCCGATCTCCACGATCTGTTCGGGTAATTTTTGGCCGTAGCCTACCAGTTTACCTGATCCGCGCGAATCACTGGTAACCACAATTATATTTCTATCGGCCTCAGCCAGCTCCAGCAACGCCGCCGAAAATACATCCTGGTTAGGTTTGCCGTTTATTGTACTATTTTCAATTACTGCTCCCAAGTCAATTCTGTTTTAAACGTTCGCCATTTCCATATCCAGTTCGGCTATGGCGGTTTCATATTGTTCTTTATCGGGCACTCCGTGGTGCCATTTAACGCTATTCTCCATAAAACTTACACCTTTACCTTTTATGGTATGGGCAATGATGAGGCTCGGCTTTCCGGCTTCAAAAGGCATGGCCGCAAAAGCCGCCCTTAACGCTTTCAAATCGTTACCGTCAACCTGTTTTACCGCCCATCCAAAACTTTCAAATTTACTGTCGATCGGGTCGGTATTACACACTTCGGCATTGGTGCCGGTAATCTGCAGTTTGTTATTATCAATGATGGCGCACAGGTTATCCAGTTTATAATGCGCTGCAGTTAAAGCCGCTTCCCAGTTAGAGCCTTCGGGCAATTCGCCATCGCCAAGCATGGTGAAAACCCGGTAAGGTTTTTTGTCCATCTTCGCTGCTAAGGCTGTCCCAACAGCAATAGGCAAACCATGCCCAAGCGCGCCCGTGTTTTGCTCAACACCATGTACTTTTTTGGTAGGATGGCCGATGTAGTGCGATTTGTATTTACATAAGGTCTCCAGATCGCTTTCGGGGAAAAAGCCTTTATCGGCCAAAACCACATACAATGCCTCAACACAATGCCCCTTGCTTTGAATATACCTATCCCTGTCTGGCGAGGTGAAGTTTTCCGGGTTAACATTCAACACTTCGTTGTACAACACATTCAAAATATCGATACACGACAGGCTGCCACCGGTATGCCCGGCCTTAGCGCCCACAATGTATTTGAGTATTTTTTTACGGTAGGTTATCGAACGTTCTTTGAGTTGCTTATCCGTCATAACAATTATCCGTGATTGTGAATTTCCCAACCCATGTAATTGCCTAAAGCTTCTTTTAAGATGCCTGCGGTTTTTGATGCATTCATTACCACATGGTGTTCAAAACCATTACGGCAAACGTATTGCATCAGGCCCTGGAGATCGGGTATTTGTGCTACGGCACGATTGCCGAAAGTATTTAATGCATCATCTGTCAATACGCCTTCGCCAAAATAGGCCTTGATAATGCCTTTCGGATCGTCGGTACTTATCCTTCCAAAGGTTAAAGGTGAGGCCGGCGTTCTTCCCGACAAGGCGCCATAGGTATTTTCTTCGCCAACGCTGGTGCCCAAAATCGGCGCGGTGCTGATTTCAATATCCGGCAAAAACGATTTGGCCCAGTTCCCACAATGAAACAGCACGCATTTATTTTCATCGTCGGCGTAGTTATTGTTCCAATCAACTAAAGCGCTCGGCGAACCAGACGCTAATTGCATAGCGTACATGGTGAGCGTACCGGTAACGTCAACCTCGCAGGCGCTTGGCAGCATATTCTCACTCATCATGCTCATGCTGGTACATACGTTACACCCGTAGTTTTTTTGCAGCGACGTCCAGCACTGTATGGCAGTCGCGTCGAGCGCGTTCTCTTCCATAAAATGGTTAAGCACCACATCGAGCTTGGCAATTTGTATCAGCGCCTCATCGGGCGTTTTGCCTATTGGCGTATAAGCCATTATTTTATCGAGGTGCGCTTTTACCTCCGCGTGATCTTTGGTGAGTTTGTTTGCATTGCCTAATATTTCGGAAAGATCGACCGTGGTTACCGATATGCCGTTGCGTTGTAATATTTTTTCGCTGTAGCGGACAGTATTGAACGCACCAGGCCTGGCACCTACCGCTCCGATACGCACTTTACGCAAACCTTTAACCACCCGGCAAACCGCTACAAAATTGAGTAGGTCGGCAGTAAACTCCGGTGCTGAAGGATGGATAACATGGTTATTTGTAAGCGTGTATTTAATGCCGTATTGATATAAGTTATTGCAAACCGATATTTTACCGCACCATGAATCGCGGCGGCGGGCAACATCCATTTTATTCAAATCATCGGGATAAGCCTGTATCAATACCGGCACGTTTAAGCCTGATAGTTTGATGGTATCGGCAACGCCTTTTTCGTCGCCAAAGTTTGGTAGCAACACCAATATACCTGTGATCTCGTCCTGATACTTTCGGAACAAATCAGCACATTTTTGCGCATCCTTAAATGTTTCGACACCACCAAGTTTCGAGTCGGCCCCGGTAAGCATTATTGGTGTGATATTTAGTTTATCGAACAAGGCAATAATATCTGTGCGCGACTCTGACACCAAACGGTCGGGAAAGAAATCGCGGTTGCCAATAATTACCCCTAAAGTTGCTTTATTACTCATCTGTACTATAAAAACTGTTTAAATTGGTTTACAGGATAATCAATATCCTACAATCATCCACCAGCAAAAAGGAATTGCGGTTGATGATATATCAAAACTATTACAATATCAGGCTGATTTGTGATGAAAGATTATCAGGATGTTATGATATCTTATCATTGCGCAGGATTAACCATTATATCTCCCATTAAGAGTACCAGGTACGGGTTGATTAGGTGGAAGACAAAAAGCTGGTTGGTGATCTTTCAGTAAAGGCTACCTGAAAATTTAAAAGTAAGCCGAAAAGATTTAAGGTCATACCATTTAGTGCGTCCGATACCCCAAGCGCAGATTGACGCGCATTGTCTGCATGTTCTACTTCTCAAGTGTTTCTTATAATTCTAATTTAAAGTCGGCTTCCTTTACATCTTGCGAGTTTGTACCGATAAATACTTTGTACTGACCAGCTTCGTTGGTGTACTTCATATTGATATCATAAAACTTCAGGTCGTTGGCTGTTAAAGTAAAGGTTATTGTTTTTGATTCGCCTGGTTTTAAAAACACTTTTTGAAAGCCTTTAAGTTCTTTAACCGGCCGGGTTACCGAGCCTATCATTTGCCGGGTGTACAATTGCGCAGTTTCCTCGCCTGCGTAATTGCCTGTATTGGTAATGGTGATGGTGGCGTGTAGCTGGTCGGCAGTGGTGATATTCGTTTTACTCAGACTGATCGGGCTGTAGCTGAACGAGGTATAACTCAAGCCATAACCAAAGGGAAATAATGGTGTATTAGGTACATCAAGATATTTAGATGTATACTTTTCCTTTTCATCGAAAGGGCGACCGGTGTTTTTCGCGTTATAATAGATTGGTATCTGCCCAACGTTGCGCGGGAAAGTCATGGTTAGTTTACCTGATGGATTGTATTTGCCGAACAGTACATCAGTAATAGCATCACCTGCGCGTGTACCGGCATACCAGGTTTCGAGTATGGCATCCATGTTTTCGTTTTCCCAACTTAAGGTTAATGGCCTGCCATTCATCAGCACCAAAACAACCGGCTTACCGGTAGCCTTTAACGCTCTTAACAATGCCTTTTGATTTTCGGGCAGTGATATATCGCTGCGGCTGGATGCCTCGCCTGTCATCATAAACGATTCGCCAACGAAAGCTACAACTACATCAGCATTGTTAGCCACCGATACAGCTTCGTCTATCAGTTTTGCGGGAGATTTGGTATCGGGTACGATATCCGCACCGTTTAAGTTGAGTTTGGTGATCATCGCGGTATCATCGAGCAGGTTGCAGCCTTTGGCATATAAAAATTTGTTGTTAGGATATTGGGCCTGGGCGGCATCCCAAAAACTAACCGCCTGTTTCCAGTCGCCGGCACCGCTCCAGTTGCCTATGAGGTTGCGCTGATCTTTAACCAAAGGGCCAATGAACGCAATTTTGGCATTGCTTTTTAATGGCAAAACGTTGTGTTGATTTTTGAGCAATACTATGCTTTTTTGGGCTGCCGACTGCGCAAGCGCTATTTTATCGGCGCTCATCATTTCGGCGCTGCGGGTATTCGTGATACGATTGTATGGATCGGTAAACAGGCCCAATTTATATTTAGCCTCTAACACGCGGCGACATGCCTGATCAAGATAAAAAACATCGAGTTTTTTGGTTTGTATCAGTTTTTTTAATTGTGCCAGGTATATCTCGCTCACCATATCCATATCAACACCAGCCTTCAGCGCCAGCGCAGCTACCTGCGGCTCATCGCCTACGCCATGTTTCATTAGTTCCATTATGGCGGTATAGTCGGTTGCTACCATGCCTTTAAAGCCCCATTGTTTACGCAACAGATCGGTTAGCAGCCATTTATTACCAGATGCCGGAACGCCGTTAATTTCGTTAAAAGAGCTCATCACAGTACCAGCGCCCGCGTCGATAGCAGCTTTGTAAGGCGGTAAATAGATTTCGAACATTTTGCGCTCGCTCATATCCACCACATTATAATCGCGGCCGGCCTCAATAGCGCCATATAGCGCGAAGTGCTTTACACAGGCTAACACGGTATTGTTTTTGTTAAGATCGGTGCCCTGGTAACCATGCACCATTGCCGTGGCAATTTGCGATCCGAGCCAGGTATCTTCACCGGCACCTTCGGATACCCTGCCCCAGCGCGGGTCGCGGGCAATATCAACCATGGGCGAAAATACCCAGTTTAAGCCATCGGCGGTTGCTTCGTTCGCAGCGGCTCGGGCTGTTTTTTCGATCAAGGGGATATCCCAACTGGTTGACAGGCCAAGTGGGATCGGGAAAATAGTCTTGTGTCCATGTATCACATCATAACCAAACAATAGCGGAATTTTTAAGCGTGATTTTTTTACGGCGATATCCTGCAGCTTGCGCACAGCATCGGGCGTGTAGGTATTAAACACACCGCCAACCTGGCCTTTTTCGATTTTGCCTTCTACACCCTGGCTTAAAATTGGCCCGGTAATATCAAAGCCAATTGATGGCAGGTTTAGCTGGCCTATTTTTTCGTCGAGGGTCATTTTCGTCATTAATGCCTTAATATAAGCATCCATTTTGGCGGTCTTGCTATTTTGTGCGTAGCTAACTGAAGTTACTGTAATCAGCAAAAATATGATGAGCGGCTTTAATTGTTTCATATATGGTGGTATTTCCGTTTATCGTTTTAGAAGTATTGAATTAATCGACCTTGATTGTTTTTGTTCGTTTTGAGACCCCGTTTTCGTTTACCGCCTCTATCTGAAAATAAAAAGGCAAGTCTTTATCCATTGCTTTAAAAAAGTACTGGTTGGTGTTATGCACCATAATGCAGTTGTACAATTTATCGGGCGAAGTGCCTGTATAAATGTTATAGGCATAGGCATCGTTAGCCAGCTGCCACTTTATCCAGGCGCTTCGTTTATCCTTTTCGGTTCGTAGGACTATAAAATCCTTAGCGGTATCAGGTTTAGCTCCGTTGCCGTTTCCAAAAACACGCAGGCCGCTAATGGCAAACTTGCCGGTAGGCATATGTAAATTTAATAGTTTTATATACCGCGCGGTTACCGGCGCAGGCAGTTCAATGTAGTCGTGCGGCACATCGGTTTTATTGGCGCTTTTATCTACCAATACATTCCAGTTTTTATTATCGGTTGAATACAGGAGTTTGTACTGATGAAAAACATTTTGCGATTTTCCTAAAAATTCGGCGTCCTGATCGGCGTAATTAATCTGTACGGCATTTACGGTACTGCTATTGCCGAGGTCGGTTGCTATCCACTCGCCGGCATTGCCCGTAGCGGCGCTCCAATAGGTTTTAATATCTTCATCCACAGCGTTATTGGCAGTATAGCTGCCTAAGGTTGATGATACCTGTACAGGCTTGTTGTAATTGAGCAGCATCCAGCCGGTAAAGGCACCGCCGATGTGTTCAGCTTTGCCATCGGGCAGATAGGTGGGATAATCGCCAAAGGTCGTATTGCAATACAGTACGCCGTCTTTATCAAAACCCGCCGGCCAGATGCCAATGCGACGCTCAAAGTTGTTTTTTATAGATATGCCAATGGTTGATACATGCCAGTAATTGGCCCAGGTATCCTGGAAAGTAGCGCCATGGCCCGCCCCGCGGGCAAAGCCGCCGGGTTTATAGCTAAAAGGCATTGATTGAGGCACAAATGGTCCGAGCGGACTATCACCAACAACAACACCGTCGGCATAACCGCTAAACTCGGTACCGGGGGCACCATATTGCAGGTAATATTTGCCATTGTGCTTCGTCATCCATGATCCTTCGATAAAGGGATCGAGAAAGATATCGTCCTGGTATTCGCCGAAGCGCTGCCAGCCATATTTATAAGGCTCAAGCAGGTAGGTTTCTTTACGCGCGCCAATCATCTGAAATGTTTTGGGGTTGATCTCGGCTCCGTACAAAGGGTAGCGGTTACTGCTGCCATTGTACATATAAAGCCGGCCGTCATCGTCCCTAAAAAAATCGGGATCCCAACCGCCAGGTTCAAAATTGTGGATGGCTTCCTTCCAGTCGTTAGCCTTGGGGTTGGTGCTCATCCATATCGGGAAGTTGGATGTATACGTAGAGCCGAAAACCATCAGCGTATCGCCTTGCACCCAAACCGCCGGCGCGCACAGATCATCGTATACCTTATGCTCAGGCCTTAAAAACGACCGGTGAACAAAGTTCCAGTGGTACATGTCGCTACTCCACCAGTAGCCCATCTGGTTAGTTGAGAATAAGTAGTAATCGCCTTTATAAAGGGTAATTACCGGGTCGGCTGTGGCGCGGTGTTTACCTTGTTCGGCAAAATTGGGGATAGGCGTATAGCCGTAATCGATATTGATGGGGTTGCAATAGGTGCGTTGTTTTTGCTGTGCATAGCCAACACCCGCTATTAATGCCGGCATCATGATCAAGACAATAAGACGTTTAAATTTCATCATCAATTAATGGCAGCGCTTGTAAAATCAAGTTTTTTCAATCCGAATTTAACCTCGGGGCAACTCATAAATAGTTTCCAGAGCAAACCTG
>Ga0105857_1000754_pt1 | contig 11093 bp, 9 predicted proteins | sample OrgsoiDNA_201061_FD_89682 | JGI IMG/M metagenome (GOLD analysis project Ga0105857, IMG submission 89682) | Permafrost soil microbial communities from the Arctic, to analyse light accelerated degradation of dissolved organic matter (DOM) -... | ecosystem: Environmental > Terrestrial > Soil >...
CGGGCATCCATGGGAAAGCGCTTCACGGAGCCCTCGTAAATCCCCAGGCCACGCACTTCGGGCGCCTCCTCGCTGGTTTCAAAGAGCGCTTGCAGGCCCAGGCAGATTCCGAGAAACGGCACGCCGGCGCGGATTCGGTCAACCAGCGTCTGGCGCACCGCGAGCGCGTCCAGGGCCCGCATCATCTGCCCGAAATGGCCCACCCCCGGCAGGATGATCTTCGCGGCTTCGCGCAGACCCGCGGCATCGCGCACCAGCGTGTACTGCGACCCCAATTCGTCGAGGGTATTCTGCACCGACCGCAGATTGCCCGCGCCGTAATCGAAAATCGCGATCATAACAACCCCTTGGTGGAGGGCAGCTCATTCTTCAACCGCGCGTCTTTGGAGCAGGCGTACTTCATGGCCCGGGCGAAGCACTTGAAAATGGCTTCGAGCTTGTGATGATTGGAGCGGCCGTACAGCACCCTGGCGTGCAGATTGGCGTTGGCGTGGTTTACGAAGCCGCCGAAGAAATCTTCCACGAGTTCGGTCTGCAGGTCGCCCACGAGGCGCACCTTCACCAGGTCCTTATATACCAGCGCCGGCCGGCCGCCCAAATCGAGAGCCACGACGGCCAGCGTTTCGTCCATCGGGAGAACGAAGTAACCGGCGCGGTTGATGCCCTTGCGGTCGCCCAAGGCCTTGGCAAACAACTGGCCCAGAACAATTCCTACGTCTTCGACGGTGTGGTGCTGGTCCACGTCAAGATCGCCCGAGGCCTTCAGCTTCAGGTCGAAGCCGCCATGTTTGGTGAACAGCTCCAGCATGTGGTCGAGGAAACGAACGCCCGTGGAAACGTCGTACTTGCCGCGCCCCTCAATTTTGAGAGCGCCTGCGATGCGAGTCTCTTTGGTATCGCGCTGGATGGTTGCGGATCTCATGCGAAGACCTCGGTGAGGTAGTTGATGTCGTCCACAATGGCGTAGGCGCCCTCGGCCTGGAACAGAAAGACCAGGTCGAGGTAGCGCGGATTGGCGGGGGCCGCGATGCCGATGAACGGGACCTTCGCGGCGCGGGCGCAACGGGCGTCGTCCACGGTGTCGCCGATGTAGAAGACCTTGGAGCCGGGGTTCTGTTCCAGGATCTGCAACAGGCCGTCGGGCGCGGGCTTGGGATGGGTCACGTCGCCCATGGCGATCAGCGGGTGGAAGACCAGGCCGCCCGCGAAGCGCCGCAGCGTGAGATCGGCTTCGGGCCTGGGGCGCCCGGTGAAGACCGCGAATCGAAAGTTTTGGTTGAGATTTTCCAGCATTCCGGGATGCGCCACCCATTGTTCACGAAGGATAAGGCCGGAGGAACCTACCGGCGACAAGATCGCCGGCGCTACCGAGACCGCCGGCGCTACCGCGTCGCCCAGGAAGATGGATTGGAAGTAGTCCTTGACGTGGTCGAACGGCACGTCCACGCCGGCACTGGCGACCATGTGGTGGGAAAGTTTCCAGTCATCGTTCCAGCCACCCTGGTTCTTCAGGTCCTGGATCTGCTCGCGGGTTACCTGTGCGCCGGTAAAATGCTCGACGGTGCGGGCGATGGTTTCCCGGTAAGACTCCGTAACATCCACCAGCACTCCGTCCATGTCGAAAACCAGCAGCGGCTTCATGGCTTCCAGATTCCTTCAAGTGCCGCTAGAAGGCGGCGCGTCTGCTCGCGGGTGCCCACCGTGATGCGGACGCATCCGGGCGCTTCGTAGCTGCGGTCGCGCACCAGTATCCCCTGGCCGCGCAAGGCATCGCGAATCTCGATGGCCCGTTTCCCGAAATGGCCGAGCACGAAGTTGGCCGAGCTGGGCACGTAGCGGATGCCCAGTTTTTCCAAACCGAAGCAGAGCAATTCCCGCGCCGCCAGCACCTCAGCCACGTAATTCTCGACGTAGGCTGTATCCCGGACAGCCGCCTGCGCCGCCACCACGGCCAGCGAGTTCACCGAGTATGGCGACTGCGCCTTGTGCAGGTACGCGATATTGGCCTCATGCGAAAACAGGCACCCCAGCCGCATCCCGGCCATACCGAAGACTTTGGAGAACGTGCGGCAAACGAAGAGATTGGGAACGCGCTCGATTTCGGCGATGGCGGTGACGCCCGAGAATTCGAAGTAAGCCTCATCCACCATGACGACGGCCTTGCGGGCGCGCGACAGGATGCGCTCGATGGCGAGCAGCTCGAGACCGGTGCCCGTGGGATTGTTGGGGTTGGAGATCATGACGGCGCGGGTTTCGGGCGTGATGGCGCTAAGCACGGCTTGCAGCGGAAACTCCATTCCGGGCCGCGGGTATTCCACTTCCCGGATGCACGCGCCGGCCACCTGAGCATAGAAGCGGTACATGGCGTAGGCGGGCTTCAGGAGCAGAACTTCCTGGCCGTCATCCACGTAGGCGTTGATGAAAACCTGGATGGCTTCATCGGTACCGTTGGTGAAGACGAATTGCTCGGGGCGCACGTGGAAATAGCGGGCGACGGCTTCCTTGGCTTCGCTGTATTCGGGATAGACGGCCAGTTGACCGGCGTCGAGGTTTTGCTTCAAGGCAGCGATGACGGCGGGGGAGCAGCCGACGGTGTTCTCGTTGAAGTCGAGACGGAGTTTGTTGGCTCGGCCGCCGGTGGGCGGGGAGTAAGGGGCCATGGCGAGGACGGCGGGGCGGGGTTTGATGGCGCCTTTGGGAAGCTTGGGGGGCTTCATTTGGAGGTCCTCACTTCGATGGAGCGCGCGTGGGCTTCGAGGCCTTCGGCGCGGGCCAGGGTCGTGATGGCGGGGGCCAGTTTCTTGAGTGCCGATTCACTTAGTTCCTGCACCGAAATCACTTTCACATAGTCAGTCACGGACAGTCCACCGCGCTGGCGGGCTGCGCCGCTGGTGGGCAGCACGTGATTGGGGCCGGACGCATAATCTCCGGCGGCCTCGGGACTGAACGGACCAATGAAGACGCTGCCCGCATGTCTCACCAGAGGCAGCAGCGCGGAATCGGGAATGCTCAGATGCTCGGGGGCGAAGCGGTTCGAAAGCTCCATGGCTTCTTCGAGCGACTGCACCAGGATCACCGCCGAATTTCTGGCAATGGCTTTCGCTGCCACGGCCGCCGTCGGCAGCATCGCAAGCTGGCGTTCTACTTCTTTGGCCACGGCAGCCGCCAACCGCTTCGAGGTGGTCAATAGCACGGCGGAGGCGTCCACATCGTGCTCGGCCTGCGCCAGCATGTCGGCCGCGAGGTGGCGCGGATCGCCATCGTCAGAGACGATCAGGATCTCGGTGGGCCCGGCGACGAAGTCGATTCCCACTTCGCCCGCCAGCAGCTTCTTGGCCGCCGCCACATAGATGTTGCCCGGCCCCACGATGCGGTCGGCGCGCGGCACGGTTCGGGTGCCGAATGCGAAAGCCGCGATGGCCTGCGCTCCGCCCATCTGAAATACGTTGCGGACGCCCAGCAATTCCGCCGTGCCGAAGACTTCAGCCACCGGCCTGGGCGAGGCAATGCAGATGTTGGGCACCCCGGCCACCTGCGCCGGCACAACTGTCATCATGATGGTGGAGGGCAGCGGATAACGGCCCGCCGGTATATATGCCGCTACGGTATCGAGCGGCCGCACGATCTGCCCCAAACGCAAGCCGGGCCGCGTGTGGGACATCCATTGGCGCGGCATCTGGCGTTCGGCATAAGCGCGAATGTTGGCCGATGCGGTGGTGACGGCGCGCGCAAACTCCGGCTTGAGGGCGCGGCGCGCGGCTTCCAATTCCTGCCGCGGCACGCGAACGGTCTTGCGCTCCAGGCCGTCGAAGCGGCGCGCGTACTCCATCAACGCCCGGTCGCCGCGCTTGCGAACCGCTTCCAGAATGGGACGCACCACGGCTTCGGCTTCGGTGAACCGCGCCGCTTTGCGTGCGAGCAGGGGGCCGACTTCGTCGATTTGCAGAATTCGTATCATTGTCACAAAAACACCGGCGACAAGATCGCCGGCGCTCCCACCTGCGCTCCCGGGCTGGTCACAGAACTATCTTGTTCAACGGATATTCGACAATCCCTTGCGCGCCGGCGTGCTTCAACCGCGGAATGATGGTGCGCACCGTGGACTCATCCAAAATGGTATTCACCGCCAGCCACTCCTCATCGCTGAGATGTGAAATTGTTGGCCGCTTCAACGCCGGCAGCACCGCCAGCACCGCCGCCAGGTTGTCCTTGTGGACGTTGAGCATCAGCCCCACTTTGCCCAGCGCGTTGATGGCGCCTTCCAGCAGCATACGGATATCTTCCAGCTTCTGCCGCTTGACGGCGCAATGCCACGAATCTTTATTGGCGATGAGCTGCGTGTTCGACTCCATCACCGTGTCGATGATTTTGAGATTGTTGGCGCGCAGGGACGACCCCGTCTCAGTCACTTCCACGATGGCATCGGCCAGCACCGGCGGCTTGACTTCGGTGGCGCCCCAACTGAACTCCACCTTGGCCTTGACGCCGTGCCCGGCCAGGTAACGCCGGGTGGTGGCCACCAATTCCGTGGCGATAATTTTGCCCTCCAGGTCCTTGACGGTTTGGAAAACGGAAGCCTCGGGCACGGCCAGCACCCAGCGCACTTTGCCGAAACTCTGCTTGGCGTAGATGAGGTCGGCCACGGCCACCACGTCGGCTTCGTTTTCTTCGATCCAGTCGCGCCCGGTGAGCCCGGCATCCAGAATTCCGTCCTCGACATAGCGCGCCATCTCCTGCGCTCGAATCAGCATGCACTCGATTTCCGGATCGTCAATGCTTGGGAAATACGAGCGGCTGCTGGTGGTGATGGCAAAGCCCGCGCGCCGGAACAGGTCGATGGTGGCGTTTTCCAGGCTGCCCTTGGGAATTCCGAGCTTGAGCATCATGGCTTGCCCCCGTACACGGCGGCGGGATCGTAGGTGCGGGATTCGGAGACCTTCCACTCGCCGTTCTCCAGGCGCCGGAAGAAGCAGCTTTCATAGCCTTCGTGGCAAACGCCGGGGCCGATGGCTTCCACGCGCACCAGCACCGCGTCCAGATCGCAATCGGTGGAAATCTCTTTGACCGCCAGGCGGTGGCCGGAGCTTTCGCCCTTCATCCACAACTTCTTTCGCGACCGGCTGTAGAACGTGGTGTAGCCGGTTTCGACGGTTTTGCGGAAGGCTTCCTGGTTCATATAGCCCACCATCAGAACGCGTCCGGTGGCGTGGTCCTGAACCACGGCGGTGACGAGGCCGTCAGACTTTTGAAAATCCAGATTCATAACTCCAATTTAATCAATAGATCGCGGTTCAGGGACGAACGGGACGGATGAAATGACGGAACGAAGCCAATTCCCCTTTCCCTATCCACAGTGTAGCTCGCGGGAGATGGGCTCTGAATGGAAGTGACTGATTTGGTTGATGCAAAGCCCGGTGACCGGGAAGTGTGCTAAAATGAACTATTCGGTAAAGGAAACTAATGATCGATTCCGATTTAGCCATTCTCGCCCTTCTGCTGACGGTTGTGTTGATCGCCTTTCTGGCACCTCCGGGGCCGGGCACGCCGTTGCCCTCACGCTGCCCTGTGGAAAGAGGCTGAATTCGTACGTAAGAACGGTGGGATGCTGAATGGGAATGCGCGTCGTGATCGATGCCGCGCCTCTGCTCATCCGCAGCGCCGGCGTTAAGAACTACCTCTATTACTGGATCGGCTACCTGCGCCGTGCCGCGGCGCCAGGCGCGATCCGCACCTTCCCCGCACTTAAGGTATTCCGCCCGCTGAATCACGACGCTTCGGTGGCGGGCTTCTGGCGCACCGGCACGGGCCTGGCCGAACTGGCGCTGGCCAACTACACCCCGCTGCCGGTGATGAACCTGCTCAGCCGCGGTGCCGACATCTTTCACGCCAGCGCCCTGAGCCGGCGCCCTCCGCGCCGCCCGCGCCTCACCGCCACCATCTACGACATGACGTGCTTTCTGATGCCGGAACTGCACGCGGCTTCGAACCTGAGGGCGGACCAGAGCTTTGCCGAACTGCTGCGCCGCGCGCACCGGCTGATCGCCATCTCCGAGTGCACGAAAAACGATGCGGTTCGCGTGCTTGGCATTGCCGCGGAAAAAATCACCGTCATCCACCCTGGAATCGGCGAGGCTTTTTTCGATCCCCCGAAGGCGAAGGTCACCGAAGTCCGCAATCGTTACGGTCTACGCCGCCCTTTCGTGCTTTGCATCGGGACCATCGAGCCGCGCAAGAATCTGGGCACACTCCTTGATGCCTTCCAGGCTCTGCCGGCTTCGATTCAAGACCAGTTCGAACTGGTGGTCGCGGGGCCCGCAGGATGGGCCGGGGCCGAAACCATGGCGCGGATGAATACGATCCGGTATCTGGGTTATGTGCCGGAACCCGACATTGCCGCGCTGACGGCCGCCGCCAGTGTCTTTGCTTATCCGTCTTTGTACGAGGGCTTTGGATTCCCGGTGGCGCAGGCCATGGCGGCCGGCGTCCCGGTGATTACGTCGAACGTGTCGTCTTTGCCGGAGATCGCGGGCGACGCCGCACTGCTTATCGACCCCCGCAGCCAAGGCGAGTTGCGCGACGCGCTTGCCCGGCTCCTGTTGTCGCCCGACCTATGCGCGGAGCTGGCGGCACGCGGCCGATTGAGAGCCCAGGAATTCAGATGGGAAACTTGCGCGGCGCGGTCGCTCGAGTTCTTCCAAGAGGCGGCAATTTGAATTAGAAGGCAGGCCGGGAGGCCTACCCTACGGTGAATCCTGTTAACATACAGGCGAGGTTCGTACGTATGGCAAACGATTTTTCCAGACGACATTTCTTCTTTGGCTCCCTGCTGGCGGGCGCTATTCCGCGGGCAGGATTCGGCAGCACTCCCTCACTGAAGGCGCTGGGTTACAAGTCTCCCAATGAGAAGCTGAACATCGCCTCCATCGGGGCCGGCGGCAAGGCGTCCAGCGACATTCGGGGATGCGCGGCGTCTGAAAACATCGTGGCGCTGTGCGACGTGGACGACAAGAGCGCGGCGAACATCTACAAGCAGTTCGAGAAGCCGCCGAAGTATAAAGATTTTCGCAAGATGCTGGACAAGGAAGGCGCCGGCATCGACGCGGTGATCGTGACCATTCCCGACCACATGCACGCTACGGCCGCCATGCACTGCATGGAGCGCGGCAAGCACGTGTACGTGCAGAAGCCGCTGGCGCACACGATCTGGGAGTGCCGCCAGTTGACCGAGGCCGCCGCCAAATACAAAGTGGCCTCACAGATGGGCAACCAGGGCTACTCGAATGAAGGCACGCGGCAGTGCGCGGAGATGATCTGGGCGGGCGAGATTGGCAATGTTACCGAGGTCCACGCCTGGACGGACCGCCCCATCTGGCCGCAGGGCGTGACGGAAATTCCGGCCGAGACGCCGGTTCCGGAAACGCTGGATTGGGATCTTTGGCTGGGCATCGCCAACATGCGGCCCTACACTGCCGGAGGGACGGGCTACCCGGCCGGCTACGCCAATGGCGGCTTCTATCAGCCGTCCAACTGGCGCGGATTTTACGATTTCGGCTGCGGCGCTCTGGGCGATATGGCGTGCCACATTTTCGGCGCTCCCAACATGGCGCTTAAACTGGGGGCGCCCACCAGTGTGGAGTGCATCAAGAAGGAAGGCACGAGCCCCTTCCAGTTCCCCAAGAAATCGGTCATCCGGTTCGATTTCCCGGCCCGCGGTTCCATGCCGGCGGTGAAACTGTTCTGGCACGACGGATTGAAGGAGACGCCCAAAATCGAAGGCGTTCCCGAGGGCGAGTATCTGGGCGACCTGCCTTCGCCCGCCCGTCCTCAGGGCGAAGCCGGCCAAGGCGGGCGCGGCGGCCGTCGGGGCCAGAGCGGCCCCCAGATGGCTCGAAACGAGGGCACGGGACGAACCTTCGAATGGTCGATGATGGAAGCGCTGCAACAGAACCCTCCAACCCGCGCGGCCACGCCGGATGGAAGCCTGTTCGTGGGCGATAAGGGCATGATCACCACCGGTACCTACGGCGAAAGCACGCGCCTGCTGCCGGTGGAAAAGATGAAGGACTACACCTTCCCGCAACCGATTTTGACGCGGTCGCCGGGTCACTATCACGATTGGATCCGCGCCTGCAAGGGCGGCGAGGCGGCCTGCTCGAACTTCAACGTGGCCGGCCCCTTCACGGAATGGATCGCCCTGGGTGTGATCTCGCTGCACTTCGACGGCAAGCTGGAGTGGGACCCGGCGAAGATGCGGATCACCAATAACGCCGAAGCCAATAAGTACATCCGGCCGACGTTCCGTAAGGGCTGGTCGTTCGTCTAAGTTAAGAATTGAACCGCGGATGAACCGTCATGGGCCGCGGGGACGCGGCCCATGACGGTTCATCGGCGGCCTATCCTTTTCCACCCTCCACTCTTTCCGAAGCATTCTGTAACTAATGTAACGTATCTTCTGTGTTATTATAGACAAATCGATGAAGTGCGCAGGCACGCACACTCGATGTAAGCACAGAGCGGATATCGCCTGGACTGACGCTTTCCTGTGCTTGAAGGTGAGGTCGATTTGAGTTATATCCAGCCTGAACAACAGACCATCCTATACGCCGAAGACGAGGCGGCCGTACGCAATCTTGTCCTGTCGATTCTCAAGAAGCACGGATATAACGTCTTAGCAGCGGCGAACGGCAAGGTGGCGATGGAGATTGCCAAAGCGTACGACGGACCGATTCACCTTCTGCTTTCGGACGTCATGATGCCTGAACTGGATGGTCCAAACCTTGCCGAACAGCTACGGGCCGTTCGCCCCAATGTACGGGTGATATTCATGTCCGGTTACAGTGCCGAATTGCTGTTGTCGTTTAGCGAGTGCGGGTTTATTCAGAAGCCCTGCCTGCCCAGCGCGATCGTCAGGACGGTTCGTGACGCTTTGGCGCAACCGCCGAAACCGCTTCACAAGATTGTGATGGTGATTCTGATTCTCGAAGACGATCCTTCGGTCAGTTTCCTGATGCGGCTGATCCTTCAGCCGTCGGGACACACCCTGGTGGAAGCGGCGACCGCGGAAGAAGCGTTGCAGCGATTCGAGGAGCATGACGGGCGGGTGGACTTGCTGATCGCCGCTGTGAACCTGCCGGTAAGTTCCGGCATCCGAGTAGGATTGGGACTGCGGGCGCTTCACTCGCGTTTGCGGATCATCGTCACGTCGGAGCACGCGACTGAAATGTGGAACGATCAAGACGCCGCCGAACTCAACGAGTTACCTTCGGATTCGGTCGCGGTCCTGCAAAAGCCGTTCCTTCCGGCGACTCTGTTGGACAAGGTCGACCGGTTCATGCTCTTTCGCCAGTACGAACAAGCGCGGCGTAACGTGGCGGCAGAGGTTGCGGGAAACCTTCGGCTCAAAAAGGAATGGGAATGTGAGATGTATGGCCGATTTGCGGACCAGGCATCCGGGTGAGGCACGGACAAGTCGCCCGCCCCTACAAGCACATGCAGGGGCAGGGTTACAATCGGGACTATGCTTACCCGCTTGGGCCTTCTGGGCGCTGCGCTTTACAGTCTCCATGCGGCGGCGCCACTTGATGTCTCCGGGGTTCGGCCGGGCCCGGTGACTGTCACTTCGACGGCCGATTCGGTTACGGCGCACTGGAGCGATGAAGCCAACCGGGAGTGGACGGCTGAGTTTTCGCTCGACCCTAAGGCGGCGCTGATCACCGCCATCCGAGTGAATGGCGCGGTGAATGGCGCGGCGGTGGTAGATCATGCCCGGCCGTTCTTCCAGTGCACCACCGGGAAGCGCCGCGGGGGATGGGACCAGTTCTTCGACCTTCCGCCGAGCCATCCGGAGGGCATTCGTTCGTTCGCCGGCGAGTTCACTCTGAAGGGGGCGCGCGCCTCCACCATCGGCGACCGCGTGGAGATCGCCTTCGACGGGCTGCGCATGGGGATCTTCGAAGGGAGTATCCGGTACGTCATTTTTCCAGGCAGCCGGATGATCGAGCAGGTAGCCGTGATGTCCACCCGGGAGCCGGATACGGCCTACTTCTACGATGCCGGGCTGCGCATGACGGTGAATGCCGACCGGCGCGTGGGCGGCAACATGGAATCGCCGGTCTCGTTTTACGACACCGCGGGCGTTTGGAAAACCGTGCTCTCGGATGGGCCGGAGCGCCATCCGGCAGCAGTTCGATACCGCAGCATCGCAGCGCGCACCGGGGCGGGCAGCGTGGCCGTCTTCCCCGCCCCACATCAGTATTTCTTCCCGCGCGATTTCACCACCAACATGGGCTACCTGTGGCACTCGTCGTGGAAGGGCCTGGTGTCCCTGGGGATCCGCCAACTGCCGGACGACGCGACCCCGTATTATCCGTGGTCCAACGCGCCGCCCGGAACCGAACAGCGGATGAGCATGTTTCTGATGCTGGGAACGGGCGAACCGCACGCTGCGGTTGACGATGTGCTGCGGCTGACGAACGCCGACCGCTACCAGGCGCTCGATGGCTATGTCACTTTCGCTCCGCACTGGCATTACGCGTACACGGTGCAGGCCATGGAGAAGGGGTTTGAGTGGACCCCGCCGTTCAAGCCGGTGCTGGAGGCGATGGGTGTGAATGCGGCCATGATCATGGACTTTCATGGCGACGGGCATCCGGCCGATACCGGCGAGACGCGGTTGCGCGAGTTGGAGGCTTTCTACCGGGCGTGCCGCGCGCAATCGGGTCCGGGATTTCTGCTGATCCCCGGCGAGGAAGCCAACGTTCACTTCGGCGGGCACTGGGCGCTGGCGTTCCCGAAGCCGGTTTATTGGCACATGAGCCGCCAGGTTTCGCAGCCATTTCAGGAAAAGGACGCGAAGTACGGCACGGTCTACAACACGGCCGATGCCCGGGAACTGCTGGACCTGGCGCGCGCCGAAAATGCGTTTGTGTACCAGACGCACCCGCGCACCAAGGGGTCGATGGGCTATCCCGACAAGATTCGCGACAGCGCGCACTTTCAGGATGCGCATTGGTTCGGCGCGGGATGGAAGGCGCTGCCGTCGGACCTCTCGCTGCCGCGCCTGGGAGAGCGGGCTTTCCAACTGGTGGACGATA
>Ga0105857_1000755_pt1 | contig 11092 bp, 9 predicted proteins | sample OrgsoiDNA_201061_FD_89682 | JGI IMG/M metagenome (GOLD analysis project Ga0105857, IMG submission 89682) | Permafrost soil microbial communities from the Arctic, to analyse light accelerated degradation of dissolved organic matter (DOM) -... | ecosystem: Environmental > Terrestrial > Soil >...
GGTAGACGTTGGATTCGCGCGAGCGGAAATCGCCGCCTTTCACTGTGTCGTAGAAGAGGCGGTAGACGCTATCGCCATCGTTGTGATAGTTCTTGGCGGCATTGATGCCGCCCTGCGCGGCGATGGAATGGGCGCGGCGCGGCGAATCCTGGAAGCAGAAGCACTTGACGTTGTAGCCCAACTCGGCCAGGCTGGCCGCCGCCGCCCCTCCCGCCAGGCCCGTGCCCACCATAATGATGGTGTGCTTGCGCTTGTTGGCCGGGCTCACCAGCTTGCCATTGAAGCAGTGCCGCTCCCATCGCGTTTCAATCGGGCCGGTCGGAGATTTTGAATTGAGTTCCATGCTGGCGTCCTTCAGTTAGACAACAAACCCGACATCACGGCGATCGGAATGGAGCAGTTGCCGATGCCAATCAGGATCGCGACAACCGCCGCGCCCTTCTTCAGCCACGGCGTATAGCGAGGATGGCTGAAGCCGAGCGACTGGAACATGCTCCACAGCCCGTGGTAAAGATGCAGGCACAACAGGATCATCGCGAACACGTAAAACGCCGAGACCGCCGGGTTCATGAAGCCGGCGATCACGTTGGCGCGCACGTCGGGTTGATTCGCGCCCACTTCCTGGAGAGGCAGCACCGCGCCAACCGTCAGGTGAAGCACGTGGAAGATCACGAATGCGGCCACGATGGGTCCGCTCCACATCATGGTGCGGGCCGCGTAAGACGTGGGGACGTCGGCCTTCTTTACGTACTGGACGGGCCGCGCGGCGTTTTTCATCCGCCACAATTGGACCGAAGCCACAATGTGCATGATCACGGCTGCCAGCAGCACCAGGCGCGCCGTCCACAGCGGGGCGGCATTCGCCGGGTCGTGGAGGAAAGCCGCGTAGTGGTTGATCTGGTCGCGATTCGGCGAAAAGATCTGGAGGTTGCCCAGCAGATGCGCGATTACGTAGCCGAAGAGCAGTACGCCCGTGACGGCCATGACGACCTTCTTGCCGATGGGCGCTTCGTAAAAGCGGACAGCCCGATGGATGGGGTGGATGGCAATTGCACTCATGCGGATGTCCTGATTGTAGCGAATGGCATTCGCCCCTGGGCCAGGACCAAACCCCGCTCCGGGCGCTAAAACACGTACGTCGGCGGCGCAATCCCCTTCACCCGCAAATACACCTCCGCCTGTCCGCGATGGTGCGCCGTGTGGGTGAAGTAAGACCAGAGCCACTCGAAGCCAGTCATCTTGCGCGTCGTGCCCGCCACCGCGTCCAGTTTCTCGGGCGTCATGGAAGCCACCGCCTTGTTGCAGAAGTCAAACGAATCGGTGAGAAACTGAACGGCCGTGTCCTTATCGATATCGATCTTCTCGTCTTTCAGCGCATCCAAAAGCTTGGCTGGCACCGCCGGCCGCTCAAGCCCGCTGGCGAGGGCACACGCGTTCAGGTTGGCGCCGCCGATCTGGACCATCAACTGGCCGAAACTCAGCTCAACCGGAACCGGCCGGAAACCGTAATCTTTGGCCGGCATCGCCTTGGCAACCGCGATCGTAAAATCTTCGGTAGTCTTCCAGTGCTTCACCATCGCGTCTTTCATCGCCGTCTGGGCCACAGCAGGAGCGGCCAGCAGGAGCATCGTGAACAGGTTTTTCTTCATGATTTTTGCCTCGGGATATAATTGTAATCTAAAAAGATCTAATTGGCTACTCGCCGCGCAATCGGCTATTATTAGGCTACTACGCCATTAAGCGATTGGACATGTTGACACTCGACCCCAGCAAATTGGCCCGCCTGGCGATCCCGATCGGGACCGGCTGGCTTCTGGGCGCGTGCATGGAAGCGCGAGGAAAGCAGGACCTATGGAACAGGCAGAAGCCCGAAGTCCTGGAAGTATTGCGGGAACAGGCGATTATCCAAAGCGCCGAATCGTCGAATCGAATCGAGGGCATCACCGTCGCGGCGAATCGGTTGCGCCCTCTTGTGATTGGAAGGGCCAGGCCGCGCGACCGCTCGGAGGAGGAACTGGCCGGATATCGGGCTGCGCTCGATTGGATCTTCTCGCGAAAGAACCGGGTTGCAATCACTCCCGATGTGATCCGTCGCTTGCACGCTCTTGCCCAGGGCGGATCTTCGGGAGACGCCGGCGAATGGAAGAAGCGCGACAACGAGATCGTCGAAATTCTGCCGAATGGGGAGCGCAGCCTTCGCTTCGTCCCGGTCTCAGCCAGGAAGACGCCCGCGGCCATGGAAATGTTGTGCCGCAAGTATCGCGTCGCCGGCGATGAAGAACGCGTTCCGCCGCTCCTGATCGTGGCAACATTCGTTCTCGACCTTCTCTGTATTCACCCTTTTCGCGACGGCAATGGACGCGCTTCCCGGCTTGCCACTTCATTGCTGCTTCAATCGCAAGGCTTTCAGGTGGCCCGGTACATCAGCCTGGAGAGGCATATCGAAGAGAGCAGGGACGAATACTATCGGGTTCTCAAGCTGTGTTCGCAAAGTTGGCACGAAGGCAGGAACGAGATCATTCCGTGGTGGAACTACTTCCTGAGCCTGTTGCGAAGCGCCTACAAGGAGTTCGAGCGGCAGGTCGAATCGGTTCAGGCGCGGCCGGCCAAGAGCGATCTGGTGCGACAGACTGTCCTCCGGCAGATGGAGCCGTTCACTTTGGCCGACATGGCGGCGCAGTTTCCGGCAGCCAGTCCCCAACTCATCAAGAAAGTGCTGGCGGAGATGAAACATGCCGGCCGAGTTGGGTTGGCGGGCCGAGGGCGCGGCGCGCGTTGGGAGGTCCTCCGTTGAGATTACAAGAGGGGGGAAGAATTGGTCGGGGCGAGTGGATTCGAACCACCGGCCTCCTGGTCCCGAACCAGGCGCTCTACCAGGCTGAGCCACGCCCCGACGAACCGACGGTTTAGTCCGTCGACCGACGGCTAATCCGAAACCCAGTATAACACCCGGAAGCCTTCACACGGTAACATCGGATTCGATGAGCGAAAGCCGAAGCCTGCGAGAATTGCCCGCTGTCAATGAGGTCCTGGAGCGGCTGTCCCCAACCCTGGCGCGATTTCCGCGCGGCATTCTGGTGGCGGAGATTCGCCGCGCGCTCGATGAGCTGCGTGCTGAGATCGTGGCCGGACGGGCCGCCGGGTGCGGCGTGGAAGAGCGCGTCACGCGGGCACTCCAAGCGCTCGAAACACCCTCGCTGCGGCACGTGATTAATGCCACCGGCGTGGTTCTGCATACCAACCTCGGCCGCGCGCCGCTGGGCGCGCTCGCGGTGTTGCCGGGATACAGCAACCTGGAATACGACCTCGCCCGCGGGCGGCGCGGCAAGCGCGATGTCCACCTGTCCGGGTTGCTGGAGCGGCTGATCGGGGCCCCGGGGATCGCGGTCAACAACAACGCGGCGGCCATCTTTTTGGCCCTGAACGAACTGGCGGCGGGCGGCGAAGCGGTGGTCTCGCGCGGCGAGCTGATTGAGATCGGCGATGGTTTCCGCATCCCCGACATCATGGCTCGTTCGGGCGCGACACTGCGCGAGGTGGGGACCACAAACCGGACACAGATCGCCGACTATGCCGCCGCCATCAATGAGCGCACCCGGCTGCTGCTGCGCGTTCATCCCAGTAACTTCCGGATCACGGGCTTCACGGCGCGCGTGGAGCTGCGGGAACTGGTGGCGCTGGGGCGCGAGCGCGGAGTGCCGGTCTACGAAGATCTGGGCAGCGGCTGCGTTGTGGATCTGCGGCCGTTCGGCATCGATGAGCCGCTGGTTCCGGACAGCCTCAAAAGCGGGGCTGCCCTGGTCTCATTCAGCGGCGACAAACTGCTGGGCGGCCCACAGGCCGGGATTCTGGCGGGGCAGGCGGAGACCGTCGCGCGGCTGCGCGGGAATCCGTTGTTCCGCGCTCTCCGCCTGGACAAGGTGATGTACCAGGCGCTCGAGAATACCCTGCGGAATCTGCTGTTGGAGCGCTGGGAATGCGTGCCGGCGCTGGCCATGCTGCGCCAATCGGCGGACCAGATTCGGGTGCGCGCCGAGAGGCTGGCCGCGCGAATGCCGGGGGTCCGCGCTGAGATTGTGCCGGGGAACTCGGTGATCGGCGGCGGGGCCACGCCCGAGCAAACTATCCCTACCTGGTTGATTGCCGTGGAATACGCGGACGTTGTGCAAGCCGAGCGCCGGCTGCGCGAAGGAGATCCGCCCATCGTGGCGCGCATCGAAGACGGCCGTTTGATGTTAGACCTGCGAACCGTCTTACCCGACGAAGAGGCAGCCGTGGAGCGGGCTTTAGCCTAGGACCGCTCCGCGGCCGCACAGGCACGCACGTTGAGGATTACCGAAGTGCGGATCGGCTGGTACGCGGGATGGCCGAACTCCAGGCGCATGCCGCGGCCGATGAAGCGCGCCTTGAGCATGGAACCACCCCAGGTGGACCCGTGGATGGTGACCGGCACTGGCTCCGGACAAAACACCGGATGGCCGGAAATCAGGGCCCGGTCCCATCCCTGATAGAGGATAATGTACGCGCGATTCTGCGTGGTTACCTCGAGAACCGTGCCCGGCTGCACATCGCGGAGGTGAACCCCGCCCTCGATTTCGGATTGCACGATGTTGCCGTTGACGGCATCGCCCAGGTTCCCGTGCTGCTGAAACAAGTGCGGACTTGTGACCGCCGTCGTGTTATCCGATCCGGAACCCACTCTACCAGCTAGCTTACTACCGTTTGACCATTTGAGGTGTGAACGGCTCTATTGCGCGCCGCGAATCTCAAACTGTTCAATGGTCGTTCCATCCACCGCGATCGCCTCCGCCTTGGCCACCTTTCCGTTCACGCTCACGGAGACAAAGTTCTCCACGCTCATCACCTTCTGCGTGATCGCGGCGTCGGGCTTGCTCACATCGTAAAGCGGAGCGCCGCCACCGCCCGAAGTGATGTAGTGAATCCCGTTCTTCAGGAAGTGCTGGTAATTGTGGTCGTGTCCGAACAGGCCCGCCGACACGCGATACTTTTCGAACATCGGCGCCAGAGCCATCATGTGCGGATTGTCGCCTTGCCGGCTGGCAACCGCCGTGTAGGGCGGATGGTGCGCCACCACAAAGCGGAAATCGGCTTTCTGGTTGGCCGCCAGGTCTTCCTCCAGCCAGCGCGTCTGCTCGGCCCAGAAGGCATCGCGGGCGATCTTGCTGGGCGACACCGTGCCGATATCGCTATCGATCACCGCGAAGTGCGCATTGCCCCAATTGAAGGCATAGTAAGGTTTGGCCTGGAAGAACTCACCCCAGTTGGGAGTGTGACGTTCGTGATTGCCCAGCGACGGAAAGAAGGCGGTCTGGCGCAGCAGGTCTTTCTCGATATCGAAGAAGATCGGCCACAGGGACAGGTCGCTGCCATCGGCCACCGCATCGCCGCTGAACACGACGAAATCCGGCACTCCGTGTTTCAGCAACTGCCGCACAACGGCGCGGTGTACATCGGGGCGGGTCCGCGTGTCGCCGTAAAGCACGAAGCGAAACGGCTCGCCCGCGGCCGGAGGCGTTTTGAACGAACCCTTGCTGCCGTCCGGCCCCGCCTCGAATTCGTATTTGGTGTTGGGCTGGAGCCCCGTGAAAACGGTTTTCTCCACTCGCAGCGACGGTGACACCTTGGCGGCGCCAGTCGGTGGGTGCAGCGTCGCCTGATCGCTCTCCACAATCCAAACCACGGTCGCCGACCGCTGGCTGACATTCACCACGAGCGGTCCGCCGACCACTTTCGGCCCGGCGACGGCCAGCGTGCTGCATGCAAGTCCCGCCGCCAAACCAACCAATAGAAATAGAGTGCGCATACGTGACCCCAGTGTAGGAGCCAGCCGTAAAGAGCCTATGACCATTCCACTACAATACAGTGAATCCGGACTCGCGGGCGGGCGGATATTGGTTCAATCTGTTCTTAGCGCATCCACCGGCGCCAGCCTTGCGGCCCGCCGCGCGGGCAGGTAAGCCGCCAGCAGCGCCACCGCGATCAGCACCACCGGCGCCGCGGCGAAGGTGGCCGCATCGTGCGCCTTCACCCCAAACAGCAGGCTCTTCAACAGCCCCGTCAGCGCCAGTGCGCCGCCCATCCCGGCAACGGCGCCCGCCAATACCGTGCGCATCCCGCTGCCCAGCACCAACCCCAGAATTCGGCCGGGCTCCGCGCCCAGCGCCACGCGCACGCCGATCTCGCGCGTCCGCTCCGTCACCGAGTAGGCCAGCACGCCATAAATCCCCACCGCCGCCAGCAACAGCGATACCAGCGAGAACCCGCCCAGCAGCAGCGCGCTGAACCGTTGGCGCGCGAAGGTCTCGCGCACAATCGAGTCCATGGTCCGTATTTGCGCCACGGGCTGCGCCGGATCGATACCGTGAATCACGCGCCGCACGGGGTCCGCCAGGCTCAACGGATCGTTCTTGGCGCGCACCACGAAGACCATGCCGGTGTAGATCAGGTGCGCATGAATGTAGTAGACGGTGGGAGCCGGTTCCTGGTCGAGCGCGCCTTCCTTCACGTTGCCCACCACTCCGATGATTTCGCCGAGCGGATTCTTACTGTCCATCGCGACACTGATCTGCTGCCCGACCGGTTCTTCGCCGGCCATGTACTTCCGCGCAAACTCCTGGTTCACCACAAATCGGTAGGGCGAATCCAGCGTGTTGTCGGCCGCTGTGAAGACCCGGCCCCTTTTGAGCGGAATTTCCATGGTGCGGAAATAGCCCGGCATCACCGTCCGGATGGTGGCCACCAGTTCCTCGCCCGGTTTCGCCGGCGGCCGTCCGGCAATCGCCAAGTCGGTTCCCGCCGACATGCCATTGAACGGCAGAAAGCTCACGGCGCTGGCCAGTTCCACGCCGGGCAGATTTTCGATCTGTTCCAAGGCGCGCGAGAAGAACTGCGTTCGCTGAACCGGTTCGCGATAGCGCTCCCCCGGAATCAGCACGCTGAAGGTCAGCACGCGCGAGGGGTTCAGCCCGGGATCCACGCTCTGCAATCCAATCAGGCTGCGGAAAAGCAGCCCAGCCCCAGCCAACAACATCACGCACAGCGCCACCTCCGCCGCCACCAGGCCGGCCCGCAGATGTCCGCTGCCGCCCACGCTCCCACGGCTGTCCTCGCGCAATCCTCGCGTCAGATCGGCGCGCACAGCCACAAAACTTGGAGCCAGCCCGAAGATCACTCCGGTCAACACCGAGACCGCCACCGCGAACAGGACGATCCGGTAATCCACCGCAACCGAAATATTGCGCGACAAGTCCACCGGCGCCAATGCCAGCAGGCCCATCACTGCCCAACGGGCCAAGAGGACGCCCAAAACTCCGCCGGCCAGCCCCAGCGTCACGCTCTCCGTGATGAGTTGACGGACCACCCGCCCGCGCCCCGCTCCAATGGCCACCCGCACCGCCATCTCGCGGCGCCGCGAAGTATATCGCGCCAGCAGCAGGTTGGCCACATTGGCGCAGGCCACCGCCAGCAGCAGCCCCACCGCGCCCAACAGCACGAGCATGGAGGTCTTCACTTCGCTCACCAGCGATTCGCGCAGCGATTCCACATTCACCGTCCAGTTGGTATCGAATCGCGGGTAGTCGGTTTCCAGGCGCCGCGCAATCGCCGTCATCTGCGTCTGGGCTTGATCGCGCGTGACTCCGTGCTTGAGGCGCGCCACGCTCATCAGGAACCGCCCTGCAGTCTTGCGGTAGTCGCGCGCCGGGTCCAGCCCCTCGGTTTCCCACAGATCCGTGTTGCGGTTGCGGAAGTAGAATCCCGGCGGCATCACTCCGATGATGGTGGCGGGCCGCGACCTCAATTGTACTTTGCGTCCGACCACGCCGTCGTCGCCGCCGAACCAGCTTTGCCACAGCCGGTAACTGATCAACACCACGTCCGGCGCGTTGGGCAGATCCTCGGCGGCGGTGAACAGGCGTCCGCGCCACGGACGCACGCCGAGCATGGGCAGCAGATCGGCGCTCATGTATTGTTCTTCCAACTCTTCCACGCGGGCGCCGTCCGCGAATGCCGCCCGCCCGTCGCCAAACACAGCTATGCTTTCGAAGACGGTATTCTGCGCCTTCCAATCGAGGTAATTGGCGGGCGACACCACGTTACGATTCGTCCCATTCGACCCCTTGTGGTGCGGATTGACTTCCCACACCATCGTCAATTGCCCGGGTTCGCCATACGGCAGCGGCCGCAGCAGAAGATTGTCCGCCAGAGTAAAGATCGCCACGCTGGCCCCGATTCCCAGCGCCATTGAAAGAATTGCCGTCACGGCAAAGCCCGGATTCCCGCGCATTCCGCGAATCGCGTAGCGCAGGTCCTGCCAAGTAGTTTCCAGCGTCATAATGGTCGACCCCTCCCGCATCCGTTCCTTGGCCGAATCAATGCCCCCGAACTTCAACCTGGCCTCCCGCTGGGCCTCGCTCGCGCTCATGGCGCGGCGCAGGTTTTCCTCCACGTGCATCCGGAAGTGCGACTCGAACTCCTCCGCCAGTTCGCGCTCCTGGCGTCCCTTGCGGAACAGGCCGGCGAGCCGGATCAGGAATCCGCGCGTCCTTCCTTTAAGTACCCCGCTCACAGTGAATCCTCCGGGGCGAAGAACCGCGCGATGATATCGGCGGCTGCCTCCCACTGCCGGGTTTCTTTCCTGAGTTGCGCGTGCCCCGCGCGAGTCAGCTTATAGAACTTGGCCTTGCGATGGTTTTCGGACACGCCCCACTCGGCGGCAATATAGCCTTCCTGCTCCAGTTTCAGCAGCGCCGGGTACAGTGTCCCGTAGTTCAGCATCAGCCGGTCTCCGCTGATCTGTTCAATCCGGCGGGCAATCCCGTACCCATGCAGCGGCCCCATTGCCTCCAGGGTCTTCAGCGCCATCAGCGCCAGAGTGCCCTGCCAGACGTCCTGCTTCTTGTCCATGTATGGTGTCCCCATATGAGTATGGCTATCTTTCTATGGGATTGCAATAGGTCACGGCGGGCCAGGAGGCCCACCTGGGTCTCCCCGGCCTTTTGGACGGACTCCGTCCAAAATAAAACTGTAAGTCATTGAAAAGCGGGCATGCACGAAAACGTTTTGGACGGACTCCGTCCAAAAGGAACTTGGAATTCACCGAAGCAAAGACACACTCGCGCGAACGGAGTACCATGGATCTTTCTATGAAACCGATCGCCGTTTTCGTCGTTGCGACCGCCGCCATGGCCGGCCCCTGCGTCACCACCGCTCCTTCCTGCACCGAATGGATCGGGTTTGCGGACGGACCGGCCCGATCGCTCGTCTACCGCACTTACTCCATGGACGCGCCCAACCCCCAGATCACCCGCGCCCTGGTGATGGTCCACGGGGCCGGCCGCGATGCCGACAACTATTTCCGCACCGCCGTCGCCGCCGCGTTCCTGGCGGGCGCCCTGGACGACACCATCGTCATCTCCCCGCGCTTCGCCTCCAATGCCGCGGGGTGCCGCGATACGCTGGCGCCCAACGAGGTGAGCTGGAGCTGCAATGGCGATAGCTGGCGCTCCGGCGGAACCTCCGCAACCAACGACAAGCTCACTTCCTACGACTTCGCCGACGGGATCCTGCGCAAGCTGGCGCGCAAAGAGGTCTTTCCGAATTTGAAAGCGATCGTCGTCGCCGGCCACTCCGCCGGCGGCCAGTTCGTCAACCGCTACGAGATGTCCAACCAGGTCCACGACACCTTGAATGTCCCCATCGCCTACGTGGTCTCCAACCCCTCCAGCTACGCCTACCTGGACGCCACCCGGCCCGCTGCGGACACTTCCGATTTCCGCCCCTTCAACGACGGCCACAACTGCACCACCTTCGACCGGTGGCCCTACGGCCTGCAAAGCCGGATCGGCGGATACACCGTCAAGCAGAGCGATGACCAGTTGAAGAAGCAACTCGCCGCCCGCCCCACCACCTATCTGCTGGGCGAAATCGATATTCTGCCGCTCGGCGGTTTCGACGGCTCCTGCCCGGCGATGGCCCAGGGCCCCACGCGCCTCGCCCGCGGCCAGGCTTTCGGCAAGTACGTGAACCAGAAGTTCGGCGCCCGCCACACGGTGACCGTGGTTCCGCTCTGCGGCCACAACGCCCGCTGCATGTTTACGTCTGAAGCCGCGTTGCCGATTCTGTTTCCGAAACTGTAATCATGGTCGAAATCGTTCGCCCCGGCGCCTCATCCCCCGATGCGAAAGTCGCGCTCTTCGATTTCGACGGCACCCTCTCGCTCATCCGCACCGGCTGGCTAAACGTCATGGTCCCCATGATGGTCCAGATCCTCGCCGAGCTGAAGACCGGCGAATCGGAAGCCGAACTCCGCCGCACGGTCGAGGACTACGTCTGGCGGCTCACCGGCCGCGAGACCGTGTACCAGATGATGGCCCTGGCCGATGAAGTGAAGCTCCGCGGCGGTTCGCCACCGGACCCTCTGGTCTACAAGAAGCGCTACCTCGATCTGCTTTCCGGCGTGATTCGCGATCGCCTGGAAGAGCTCCGCCGCGGCGGCTGTTCGCCTGACAAGTACCTGGTCCCCGGCTCACGGGCATTGCTCGAAGCCCTCAAAGAGCGCGGCCTCAGCCTGTACCTGGCCAGCGGCACGGATCAGATTTTCATGCAAGAGGAGGCCGGCCTTCTCGACGTCAGCCGTTACTTTGACGGCGGAGTATACGGGGCTCTGGACGATCTCTCGGCTTTCTCCAAGCGCATGCTGGTGCAGCGCATCGTGCGACTTCCCGGCGTCGGCGGCGGCCAGCTCATAGCTTTCGGCGACGGCTATGTGGAGATCGAAGAAGTGAAACAATCGGGCGGCGTCACGGTGGGCATCGCCAGCGATGAGCCCGAATGCAAAAAGATCGACGAGTGGAAACGTACCCGCCTGATCGGCGCCGGCGCCGATTACATCATCCCCAACTATGAGTGCCGCGAAGAACTCCTCGGTCTGTTGTTCGCAGAGAGTTCAGGCTCACGGTACCAACTCTTCGACCGATCGCGGCTTCGCATTCAGCCGCTGGCTCAACGAACGCACGACCTGCACCTGGACCACTGGCTGCCCCTCACCGCGCCCACGCCCGCTTTCACGCAC
>Ga0105857_1000765_pt1 | contig 10861 bp, 6 predicted proteins | sample OrgsoiDNA_201061_FD_89682 | JGI IMG/M metagenome (GOLD analysis project Ga0105857, IMG submission 89682) | Permafrost soil microbial communities from the Arctic, to analyse light accelerated degradation of dissolved organic matter (DOM) -... | ecosystem: Environmental > Terrestrial > Soil >...
AAAAAAGGGAGTGATTTGCGCGCTTGAATCATGAAAAGGATGGCGGGATGAGAGACGAGAAAGATTGGGCGGCCAAAGCCGCGTTGGCCGACGCCAAAGGCAACACCGCCCTGATGGTGGCGGCGCGAAAAGGAGAGGCCGCGAAAGTGGCCAAGCTGCTGCCCTGGTCGAAGCCGGACGAAATCAACGTCGATGGGCAAACCGCGCTGATGCTGGCTTGCAAAAAAGGCCGCGCGGAGTGCGCAAAATTGCTCGCGCCGGCGTCCGACGTGAACCGGCTCGACATTTTGGGGGACACCGCGTTGATTTGGGCCCTCCGAGCGGGAAGCGACGCGTGCGCGCGGACACTGCTTGACGACCCGAGGACCAATGTAAGCCAGCAAGGGTCGCACCGGCATTCAGCGCTGATCGAAGCGATCAGGGCGGCGGGGAAGGACGGCGACCAGGCTTTGGTCCGTGAGATTTTCCTGCGCGGCGACGCGAGCGCGCTCATGGCCAGAGGCAGCAAAAGCACCGCTCTCATGTGCGCGGCCTACGAGGGGAGCCTGGAGTGCGTGGCCCTCATGGCCTCGGCGTGCGACCCTAAGACGACGGACATCGGCGGGGCGAGCGCCATTGATCTCGCGGCGCGATGCGGACATTGGGAGTGCGTGGATTTCCTGGCTCATCGCTCAGACCCGGAGCGCGTGGAGAAATATTTCAAGCAAGGGGGGAGCGCAAAAATGCCCCTGTGGGCAAGCCGGCATGCGCGCGAGGAAGCGCGGCAAATATGGGCAGGCCTGGACCTCGCGGAGGGCGACAACAAGGGCAATGAAGGGGGCGCCGACAGTCGCTCAACGAGAGACGCCCCGCGAAGAATTTAGGCCGCGGGCGACGGCGACGAAGCATTCAATGCGAATCGGCTTGGATTTTGAGCAGGTCGCGGACAAGAGCCGGCGAGACATAGTGCGGGCCGTCGAACAAATAGGTTCGATATCCATGGTAGGCCGCCAATTGCGGCGCCATTTCTTGGGCCGTGGCGGCTCGAAAGCCCCCGCCCTCTTTGGGCCGAAAGGCTTCGGCGATGACACGGACGCGGGAGGGGCCCAGCTTCGCGGAAAGCTGGTCGGCGTAAAGGCGAGCCACTTGCGGCTCTCTTGCGTAGACCCCGCAGCCGTCTTGCAGAAAAACGCCCACGTCCTTGGGCAGCCAAGCCGCCAGCCAATCGGCGAGCGCGACGCCGCCCACGTTGGAGCGATCGTAAACGGTGATCCAAAGGGGCCGCGGCAGAGAGTCCAGCAACGGGCGCAGGGAGCTCGCGTCAGTCCAAGTCGGGTCGATCTCGACCGGGAAATACCATCCGGTGACATGCACAGGCGGGCGCGCTTGCTCAACGGCCTTGGATTCCAAAACCAGTTGCGCCGCGCCGGCGCGGGCGGATTTCTCGTCAAAGCGGCCAGCCAGCCCCACGATCACGTTTTTGGCCCACGGCTCATCCGCGATCCGCGTCCAGTCCGGCATGCGCGGGGCGTCTTGGAGGCCGGAGCCCGGCACAAACGCCACGCCGTCGACCGCCGTCCACTGCACGAGCAGGTCGCGCACGCCCAACTGGTCCCAGTCGCCGCGCGGGTCGGTGTGCTCATTGTCGGGCTGCCAGACCACGCCCTGCGCCAACGCAGGGGTCGCGTGCGCGGCGCCCGCGCAAGCCATTCCGACGCACGCCGCGAGGACGAGCGAGGCGAAAAGTCCGCGGGAAAGGGTCGTGGGCAGAAAAGGCATCAGCGGCAATCTCAGTAGGAAAAGACAGTGGTGAAGAACAGGCCCTTCGCGCGATCATCCCCCGAGAGCTTCACCCGGTATTGCAAGGACATGTCGACAAAGGAGCGCGGCGTGTCGTAAGCGTCGCCTCGGAACCAATAGCGGGCGGCCACGCCAGCGCCAATGCCAACCGGCAGGCTATGGTTGATCTGAGAGTCATAATCGGCTCCCAAAACCAAGTGCGGAAAGACCGTCAGGCGCGGGCTGACGGAGTCCAGCCGATACGTTCGGCCCAAGCGGCCGTTGACCGTGGCGTAGCTTGACGAGTGCTCGATGTAGTGGCCGACTTCGCCATACATGACGCCCGTCCACCAACTGGGCGGCCCTTGGCGCAGCTCCGTGCCGAAGCCATTGGAATACGACAGGCGCCCAAGCCAGTCCGAACGCGTGCTCGACCCAATCGGCAGAATTCGCTCAAAAGCGAAAACCGTGTTGCTGCTCGCGAAGGGCTTGACGCGAGCGCCAATGGCCGACTCCAGGGTTTGCGCGCCCGAAGGGTTGTCTCCCTTGACGCCGAAGTTCGCGTAGCCGCGGGCATACAGCTCGAACATTCGGTCGCCCAGGCTTCCGAAAGGACGCCAGTAGGCTTCGGTTCCGGTCTGCCAATTGTTGGAGGCCCCTGGCAGCGAGCTGTTCGTCAGGCCCGATTGGGCGCCCGATCCGCGATAGCTGACCGAGGCGTTGACGCCCCAGTCGCGAGTGGCTTCGGCGTGCGCCGATCGCGCGTCTTGCAGCGCCGTGGGAGTCATGGGCGGGACGCCTGGAGCGTCGGTCGTCCCGGCGTCGATCGCGCGCTCCAAATAAGCCGCGGCGGCTTTGTTTTCGTGCGCGTGAATGGCCGCGTAACCCGCGTCGGCCGCCGAGGCTGGCGGCAGCTTGCCCGCAAGGTCGGCGGCTTGGAAACGCTCGAACGCGAGCTTGTCGTCGCCCGCGCGCTGCGCGATGAACGCCGCTTGCAGGTCGTCCATATGGTCCAGCATGCCGGCGTCGACCATTTCCCGGGCTTGCGTTTTGGCCCCGCGCGCGTCCCCGGCGTTGGCCAGGGCGTCGATCAATTCAACCCGACGCGCGGAGTCATCCGGAGAGGCTTCCACAGCCTTGCGGGCGTAGTCGGCCGCCGCGCGCTTGTCGCCGCGCTGGGCCGCCAACCGGGCGTCGCGCGTGAAGAGGAACGACGGGTCGGCCGCATACAAATCGCAGCCTGCGCCATATTGGTCGCTGCGGCAATCAAACACCGGGCGGATTTTGTCCCCGGCGTCCGAAGAGGCGACCACGGCGTTCGCGGCGGAGGGCGAGCCCTGCGAGTCGTTTTCGCCATGGGCCAGGGCCAAAGCCGCGCGATGGCGCCGCAAGGCGATCATGGAGTCGGTGTCGTCGCGCGCCAGGGGCAAATTGTCCACGGCCGCCAACGCTTCGCGCGGCTGGCTCTGGGCCAGGCGGACGTCGGAGATGATCGCGCGCGCCACCCGGGCGTCGCGCGGGTTCTTCGGCCGCAGGCTCAGGGCGCGCGAAAAATCCGAATCGACTTGCGCGGCGACTGGCGCGCCGCCGCCGCTCGACAGCGCGAATTGGGCGTAGCCGCGCAGGGTCCACGCCAACGGGTCTTGCGGGTCCTCTTGGGTGGCCGCGGTGGCCGCGTCAAGCGCTCCGGCGCCGTCGCCTTGCGCGAGTCGCGCGTCCACCAGCAGGAAGCGAAAGCCCATGCGGCTCGGGGCATAATCGACGGCGAGCTGGGCCAGGCGCGAGGCTTCGGCGCCATCGCCGCGCTCCAAGGCCGCCAGCGCTTGCGTGGAGAGCGGGGGCGCCAGGCGCAACCCGATGTCGCGCTTGCGCTCTTGCAGTTCGGGCGAGTCGCCAAATTGGCGTTGGGCGTCATTGACGGCCGCATACGCCTCGTCGTCCTGGCTCGACGCGGCCAAGGCGTCAATCAAAAGGTCATGCAGCTGCGCGTTTTGGGGGGACAGCTCGATCGCGGCGCGCGCGTCTCGGACCGCCGCTTCATAGTCCTTTCGCGAGTAGTCGTCATAGGCGAGTTGGGCGGCCTTGAACTTCGGATCGCTCTCCGTGCCTTCAACGGTCATGCGGGCCTGGAAAACGCGTCGGCCGGCGCGCACGCGGCCGGTGGCCACTTGCGGGGACTCGATTTCGCGAAGCCGGCTGGCGAGGGCCGGGCGCCCCCCAAGGTCAGAAATGGCGCGGGAAAGCTCTTTGCGGGCCTCGCCCCGGTTGCCCTCTTGGGCCAGGGCGTTGGCCAGAAGCAAGCGCAAGCCCACGGAGTCGGGGCGCTGGCGAATCGCTTCGCGGGCGCCGGCCGCGGCCTGCGCGTAGCGGTGGGCGTCGTAGTCCGCATAGGCTTGTTGAGCCACCCGGTAGGCTTCGCCCGTCAGCGGCAAGGGCAAGGTTTCGTCGGCCAGGGCCCCCAAGGACGGAATCGCGCAAAGGACGGCCAGGGCCAAAGCGCCGACGCGGGCGCCCAAGGGGCGCGCGGAGGAGCTGAAAGTCTGGCGAACGAAGGGTTTTGAAGTCATTTTTGTTTGTGTCAGCAAGTCAAGCCGGCGGCCCATTCCGCTCAATCCGTCAAAAAAGCCAAAATGGCCAAAAAAGAAAAACCGAAAAATCGCGCGCTCCGGGGCACGCCATTGTCGCACGAAAAGCACGCCGAGATTCTTAAAATCAGCGCCAAAAACCGGCTTGCGAAGCTGCCCAAAAAGTCCCATGGCGCGCAAGCCCCACGCGAGCCCGAACCCCAAACAGGGCCAGGCCGTCATGCCCCTGCGTCACGGAGCGCTTCGTTGCTCGGTTCGCAGCCGCGCTTGCTCCGCCATCACTTTGCGCAAAGCGTCCGGAGAAATGACTCTCTCGCTCACCATGTGCTCGCCAATCCGGCTGTCGCGCTCCGGGCGATAGCTTCTCAGGGCCGCTTCAAAGGCGGAGCGCGTGACCAGCCCCATTTCAATCAGCAGGTCGCCGATCAGGGGAACGCCGCGCAAGGCGCCCGCGTCGGTGGGCTTGGCCACCGTGCCGTCGTCGCCGGTCAAGTGGTCGTCGACGTCGCGCAGGGCTCGGAATCCGGCGGATATTTCGCTCTCGCGCACGATGCGGACGGCCGCGGTGTGGCCGGTGAGGCTCTGGAATTCAGCGAGCGCCTCATCCGGAAGCGCGTTGGCTGAGGCGAACAACATGTGCCCCTCGGCGTTGACGCCTTGCGGAAGCGCGCGCAGCCGCATGAGGACGTCCACGCCGAACAGAGGGGCGTTTGCCTTGAGGGCCGCGACATCGAGCTTTGCGCGCGGCAAATCGGCCTGAAAGGCGATCGCCTCGGCCAGCGTTTCCTCGTCAAGCCACCCGCGCGCCATGAGCACGCGGCCCAGCGGGGCCTCCTGCGCGTGCGTGCCGTTCAGGGCCGCGTCGAGCTTTTCAGCGTCAATCGCGCGCCAGGAAAGCAGCAACTCGCCCAATTGCTGGCGCGTGTCGCGCAATCCGTCGGCGCTCGGAAAGTCGTGCATGGTCTTGTCCCAGGCGAGCCGCTTGCCAGTGACCAAATGGGTGAGAAAGAGCTTCCAGGCGCGCGAAACCGCCAAAAAATTGATGAAGTTGCCGATGATCATCCGCGGCACCGACATCACGCCGTGCTCCCAGCCGTATAATCGGGTGGTGAAAAGGACGCGTTGGGAGACGCGCAGCGTGAGGGCCACGAAATTGGCCCCCAAAAGCCAGCGCATCCAGTCGGCGTCGATGAAGGGCGACGGGAAGAGATTGGGCGTCAAGTCCAAGACCGAGGCGAACGCGAAGAGCAAAAACTGGATCGCCAAGACATACGCGAGCATGCCGACATACGCCGTGACGATGCCTTTGCGATCCCGCATGAGCAGGTATCGATTGGCCAAGGAGCCGCTCCAACCGGTTTGCTCCCAGCCTTGCAAGCCAATTCCAAGCGCCCACCGAGCGCGCTGGCGATACGCCGTGCGCAGGGTGTCGGGGAAGAACTCGCGCACGCACAGGGGCATGGTGGTCACGACCTCGCGCTCGGGGCCCAGGCCAAACCAGGTGTGGCGCTTGGTCGTGAACTGCACCGGGAAGCGGGCGAAAATCGATTGCATGCCCATGCGGCCCAAACGCGCGCCGATGTCGTAGTCCTCGGTCAAGCTCTCGGTGTTGAAGGGCTGCCCGTTTGTGTCTTCGATGAGGGCCAAGATGGCCTCGCGCGAGAAGCATGTGCCCACGCCTGCGGACGGAACAGAGCTGACCAGGCTTTCGCGCACGACCAAGTCCTTGGCGTGCCACTCGGCGAACTCGTCCATGTAGGTGCCCGCGACCAATTCATACCAATCGCGCTCCAGGGACGCAACCGGCAACTGGATCATGTGCTTGCTGGGCAGCAGATAATTGAAGAATTTGAGCTCCGCCGGGTGCAAGACGTCTTCGCTGTCGTGCATGACGATGCCCGCGAACTCGATGCCGGCCTCGAACTCGTGGTGCATGACGGCCTGGATCAGCCAGTTCAAGCAATCCGCCTTGCACGTCGGCCCGTCGTGCGGCACTTCCACCCGGTGGAGGTGCTTGTATCGATGGCGCATGCGCTCGACTTCCTGGATGGTTTCGGCGTCATTTTGGTAGGTGCCCACGAAAATAGTGTAGCGCGAGTAATCGAGGACCCGCACGGCGTCCTCGACCATCGCCGCGATCACGTCATATTCCTTCCACGCCGGAATCATGATCGCGATGTGCTGCTCTTCGCGGTCATACAGCTGCTGCGCTTGCAGGGGTTTGTGTTTGCGCTTGACGGTGAAGTGCCGGTAAATCTCGCGCGTCCAATACCAAGCGTCGATGAACAAATCATCCAAGCTCGACAGCAAAATGATCACGGCCGCCGCGGCCGCGAAATATTCGAGGCCTTGGTAGTATTGGGCGAGAAGAATCCCGCCCTCCCATTTGATCGACGCCCAGTCCATCATTTGTTCTGCTCCTGCCGAGCCTTCACGCGGTCGCGCTTGTGCCGAGCGCCGGCGACGATCAGCACGAACAGCAGGACGATCAGGGCCGGAATGCCCCAAATGGCCCAGTGGCGCGTGACCCACAGATCGCTGCCTTCGCCCGCCACGATCACTTCGTCCGGGTGAATGGTGTCAAAGAGCTTCAAGACGCCGCGCGCGTCCAAAACGGCGATGTCTCCGCGCTGGATCTCCGGCGGCTGCGTGAAGGAAAGCGGCGCGCCCGTCGAACGAAACACGATGCCGTCTTGGGAGCCCGAAGTCGCCATGCTCAGCACGGCCACGCGCTTAAAGCCCGACACGTCGATGAGCTTGTCGCCCTTGATCGAAGTCAGCGTCAAATTGTCGCTCGAAATCGCGGCTCGCGTCTTTTGGTCCGCCAGGCTCACATCAGCGGCTAAAAAGGCGCCGTCTGGGCGAGCCATGTCGCCGTTCCCAATCGCCGTGAATTTCGCGGACAACGGGGCCACGCCCGTCGCGTTGGCGATCGTGGCCAGGCGCGGGACGCTCAAAACGGCGCTGTCCAAATAGCTTTGCGGGGCCAAAACCGTGGCCGACCCGGCGTAGCGCGCGGCCATGCCGACAAAGTCGCTTTCCGCGCGGCGTTTGGCCAATTTCAGGTGGCTCGTCGGCAAAACCGCGACCGGATAGGATTGGCGAGCTTGGCAATGGGCATCCGGTTGCCGGCGGAACGTCACGCGCAAATCGTTCGTGCGGGCCAAGGCGAAACGCGGGATCTGCAGCGCCAGCCGATGCGGCAAGCCGTCGGGCTGCAACATTTGCGCCCCGATCATCACGTCATTGAAGTAGACCGTGGCAGTCGCGCCCCCATTGGAGAGCGTGGGGGCCGCCGCCAAATCCAACACGACTTCATCCGGCTGCATCCCGTCGCTGGAGGCCGCCGCCATGTCGAAATTGGCGTCCCAAGAGGCCGCGATTTGGACGTCGATGCTGCGCGGCTCCCCGCCCAGCTCCGAGAACGGAATTTTGTCGCCATGGGCGCGCGCGGTCGGGTCGATTTGATGGACCACCAGGCGGTCGGAGACGCCAATCGGGCGCCATCCCGCAGACAAAACAGACAACGCGGCGTTGTCGCCGACCACGATGACGGCCCGGCCGCCCACGTGCGCCAACCGCGCCTCGCCCGCGGCCAAGGGCGCCGAGAGCCCATCGGCTGAATTGTGGCGCCAATTGTCGAAGGCTTCTGCCCCGTCGGGGGCGGAAGAGGCGATTTGCGCGCGCAAAGCGTCAAGCGCGGCGTTCACCGCGGCGCGCGTTTGGGCGTCCGCCACGAAAACGTCCGGGCCAAACGCCGAGCGCGGGGAAAGGGCGATCAATGCGCCCAATTCTTCCTTGCTGGCGATGGCGTGCTTGCCGCCGGAGAGCAACGCATTGAACGCGGGGATCGAGCGCAAGCCCTCGGGGGCCGCGACGCCCGTCAAGTCCACGCTGTCGCCGACCGCGGGCAACGCTTGCGCCACGGGCTTTTTGCCGTCGCGCTGCAAAAGCGCGTCCGCGCGCCAGGCGGTGTCAAAGGCCGCGGCGCTTAGCTTGTCGGAGCCCAACCCCAAGACCGGGGCTTGGGGGAGCGCGCTCCACGCCGTGCGCAAGTCGTGGATGTCCGCCGGGTTGAACTTGTAGCTGAAGGTGGTCGCGGGCGACACGCGCATGGCGTTGCCGATGGCCGTTTGGTCCGCGCAGACGTCGTCGTTGATGACCGACGCGTATTCCACGCCCATGCGCACGAATCCGGAGTCGCGGGCGACGCCGGCGACTCCCAAATTGGCGTCGATCGCGCCCTGGCTTTCAGTGAAGGCGCGCGCAAGGACGGGCGAGCCGTCCAGTGTCATCAGCATCGTCGTGCGGCCGCCGTCGCCGCGGACATACGCGCCGTTCAATTGAACGGCCGCGTCCTGAATCGGCAGGCCAGCGGGAACCGGCAGGAAAAAATCTCGCGCGGCGCTCGGGGCTCCAAGCGCGGTGTCTTGGGGAATCCCCAAATCCTTGAAGCTGAAAGAGCGCGTTTCCAGGCCGCCTTGGGCCAGCTGGGCAAAGCCCGCGGAGACCGGGCTTTCAGCGCGCGCGGATTGGGCGGCGGACAAAAAGAGCGCGGCGCAGACGACGGCCGACGGGCGCGCGACGAGCGTGGCGAAAGAAAAAACAAAAGAGCGGTTGATCACGATCGAACCTCAAACGGGGCGTGGTGGGCGACGGCATGGGCCAAATTGGCGGAGTCGGACAATGAAAGACGCGCTGCTGAGAGGGTCGCGACAGATTGGCTCGCGGGCGAGAATTCATGAACCGGGCGGCCAGCCAGGGCCGCGGCGATCCGCGCCGAGGCCTGCCCGTCGCCATAGGGGTTCACCCGGTTTTCAAACGCCGCGCGCGCTTGCGCGTCATCGAGCAAAGCGTTGACGGCCGCGACGATGGCGGCGGGATCGGTTCCCACCAACTGCGCGGTGCCGGCTTCGATGGCTTCCGGGCGCTCCGTCACGCGCCGCATGACGAGAACCGGCTTGCCCAGCGCCGGCGCCTCTTCCTGCACGCCGCCCGAGTCCGTGAGGACCACCGACGAGCGTTGCAGAAGGCGAATGAAGCCCAAATAGTCTTGCGGCTCGATCAGATGCACATTGGGCAGCTTGCCCAAGGTCTCTTTGACGGGCCCGCTCACGTTCGGGTTCAAGTGGACCGGATACACCACTTGCGTGTCGGGGCGCGAGGCCAGCTGCGCGAGCGCCGAGCAAATGTCCGCGAAGCCTTGGCCAAAGCTCTCGCGGCGGTGCCCGGTGACCAGAACCATTTTCTTGGACGCGTCGATGAAGGGGAACCGGGCGTCGAGGGCGTGGCGCAAGCCAGAGTCGCCGTCGATGCGGGCGGCCATGGCGACCAAGGCGTCGATGACGGTGTTGCCGGTGATGATGACGCGGCCTTGCAGGCACTCGGCGTCCAGGTTCGCCTTGGAGCCCGCGGTCGGGGCGAACATCAGATCGCTCACGACGTCCACCAGCCTGCGGTTCATTTCCTCGGGCCAGGGCTGCTGCATGTCGCGCGTGCGCAATCCGGCTTCGACGTGCCCGATGGGCACGCGGCGGTGAAAGGCAGCAAGCGCCGCGGCCGACGCCGTCGTGGTGTCGCCGTGCACCAAGATTCGATCCGGCCGCTCTTGCTCGATCACGGCGTCGATCGAGGTGATCAGCCGCGCGGTGAGCGCGTTGAGCGTCTGGTTTTCGGTCATCAACGCCAGGTCATGCTGCGGGACGATGCCGAAGAGGTCCAAAACCTGTTGAAGCATGGTTTTGTGCTGGCCCGTCACGCAAACCACCGACTGGATGCCGGGCTCGAGGGCGAGCGCTTGGACCAAGGGGGCCATTTTGATCGCCTCCGGCCGGGTGCCGAAGATCGAGAGGATTTTTTGCATAGTTATTCTCATGTTCTGTTGTGGCCCAAAACGGGCAGCGGCTTGGAATCCTGACTTCTGACCTGGATCGGCAAGCTCGGCGGGACAGGTGTTTCAAAAAGCGCGCCCTTTTATGGGGCATCAGCGGCAAAAACGAAGCGCCCGTTTCTTCGGAGGCGGCCTCGCATGCCCGTGAAGCCAATGTACACCGACGTTCAGGGCACGTGAGACTATTTTTTTGCGCTTTTCAAAAAGCCCAAAAAAAGCCTGGATTCGGGCAAAAATGAGCAATCCTCCTCGAAAAAAGTGGACAAAACGAAAGGGTCGGAAAAAGTGCCGATGGATGCGGCCGGAGCTGTGAAGCGAGCGCTGTTTTAAACAAGGCGGTTGTGATTCAGCTCTCTCCAAGAGCTACGCGGAAACCCTAACCACAGATTAAAAAAGATGGATGAGCGGATAGGGAAAGGACAAAAAAAGCAAAAAAAAGAACAAAACTCTTGCGCGAGGCGGACTGAAAAAACAGGAAAAAGGCTTGTGGAAAGCAACGAAAGAACGTAATCAGCGATTTGGGCAAGAGCCCACCGTGCCACCGAGAACACAATTGTCAACGTGCGAAAATACAGACGAGCGGGGCAAGCGATGCGGGGGGAAAGCGTCTTTTTCGTCAAAAAACGTT
>Ga0105857_1000768_pt1 | contig 10840 bp, 13 predicted proteins | sample OrgsoiDNA_201061_FD_89682 | JGI IMG/M metagenome (GOLD analysis project Ga0105857, IMG submission 89682) | Permafrost soil microbial communities from the Arctic, to analyse light accelerated degradation of dissolved organic matter (DOM) -... | ecosystem: Environmental > Terrestrial > Soil >...
GGTTTTCAATGCGAAATCGGCTAAAGGCGAGATTCGGATCGTGCAGGATGGGAAGCAGATGTCGGCCGCGCCGTCCGAGATATCGGAGAACGGCGATGGCACTGGTACGGCGAAGGGCGTGATCTCACTCGCCCCCTTCGCGCCCGGCTACTACATCCTTCAGGTCGTAGTCCGCAGAGAAGGGGACAAAGCTGCGGTGACATCGCAGTGGACTGATTTCGAGATCGTGCCGTGAATGCACCGGGGGGGCTTGAAATCGCGGGACGCCAACTTCGGACTTCCCGGCCCGAATTGAGGTTGGTTAAACGGCGTTTGGGACACCGTGTCCCAAAATGGCCCGGCTCGGCGGCACGATTGTTGAAGCGCGTTTGATTCAGTATGTAAGAACCGGCGGCAAGACCGCCGGCGTTACCACGCTATAATCAGAGCCATATGAAAGTTTGGGGTGTTCTGTGCTGCATCACTATGCTGGGAGTCGCCGTCTGGGCCGCCCAGCAGAAAACCGCGCAGCCGGTGAAGCCCGCACAGCAGCCGCCGGCTCAAGCCCTGCAGCCGGACGAGCCCACCCGCATCCAGGTGGATGTGACACGCGTCAGCATGCTGTTTACCGTCACCGACCGCAAGGGCCGCTTCGTCACGGACCTGGCCAAGGACGATTTCGAAGTGATCGAAGTCAAGAAGCCGCAGACCATCCAGGAGTTCACGGCGGAATCCGACCTGCCGCTGCGCCTGGGGATCCTGATCGATACCAGCAACAGCATTCGCGACCGCTTCAAGTTCGAGCAGGAAGCCGCCAGCGAGTTCGTCAAGAGCGTGGTTCACTCCAACCAGGACCGGGCCATGGTGGTCCGGTTCGACACCTCCACCGAACTGGTGTCCGACCTGACCGGCGATACCGACAAGCTGGACCGGGCCATTCGCGACCTGCGTTCCGGCGGGGGCACGGCTCTCTATGACGCCCTTTTTTACGCTTGCCGCGACAAGCTCTCGCAGGATCAGCCCAGGCACAAATTTCGGCGGGCGATCGTGATCGTGAGCGACGGCGACGATAACCAGAGCCACTACACGCGCGACCAGTCGCTCGAAATGGCGCAGAAGGCCGACGTGGTGGTGTACGCGATTTCCACCAACATTTCGCGCATCGAGACGGATGGCGACAAGGTCCTGAAATACTTTTCGCAGGAGACCGGCGGCCGCGCCTTCTTCCCCTTTAAAGTGGAAGACCTGGAACAGTCGTTCGAAAACATTGCCAACGAGTTGCGCCACCAGTACAACATCTCATACAAGCCCGAGCCCCTCAAGACCGATGGTCTGTTCCACATTGTGGACCTGCGGGTGAAGGGCCGCAAGGATCTGCAGGTGCACGTCCGCAAAGGTTACTACGCTCCTAAAATGTAGGGGTCACATTTCCAGCTTGCCTTGAAACATCAGGTCCTTTACCCTGAATTCCACGTCGCGTTCCGGAAAGTTCAGCCCGGGCAGATAAATCCGGAAAGACACGGCTTTGTCCGACGGCTTCACCTCCCGGTTGAAGATCAGGCGCAGGACCGGGTCCGAAGGGGTGGGCGGGAAATGGCCCACCAGCTTGAACGTCTTGCGGCCGATCGCCATCGCCGACTCTTCTTCCATCCGCTTGCTCTCCTCCGCATTGCCCAAGCCCTTGAGCGTGGGGTAGGCGATGGCCAGAACGAACTGGCGCTCGTGGTTCTCCCGCAGATAGTCCACGTAGTCGGGGTCGGGTTCGGGCATCCGGCTGGTATTCTTCTTCATTCGCAGCCGCAATTCGGCTTCGGCCATTTCGACCGGAGCGGCCGTGGCGAAGTAGGCTACCACCACCGGATCGGGCGCCAGAGCCTGGGCCCAGGGACTGTCGCGCCGGATGGCGTCGATTTCGCGATCGGTCCATTTTTCCGGTGGATTGGCCTCCCAGAAGGGTTGCGCCAGGAAAAGCAGCAAGGGCAGCAGTGCGCGCATGATATATACACAATATGCCAGTAATCCGGCGCGGTGAACCAGCGGACCTGGCGGAGGTCGCTGAAATTCAGGCGGCCAGCCCGGAAGCGCCGCAATGGGATGTCGCCGATTATTTGCAGTATGACTTTCTGGTGGCGGTCCGCGGAACTCAGGTTGCCGGGTTTGCCGTGTTCCGCACGCTGGTGGAGGCTGAGCGCGAGATTCTTAATCTGGCGGTAGCTCCCGGTTTTCGCCGGCAGGGAATCGCCCGGGAACTATGGAAGAGCCTCTTACAAGGGTTCAGCGGTACGGTTTACCTGGAGGTAAGAGAGACTAACCAAGCCGCCAGAAATCTCTATGATTCTCTTGGTTTTCAACAGCTTAGCCGTCGGCCCCGGTATTATTCCTCCCCCCCCGAAGCGGCTATTGTCCTTAAGTTTCATTCATGTTAATGTGGCCTTAGACGGTGATGCCGTCTTAGGAAAAAATGACAGAGATTACCCACCGAGCCTTCTTTCCGAACCCAACCGACTCGGCGCGGCAACCTCACTGGGAGGATTTGCCCAAAATGGAACGGAACGCACTAGAAGAATTGAAAGCGCATCTGATGACTACGAATGAGGAGTTTCGCCAGCTTGCCAGTCAGCACTCGGAGTATGCCAAACAACTGGACAGCCTGGAATCGCTTCCCCATCTGACTTCCGATCAGGAGTTGGAGGAAACGCGGTTGAAGAAAATGAAACTCCGCTTGAAAGATCAGATGGAAGCGATCATGAGCCACAGCCGGCCTCAGCAGGTCGCTTAACATCGGATGCGCGCAGTAGCGGTAATCGTCTTTCGCCCGGTCCCGTTCGCGGGGCCGGGCTTTTTGATTTTGCAAGCCCTCTTTTTCTAATCCCTATGGACCCGGAACCCGAACCGGAACCGTTCCGCATCCCTATCACCGATGTCTTCGACCTGCACAGCGTGCCGGCGCGCGATGTGAAGGCGGTAGTGGAGGAGTACCTTCAAGAGACGTACCGGATGGGGTTCCGGGCGCTGCGCATCATCCACGGCCGGGGAATTGGGGTGCAGCGGGAAATGGTGCGCTCCATCCTGGCGCGTACCGAATTTGTGGCGAGCTTCCGGGACGCGCCCGCGGAATCGGGCGGATGGGGCGCCACCATCGTGACGCTCCGTTGAACCGGGCCGGCCCGCACTTCGGCTCGCGCGGTGGTTGAGTTTCAGGTCAAGTAACCACGCCGCTATTCCTCGCGTAAGGCCACCATCGGGTCCACCCTGGTCGCCCGGCGCGCTGGAATGACCGTAGCGGCGAATGCCACCGCCGCCAGCAGCATGGCCACGGCGACGAAGGTGGCGGCGTCAGTCGCGCTCACGCCGAATAGCAGGCTGGCCATCACGCGCGTCAACGCGACCGAGCCCGCCAGGCCCGCCAGAATGCCGATCGCCGCCAGTTCCATCCCCTGCCGCACCACCAGCCCGACGATGTTACCCGGCCGGGCTCCCAGCGCCACCCGCACGCCGAGATCGTGGGTGCCCTGCGTCACCAGATACGACATCACGCCATAGATGCCCACGGCGGCCAGCAGCAGCGCGAATGCCGCAAATGCGCCCAGCATGGTGCTGGCAAAGCGCTGCCGCGCCAGTGAATCGTAGAGGCGGTCCTGCATGGTCCGGATGCCGTAGACCGCCACGCCCGGATCGACGGCGTGGATTTCGCGGACGACGGCGCCCGATAGCGCGGCCGCATCGGAAGACGCGCGCGCCACCAGGAACATGCCGTTGTCGGCCTGTTGCTGTTGCGGGAAATAGGTGGCGATCTTGCCATCGGTATCCAGGCCGTATTGTTTGACCACTCCCACCACGCCCACAATCGTGATGGGCTTCTTGGGATTGAACCAGAGATGTTTTCCGATCGCATCGCCCTTCGGCCAGAAGCGCTGCGCGAACGTTTCGTCGACGATCACCACTCGCGGCATGTCCGCGGTGTCATGCTCCAGGAAAAACCGGCCTTTGCGCAGGGGAATCTCCATGGCCCGAAAGTAGTCCGTGCTGGCGGTGCGGATGTCTACCTGCAACTCCTGCCCGGGCGGCGGTGCGTAGCCTTCCACGTTGATGCCTCCCCAACCCACCGATCCGGTCAGCGGCAGCACCGAAACCACGCCCTCCGCCTTCACGCCCGGCAGGCGGGCGATGCGGCTTTCGATTTCCTGGTAGAACTGAACCACCGCTTTGTCCTGGCGGTACTTCGCGCCGTTGGCGGCAACCTGCATGGTGAGCACGCGGTCGGCGGTGAACCCCGGGGGCACGCGCTGCAACCGCACGAAGCTGCGGATCAGCAGCCCCGCGCCAATCAGCAGCATCAACGAAAGGGCCAGCTCGGAAACCACCAGCAAGCCGCGCAACCGGTTCCGGCCCAGGCGCAGACCGCCATCGCTCTGCCCGCTGCGCCCGCCGGCTTTGAGCGACGTATTCAGATCCACCTGGATGGCGCGCCACGCCGGCGCCAGGCCGAACAGAATGCCGGTTGCGAGCGAAACGCCGAACGTGAACACCAGGACGGCCGCGTTGATTTCGATATCCTCCAACCGCGGAATGTTGCCCGGATTCATGGTGCGCACAACGGAAAGGATCGCTTGAGCGACCGCCAGGCCGGCCACTCCGCCAAGGACGGCCAGCAGAATACTCTCGGTCAGCAGTTGCCGCACCAGCCGCTGCCAGCCGGCCCCCAAAGCCGTCCGGATGGCCACTTCCTTCTGACGCCCCGCCGCCCGCGTGAGCAGCAGATTGGCAACGTTGGCACAGGCAATCAGCAATACCAGCGCCACCGACCCCAGCAGCACCAGCAGCGCCCGGCGCACGTCCCCCACTACCTGCTCCTGCAGCCCCTCCACGTGCATGCCGAAAGAGCGGTCGCGCTTGTCCTTTTCGCGGATCCGGCCGGCAATCGCGTCGATGTCCGCCTGCGCCTGTGGAACCGAGACCCCCGGCTTCAGCCGCACCAGGATGTTGTAATTTTCGTCGCCGCGGTTTTTCACGGCATCGGCGCCCAAGGGCAGCGGCAGAAACACGTCCACCTTGTCCATGGGTCCTTCCGATGGCATCACCTCGGCGTTGAGCATGAACCCGCGCTGCAGCACGCCCGCCACGGTGAAGGGATTCCCGTTCAGCGTGATGGTCTTGCCTACGATCCCCGCGTCGGAGCTGAACAGCCGCTTCCAGAGCCGGTCGCTGAGAATGACCACGGCCGGTTTGCCGGGCTTGTCCTCTTCCGGCATCAACAGGCGCCCCAGCAGCGGCCTTGCACCGAGCATCTGCAGCAGGCCGGATTGCGTGAGCATTCCATCCACCCGCTCGGGCTGCTCGCGGCCGGTCAGTGTGAAACTCCGGCTCTGCGCCAGCGCCATCCGATCGAAGGAATGGTTCTCGTTTTGGATATCGATATACTGTCCGGGCGACGGCCAGTCGCGCAGAATGCCAATTCCCGGAGAATGCAGCCACACGGCAGCCAGCCGGTCCGGCTGCGGATAGGGCAGCGGACGCAGCAGCAGCGCATCCACCACCGTGAAAATGGCCGAATTGGCGCCGATTCCAATGGCCAGCGACGCCACCATCACCAGCGTCAACCCAACGTTCTTGCGCAGCATGCGCAACGCATAGCGAAAGTCCTGTAGCCAACTGTGCATCATCCCTCCAGCAATTCGATGAATGATAATACTACGCGCGGGCCGGAAACCCGACAGCAAGGATTTCGCCGGAAATTGGCCGCTCTGGTCTCACTTCGCCTTCCGAAGATAGGCCTTCGATGCGGCTTCATCCTTGAGGGGAACCGCTTTGTCGGGGTCGACGCGCACCATCAGGTAAGTAATGTGATCGTCGATTTTGGTAAACCAGTGTCCGACGCCCGCGGGAATGACAATCACATCGCCCGGCTTGAGTTGGTAGGTCACGGGGTTCCGAATGGAGCTGCCGTTGTTGCCAGGGCCGTTGTATTCCCTGACTGTTTGCAAAGTGGACGGTCTCCGCTTCTCATCCATGATGTCGGCGCCGGTGACCAGAGTCGCCGAACCGTCAATGATGTGGTACACCTCGCCGATGAGGTCGTGTTCGGCAACCGAATCGGGCGCGGGCGCGTTCAGTTTACCCCGATGGACCACTCCGATGCCGACCTGACTCTTGCCGATGTCGACCGAGCGAACCTGCTGATCGACGATCTGGGCGGCAATCGCCCACTTCACGTAGGCCTGAAGTTCGCGGGCGTCGATGTAAGTGGCGGAACAGCGGTTGCAGGTGGGCTTGGTATCTTGCGCCTGGAGCGCCGGCAGGACGATGACAAGACCCAGCATGACTTTCTGTTTCATGGTTCGTATCCTTTCACTAGCTGCTAGCAGCTTACATCCGAACGACAAATCCTGCCGGTTCTCACCCACAGGAAGAAATTGCGGTAAGGTGGTTGATGCGAAGGGCTAACATGCCGACAAAACTCACTAACGAAATAATCACCGCCGCCATCCTCGGTTTCGAGGAACAAAAGCGGCACATCGACTCACGAATCGGCGAACTCCAAGCCATGCTTTCCGGTGGCCCCGCTGCACGCGCCGACACGCCCACACATAAACGGAGGAAATTTTCCGCTGCCGCTCGACGGCGAATGAAGGAAGCCCAACAGCGGCGATGGGCCAGGATCAGGGGCGAATCCGGATCGCCGGCCGCGAAGGAACCAGCCAGGCCGAAACGCCGGATCAGCGCGGAAGGCATGAAGAGAATTATCGCCGCCACCAAGAAGCGATGGGCGCTGAAGCGGGCTGAATCGGCGGCAGCGGCCAAGAAAGCCACACCCAGGAAAGCGGCCCGGCGGAAGATCGCTGTCAGGGAGGCGGCGGACAAGACTCCGGCATGATACGCTGAGGTTTTATGCATATCTCGGATGTCTATCTTGGCTTGGGCCAGGATGCCTTTGGACAGCTCATCCGCGGGATCTCCATCGGCAAATTGAAAACCTACCAGATTTATGAGGGGTTCAAGGTCCGGGCGCACCTCCAGAAGGTGAATACCGAGAGTCTGCGCAAGGCGATTCCCAAGCTGTGGGAGCGGATTGTCGGACGGGACGAGGATTTTGCCAAGGATCTGGCCCAGGCGGTGCTGGTTTCGCACCTGGATATGATCACGGCGGTACTCGACTTCCTCACCATACCGCATGAGAATGGGTTCTTTGCCAAGGAAATGGACCACAAGCCGTATTTCACGGAAGGGTGGGAAGGGCGCGTCTACGAGAACTTCCGCGGAACCTGGCCCGAGGCGCTTTTGCTGTTTTATGTGAACCATTTACGGTGGGAATTGCTGGGTGCCGAAGAGGTCTACCGGCCCGCCTCCCCCAATGCGGCTTGAGTTTGGTTAGCCGCGTGCATACATCTTGTCTTAACGCCGTGTCACAACCATGACAGTTTGCGGACGGATGCCAGGCGCCGATTTCGGTTCCGGCACTGCCATGGATGTAGAAGTACTTTGTTTCAAACTAGATAACGGGCAAAAAGCGGGCCGGCAGGAAGAGCCGCGTGGCACTCGGGAGTGTTGGTTTCTCACGCACCGGATCCGCCATTCAGGCGATAGCGCGCAGTTCAGGGTATGGTCGCGCAACATAATTGGGTCGCATAAACCTGGTCGCCCGGTTTGGAAAGGTTGACGGACATGAATCATTGCGATTTCCACTATTCTCATCTGCTGCCCAAGAAACCGGGCATTCTCCCGCTGGAGGAGACGATGACGAAGAAGTGCCGCCGCTGTAACACGGAATTTGTCACGCGGTCCCGAATACGGAAACGCTGCGATGCCTGTCAAACGGTAGTCTCGGCCGAGAAGCAGAAGAAGGCTAACGAGCGCCTGAAGGCCCGGCGGGCGGCCCGGCGGATGTGTTTGGTGAAGGCGGCCACCTAACCCTACCCGCTCTCACGGAACGGGCCGGTTCCCAGTTTCTGCAGCGTCACCACGGCTTGGGCTTCCGCGGACCGGCCTTCGCCCACGGGGCCTAACCGCTCGGCGGTCTTGAACTTGACCGAGATGCGGTCTACCTCTACTTCCAGTGTCTCCGCCAGCCGTTCGCGAATGGCCAGGCGGAAATCCTGCAGCTTGGGACGCTCCAGAATCACCGTCGCATCCACGTTGAGCACGCGGTACCCGGTCGTTTCCACCAGGTCTTTGGCGTCGCGCAGAAAGACCAGGCTATCGGCGCCTTTCCAGCGCGGGTCGGAGTCGGGAAAGTGCATGCCGATGTCGCCCAAAGCGGCCGCGCCCAGAATCGCGTCGGTAATGGCGTGAGCCAGCACGTCGGCATCGGAGTGGCCTTCCAGGCCCATTTCAGAGGGGATCGCGACACCGCCCAGGATCAGAGGCCGGCCCGCGGCCAAGCGGTGGTTGTCCCAGCCTAAGCCTGTACGGATTTCGCTCAAGGCCGGGCTTCTTTCGTCTCGCGCAGGAAGAGGTGCGCCAGTTCCATATCGCCGGGCCTGGTGATTTTGATGTTGCGGTCGCTGCCCATGACCACGCTCACTTCCACGTCCAGACGCTCCACCATGCTGGATTCGTCGGTGCCGATGAAGCCGTCCTGGCGGGCCAACTGAAAGGCTTTGACCAGCAGATCGTACCGGAAGACCTGCGGGGTTTGTGCCATCACCAGTTTCTCACGCGGGATCGTGGCGCGGACGCGGACGCGGCCCGTGCCCCGGCTCACCTGTTTGACGGTGTCCACCGCCGGCAGGCCGACGATAGCGGCTCCGGTAGCGGCGGCTTCGTCAAAAACCTTATGAATGGTTTCCTGCTCGATGAAGGGGCGAACCGCGTCATGCACCGCCACCAGATCGCAGTCGGGCCCCAGCGCGCGCAGGGCGTTCTCCACGGACTCCTGCCGGCTGTTGCCGCCTTCCACCACTCGGACACGGCTGTCGAATTCGCGAGCCATCATTTCCGATACCCAGTCGACATCCTCGGCGCGCACGGCGACCACTATTTCTCCGACGCGGTCCGACGCGGCAAACTTGCGAACCGTGTGCATCAGAATCGGCGACCCCTCCAGCAGCATGAACTGCTTGCGGCTGGTACCCGCTTTCTCCGCGGTGCCCTTCCCCATCCGGGTGCCCAGGCCCGCCGCGGGCAATATCACGGCGACTTTCATGTAATCTACGATTCTATCGTGGTTTTCTCGGGTCCGACGTTGGTCATGGGCTGGGGATCGCTTTTGCGAACCGGCCGGTCATGCCGTTCGGGCGCGGTGGCGCCGTGGACCCGCTCATCGAACTTGCCGAAGATCATCTTGCCGGCCGTAGTCTGGAGCACGCTGGTGACGGAGATATCGACCGTCTTCGAGATCATCTTCTTGGCGTTATCCACCACCACCATGGTGCCGTCGTCCAGATAGGCCACGCCCTGGTTGTATTCCTTGCCTTCCTTGAGTATGAAGACGCGCATGGTTTCGCCGGGCAGCACGATGGGCTTGAGCGCGTTGGCCAGCTCATTGATGTTGAGCACATCCACGCCGTGAAGCTGGGCCACTTTGTTGAGGTTGAAATCGTTGGTGATCACCTTGCAGTCGAACACCTTGGCCAGTTCGATGAGCTTCATGTCCACTTCGCGCACCGCCGGAAAATCCTCTTCCACGATTTGCACGTTCAGGTGCGCCATCTTCTGGATGCGCGCCAGGATGTCGAGGCCGCGGCGGCCGCGGTTGCGCTTCATGGAGTCGGCCGAATCGGCTACCAGTTGCAACTCGCGAAGCACGAATTGGGGGATCACCAGGACGCCGTCGAGGAAGCCGGTTTCGGCGATATCGGCGATGCGGCCATCGATAATGACGCTGGTGTCCAGGATCTTGAAGGTCCTCTTGGAAGACTTTTCGCCGCCGAAAATGCCGCCGAGAGCGGCCAGGTTGAGCATTTCGCCCTTATTGGCGCCCACGATGAGGCCCACGTAGGTCATCAATAGAAGAAGGCTGACCGGCAGGAAGGCGTCGTCCGATGCCTTGCCGAGCACCAGGGACATCAGAAAGGCCCCGGTGATTCCCAGCAGCGAACCCGCGGCGGCGCCAATCAGCCGCTTCAAGCTGATTCGCTCCAGGCGGATTTCGAAGAAAATGATGCCGCCGCCGAAAACCAACCCGGCTATGCCGGCAATCCGCGGATCGGAGTGAAATGGATGAAGCGCATAGGCGGAAGCCGCCAGAACCAGGATGAAAATGGCGCGAACTATTACCAGGTCAAGCAATGAAACCCCCTTCAGGGTGAGTACGTCGCGCCAAGAGTATACCACCTTCAGGAAGCGGGAGTTCAGCCGAGTCGTGTCCGAATTCCTCCGATATTACCGCCGTGACGGATGACAACCGTTTTCAAACTCCCATCCCTCATTCCCTCAATAACATCCACCCCATCGCCTGCCGACGCTCCCGCACCCCCGTGCTTAGCTGGGAGTAGAGGTTTCCGATCATGGCATCGCAGGCACAAATCGCCGCTAATCGACTGAATTCCCAAAAATCAACCGGCCCCACTTCCCCCGAAGGCAAAGCCGCCTCCTCCCTCAATGCCTTAAAATCCGGCATACACGCCGCGTCCCACATTATCTGCGGCGAAGACCCCGCCGCGCTCCAAGCCCTCACCGCCGCATTCCTCCTCGAGTTCCAGCCCACCGGCCCCAACCAGCTAGCGCTCGTCGATACGCTCATCGCCGCCGAGTGGACCCAGCGCCGCCTCCGCCGCATCGAGGCCGAACTATGGAACTCCCGCGACGAATCGCTCGACCCCACCCACGCCGAAATATCGGACTTTCCTCCAAATCCAACATCGCCATTCCCGCCCCTCGGCCACTCCTACCCGGACGCCATCGATCCCTTTCTCCGCATTCA
>Ga0105857_1000770_pt1 | contig 10836 bp, 11 predicted proteins | sample OrgsoiDNA_201061_FD_89682 | JGI IMG/M metagenome (GOLD analysis project Ga0105857, IMG submission 89682) | Permafrost soil microbial communities from the Arctic, to analyse light accelerated degradation of dissolved organic matter (DOM) -... | ecosystem: Environmental > Terrestrial > Soil >...
CAATTGCAGCTCCCGGTGGGGTGGGGATGGCGCCGCGCAGCGCGTCCACGGGGGCGCTGCGCGGCGGGCATCGGAGCTGTCACCTTAGCGGCTTCGCGGCGGCGATTCTGTGTGCTGGTTCACGCAGCGCGGCAATTGCATCGCCGCCGGCCGGCTTACTTGCGTTCCATCGGCTTATTGCTTGATCGCCTCCGCCTGGATGTGCAGAATGGTTTTCAGGCTGTAGCCATAGGCCTGGCCGTTGGCGACGCCGAAGTCGCCACGGTCGAACGTCGCGCTGGCTTCGGTGCCGCACACTTCGCGCTTGAGCCGCGGGTTCGGGTAGCATTTAAAGGTTTCCAGTTTCAGGTTCAGGGGCCGGCTCACGCCGTGCAGGGTCAGCGTGCCGACCACCTCCACCGGCGTGTCGCCCTGAAACCGGATCTGGCTGCCGGTGTAGACCGCGACGGGGAATTTGGCGACGTCGAAAAATTCATCGGAGCGGAGTTCGGCGTCGAGGATGGCGTTGCCGGTGGACACCGAGGCGACGTCGATGTCCACGTTCAGCGTGCCGCTTTTGGCGGCGCGGTCCAGCGTCACCGCGCCGCTGCTCTGGGTGAATTTGCCGCGCCAGATCGACGCGCCGCCCTCATGGTCGGCCTCGAAACTGGGGTAGGTGTGGGTCGGGTCTAGCTGATACGACTCGGCGGCCAGCGCGTGGATGGACAGGGCGGCGCTCAAGGCGGCGAGGGCGTATTGTTTTTTCATGATGGATGCTCCTTACATCGCCGGTTTGGCGTTTTGAAGTTGAATACCGTCGACATCGTCGAGCCGCATTTCGAAGCCCCAGCCGTAATGGCCCCGGGAGTGCAGATCGTTGCTGATGGCGACGTCGTTGTCGCCGCTGTGCAGCGGGAGTTGGAATTCGCCGCTTTCTATGGACATGCGTGAGGACTCCGGAATCGCGCAGGGCGGGAAAGCCATTATTGTTTGCCTGCTGCATGACAAGAAAAAATGTTCCCAGACGGTGGCGTGGCGGCCCGAGACGGCGCCCGGCAGCGATCAAGCGGTGCGCCGGAATGTCTCGCGCCTTACAGCGATTGGCCCAGCCGCTGCTCCAGCAGCGCGCGGTAAGTACGGCTGACGCGACGCCGCGCGCCATCCTTCATGACGATGTCGAACTCGCCGTGCGACAGCGGTTCCAGTTGCGCGATGCTGTCGATGTTGACGATCAGCGAGCGGTGCACGCGCACATGGGTGCGCGGATCGAGTTGCGTACTCAGTTCGCTGAGCGAGATGCGGTGCAACACTTGCTTGCCCTGCGTGTGCAGGATCACGTGGACACCAGCGCTTTCGATCCAGTCGATGTCGGCCACCCGCACGAACTGCGTGGCGCGCGTGGACTTGACCAGCAGCCGGTCCGGCAAGGCTGTCGGCGGCTGCGTGCCCAGCATGCGCGCGACGCTCTCGCCGAACGCGCGCAACTGCCGGTCGGCCAGGCGCTGCCTGGCGCGTTCCATGGCCGCCTGCAGGCGTTCGTCGCTGAAGGGTTTGAGCAGGTAGTCCAGCGCGTTGGCCTGGAAGGCGCTGATGGCGTGCTGGTCGTAGGCGGTCACGAAGATGGTCAGCGGCAGGCGTGCCGCACCGACGGCGGCGATCACTTCCAGCCCGGTCAGCTCGGGCATCTGCACGTCGAGCAGCAGCAGGTCGGGTTGATGCTCCAGTATCATCTGCACGGCCATGCGGCCGTCGCTCGCTTCGAGGATCTCGCCCACCAGCGGATCGTCGCGCAGCAAGTCGGCCAGCCGGCGGCGCGCGGGCGCCTCGTCGTCGGCGATCAAGACGCGCATCGTTTCAGCTTGCCGCATGGGGCTCTCCTATCAGGCGCAGCGGCATGCGGATGGCGACCTGTACGCCGCCGTCGGGATGGTTGGCGATGCGCAGCAGCGTCGCACCGTCCGGGTGGAAGCCGGCGATGCGTTCGCGCGTCAGCCGCAGACCCAGTCCTTCCGGCCGCTGCGGCGCGCCGTCCGGCGGCAGTCCGATGCCATCGTCGCGCACGGTGATTTCCAGCGCGTCGTCCAGGCGCCGCGCCGACAGCGTGATGGTGCCGCCGGCCGCGCGGTGGGAAATGCCGTGGCGGATGGCGTTTTCCACCAGCGGCTGGATGAACAGGCTGGGCACGGCGCTGCGCAGCACTTCGGGCGCGATGTGGCGCACCACGCGCAGCTTGTCGCCGAAGCGGATGTGCTGGATGGACAGGTACAGGTCGAGGAAGGCGAGCTCGTCGGACAGCGCGATTTCGTCGCGGCTTTTCGGGTCGAGCGACAGGCGCAGCAGGTCGCCCAGATGCTCGATCATCTGGCGCGCCAGCTTGGGCTCGGCCTGCACCTGCGCCGAGATCGTGTTGAGCGTGTTGAACAGGAAGTGCGGGTCCAGCTGCAGCCGCAGCGCGTTCAGGCGCGCCTCGGCGTGGCTGCGCTCCATGCGCTCCATGCGCAGCTCGGCCGCCATGTAGAGCTGGTGCGACTGGTAGGCCCACCAGCCGCCGACGATCAGGCAGTAAATCAGCAGCGACCACAGCATGCCCTCGCTGGCGGCGATGGCCAGCACGTGCAGGTCGGCCAGCTTGGACCACGGTGCCGCCCCGAGCAGCGCCGCCAGCAAGGTCCGTAAATATACCTGCAGCACGGCGGCGGCGACGCCCAGCGCCAGTTGCGTCGACAGGCGGCGCAGCGATTGCGCCCTGCTGAACGGTAGCCGCCGGTCGAGCGCGATGATCAGCGGTGTCAGCAGGCCCCAGGCCCACCATTGCGTCAGCGATGCCAGCAACGGCGCGCGCCAGTCCGCGCCGCCGCCCAGCGTGGGCAGCGCGAACACCAGTCCGATGCAAGTCCAGAACAGCGCGGCCGCGGGCACGCGCCAGCGCAGGGCGTGGCCGGTAGTTTTCATGTCGCGTCGCTTAGTCTGGCCGTTTTGGAGCTAGCATAGTAACCCCGCGTCAATCTTCGGGATGCAATTCGCCACATCAGTGTCGTATTCGATGGAGATACTTATTACGGGCGGGGATGGGACGAGTAGCTGATCGCCGCGATGCGCCAGCCTTCGCTGCCCTTGACCAGTTGCCAGGCTTCGCTGCCACGGTTTTGTTCTTTGCCATCGATCAGGAAGACAAAGTCGAAGTACACCGATGCGATGGTGCCGTCGCTGCTCATTTGCAGATGGCTGTGCGTCGGATTGAAGGTGCCCTTGGCGGTCGACACCAGCCTGGCGAAGTCGGCGTAGCTGCCCAGCCGGACCTTGACGGCATCGGGCGACTTGGCCTTGGCCAGCGCATACGCCTCGTCCGACAGCACGTTGAGCCATGCGCTACCCTGCGGAAGGAAGAGCGCGGCCAGCCGGGCGCCGTCGTGGCTGATAACCGCCTCGCGGTAGGCATCCATGACATGTTGCACATCGACGCTGTCCGCCGCGATGGTCGCGGAGATGGCGGCCTCGCTTTCAGCGGCCACGGCGGCGCGCGTCAACTGTGCGCCGGCGGGTAGCAGCGCGCAAATCAGCAGGATTTTGCTGGCGAGGCCAGGCATAGGCGTTTTCATTGAGGGGCTTCCATGGCGTGGGAGGGGGAGCGGGGCGATGCCTATGCACTGTATCAAGCTGCCGCAGGCATCGAGAAATTATGTTGCGAAGCGGTATGCATCGGCATCAAGATGGCCTACCCGCGGCATGAGGTGGAGCACAGTTCACTCGGGCTTGTCGGGATGGAAATGAAAGCCGGAGGCCACCTCGATACGTCAATCTGATCGCCACGGATTTCACGACCATGGCCAAAGGCGGGGATCTTTAGCATACGCGTCGAAAATGCCACAGACATGATTGATGCCCGGTGACGCGCAACCTTGCCTCGCTCTGCTGGCGATCCCATTTGTTTGTTCCAAATATGGAACATCGTGTTGTCAAGGGCTTGTATTCTCCGACGATTGTTGTCGAACTATAGTTTATTCATGGGCACGACCATTGAAAATCAGTGACTGAAACAAGCGATGCCGATGGTCTTCCTGTTTTGGCCCCGCTAGGAACAGCATGAGCAAAAGCACATATCTCAGCGACGATCCCGTGTTCGGTAGTGATACCCACACGTTGATGCTGATTGGTCACCAGTCCCTGCAATTGTTGAGAGTCGCTGTGCAGACGAACGATCGGGTGTTCGACGTGCCAACGCCGCTAGCCGCCGCACGCATCGAGTACCGGGACCTGATGCACGAAATCCAGGCGGACCATCCAGACCGGCGGTCCACCGACCGCTTTGGTCTGAATGCCATGGGCGATAAGCGTGGACATGGCTGGATTCAAGCAGCCGGCAAAAGAAAATTGGTGGTGGCCGGCTTGTGGGCTGAAGTTTGCTTGAGTATGCCGGTAATGTCCGCACTTGCGGATGAGTACGACGTATATATTGTGAGCTATGCCTCAGGCGGCGGAAGCACCGAAGCGCATGAGCTGGCAGTGCGGCGCATGATACACGCTGGTGCCAGGCCCGTCTCTTTGATCGCCTATCTCTGCGAACTGCAGCGTGACCGGGCCAATGCCGATACGGCGGAACAGCTCGCCAGCCTGTTCGTCCGGCAAGGCGGATGCCTCGGCCAGGGAGAGCGTTGGGAATCGCCACTATAGACCTGGAAGCAGGCAGCCGCTAACGCACCATCCCTCCACGTCCAGTGAAGGGATCGCTCAATAGCTGGAGGGTAATTGTAAAGGCCGTTAAGACTACGTTTGCCGAAACAGTCACGATGCTCGCTGCGGTCATGCTTGCCAGCGGAGGTTCGCTGGGCGCCTGTCTGATACTGTACCTGCGGGACGCCGATCAACAAGCTCAAGCACCGCCGACGCCAGCCTGCTCCAATTCTTCTTTTTCGGGTGTCGCTTTAAATGCCTCGACGAGAAAATCAATAACCAACCGGACTGCAGGCAACATCCCACGGCGTGAGGCAAACACCAAATGAACTATGCGGACTTGCGTAAAATAGTTCGGCAGAATGTGAGTAAGTAGTCCCTTCTGTATCGCCTCCTTGCAGACAGTGTCGGGCAATAAGGCGACCCCCAGGCCATTCACAGCGGCATCCAGCAACACCCCGAAATCGCTTGAGGATAAGCGCGGCGAATGCACAATCCGGACTTCTTCGCCATCTGGTCCATTCAGGTTCCAGGTATCGTCATTGGTCTCATCATTCATGCTCAGCGTAGGCGCATGTCTTAGCTCGTCCACCGTTGTCAATATGCCGTAAGACGCAAGGAAAATCGGGCTTGCAACCAAAAAAAATCGACTCTGAGCCAGTGTGCGCATAATCAAGTTGCCGTCTGTATCAAGCCGGTCGCGCACACGTAGCGCAATATCGAGCCGCTCCTCCACCAGATCCACCCGGCGATTTGACACGCGCAACTGCAAGCGCACCGTGGGATGTTGTTTCAAGAAATCCGCCAGCCTGGGTGCCAGTACGCCTTGCGCTAAGCCCGGCGGACAACTGACGCGGACTATCCCACGCGGCACGCCCAACTCGCGCGCGGCCGACTCCTCAGCTGCCTCGGCTTCGGCAATCATCGCCTGACAATGGGCGTAGAACTCCTGGCCAATATCGGTAAGCTGGATGTGGCGTGTCGAGCGTTCGATCAAACGTGCGCCGACATTGTCTTCCAGGCGCCTGACACGTCGGCTTAAGCTGGATTTTGGCGTATCAAGTGCACGCGACGCCGCCGAAAAGCCGCCATGCTTCACCACCGAAGCAAAATAGTACAGATCATTTAAATCAAGCATACGAGATCATTGTGCCAAATTTGGAACGGCGCGTTGGATTTTTCCCATCTAGAAACCTGATTGTATCAAGAATATAGTCTATTCCATTGATTTGACCTTTGCTGCCAAATTTCACTTGGAGCTATAAATGAAACCACAATTATCCCAACGTAGCGTGGCAAGTATCACTACCCCGCCAGTCAAAAAAGGCATGAACGATCTGCACCGTATCCGAGAATTGGTCGCGTATTCCGATTCGGAACGGGCCGACCCGTTTTTGATGTTGATGGAAGACTGGTTCCCGCGCGGTGTATTTTCACATCACCCGCACCGCGGCATGGAGACCGTCACCTACTCGCTGTCGGGGCAGCTTGAGCATATCGATAACAAGGGCAACCGCGGCTCTATCGGACCGGGTGACGTGCAGTGGATGACGGCCGGGCGAGGCATCGTGCATAACGAACAGCCGGCCGAGGGACAAACTGTGCATAGCCTGCAGCTATGGGTCAACTTGCCGCGAGATGCCAAGATGGTGGCGCCACGGTATCAGCAGTTAGACGCCGAGAACGTCGAATCAGCAACCGGCGAAGGATATGTTGTCCGCGTGTTTTCCGGCTCGTTCGGCGATACGACATCGACCACTAAGAACTATGCACAGGTGACCTTTCTTGAGGTGAATTTGGAGTCGGGCGCGCGGGTTGCCCCTGACTTCCCAGCGGGCTACAACGTATTCTTGGTAGTACTACAGGGGACCGGATACGCCGGTGCGACCGATACGCCTATCTCCGCTGGAAATGTTGTGTATCTGAATCCAGTGAGGGGCACCCGGTCGGAGGTTCTGCTGCGCTCAGGTAGCGAAGCAATGACAGTCCTGGTGTATGCAGGTAAGCCGCTGTTCGAGCCCATCGCCTGTGGCGGTCCATTTGTCATGAATACACCGCTGGAGATCGAACAAGCGTATGCGGACTATCGCGCAGGCCTGTTCTAAAGCCGTCTGGCAGCTACCCGGACAAGGGAGCCATGCCTGGATCGACGGCTTCCGCCGAACCCGGCTTGATTGATGCCGCATGAAAGTAGTCAATCGACAATAAAATGGAGCTAACATGACTGTCGCGCAACGTTTCTATTTATTAATTTGTATCGCGGTAGTGGGCATGGGCAGCTTGGCCGGTCTTGGCATCGTCCAGATGGATAAGGTCTATACCGCAACCAATTCAGCCAACGTCAACACCGTTCCCAGCCTGCTGACATTGGAACAGGCATCCGGGCCGACTTCCCAACTACGTGCGCTGGTCTGGCGATATATAGCGCTCAATGATGTCTCAAAAAAGTCCGAGATGCTGAAAAGGATGGCGATTGCGCATGCTCAAATCGTTGAAGGTTTGAACAAATACGGCAGGGAATGTACAGACGACGAGCGGGACCGGGCGCTGTTGGCGGCCGATCGTGCTGCGCTGGTGGCATACGATGCGCTGAGCGCGAAGGCTTTGGCTCTGGTGGATGCCGGCAAGGCCGATGAAGCGAGCGATTTAATGTGGGCAAACGAAATGGTACTCAACCAGCTGGCCGATGCCTTTGCCGAACATCGAAAATATAATGTCTATCTGGGCAATAAGAGCAGCACGGACGCCGCGACCACGATGAAAAATAGCAACCGGCTGGCGATCGCAATCGCCTTGCTGGTGATCGCCGGTGTCGCAGGCATGGGATGGACGCTGATCCGAAAAATCGTCAACGCGCTGAATGGCGCGGTCAGGATCGCGCAAACGGTCGCCGCCGGTGACCTCACATCGCGTATAGAAATCACCACCACAGATGAGACGGGCCAACTGCTGCAAGCGCTGAAGGACATGAATGACAGCCTGGTGCATCTCGTCGGCCGGGTGCGCCATGGTTCGGACGCCATCGCCGCTGCGTCCGGCCAGATTGCATCGGGCAATCTTGAGCTGTCTTCCCGCACCGAGCAGCAGGCCAGTTCGCTCGAAGAAACCGCGGCCTCGATGGAGGAAATGACCTCGACCGTGAAACAGAATGCCGACCATGCGCGCCTGGCCAATCAATTGGCCATATCGGCATCTGAACTGGCGGTCCAGGGCAGCGTGGCGGCGCTGCAAATGGTCGATACGATGGGCTCGATTAACGATTCGGCCAGGAAGATCGTCGACATCATCGGCGTGATCGACGGCATCGCCTTCCAGACCAATCTTCTGGCCCTCAATGCGGCGGTGGAGGCCGCCCGCGCCGGGGCGCAAGGCCAAGGTTTTGCCGTCGTCGCTACCGAAGTGCGCAACCTGGCCCAGCGCTCGGCAGGAGCCGCCAAAGAAATCAAGGTCTTAATTGGCGATTCGATGGAAAAAGTGGAGGCTGGCACCAAACTGGTCGATCAGGCTGGCTCATCCATGCAGGTCATCGTCGAGGCCATCAAGAGCGTGACCGATATCATGGCTGAAATCACGGTGGCCAGCCAGGAACAAAGCGCCGGTATCGAACAAATCAATCAGGCTATTGCCCAGATGGATCAAGTCACCCAGCAAAATGCCGAGTTGGTGGAAGCCGCCGCCGCCGCTGCTGAATCGCTACAGGATCAAGCGGGCAGCCTGGCGCACGTAGTCGGCGTATTTACGATTCAACCAACGCAAGCCACCATCGTTGTGCCCTTGCAGGCGACAAGGCGCCCGATGGCGCTGGCGTCGGCCGGTTGCGGATCGCTCGCGTCGAGCACGCGTCATGTCGGGCGCCCGGCGCGGACCGTGCAGTCATTGAAGCAGGTGGCCAATTTGCGTACCTACCGATGCGGTGACTTGGAAATATACTGATGATGATACGGAGTCCAATATGAGCAATGCCGTGCGCTTTGTTACTGCGCCGTTCCGCTCGCCCCTGCTCGCCTTGCGCCGCCATACCGCGCGGCACTACCGCTGGGCCATTTATGCTTTGCTATTGGCGCTGATCGCCGCCAGTATCGCCCTGTCGCTGGTGATGGAACAAACCGCTACAGCGATACGCCGTGACGCCGAGCCGCTACTGCGGCAGACCATCCCGCAATTGCGTTATCTGAGCAACTTCGACAGCGCCGCGCTGCGTTACCAGCTCTCGCTCGACAATCTGTACACCGAATCCATTTCTCCGCAACGCTTCGAGATGTTGGAGCCCACGGTGCGCGCCGAACTGGAGCGCGATTTCAATCAACTGAGGCTGAGCCTGGGAAATAGCCCGGAACTGGAGGCCTTGCACAACAGCTATCTGCAAATCCTCGCGCGCACGCCACAGTTCAGGTTCGACATGAGCACCGCGGCGGCAACGGGCGGGACTGCGGCGCGGCGCTTGTTGTACCAGCAGAACCTCGATGTCAAGCGCTTGCGCGGCATGATCGCGGTGCTGCAAGAGCATGCGCAGCAGACCATTTACCGCAGCAGTGGCATGGCGGCGCGTAATGTCGATGGCATAACGCGGCTGGTGCATCTGTTCGACCTGCTGGCGATGCTCGGCAGCGGCTGCCTGCTCTACCATGTGAGTGTGCGCTTCCGCGTCGAACAGCAGCTGGCTTACCAGGCCGGGCACGACCCGTTGACCGGGCTGGCGCACCGCCGCTCGTTCGAGGCGCGGCTGCGCAGCCTGGCAGCCCAACCGCATGCCGTTGTGCTTGGGACCATAGACCGCTTCTCGCGTATCATCGGCAGCCTGGGCCACGATTGCGGCGACCGCATGATCATCAGCCTGACCCAGCGCATACGCCAGGCCGCCGAGAGCAGTGGTGGCGAGGTGTACCGTCTGGACGGTGCCAATTTTGCGGTGCTCTACCGCGTGCGTCACGGCAGCGCCGAATTCGACGATGCGCTGGCGGCCTTACGCAACGAGGTCGGCGCGCCTTACAACTGCGAAGGTCAGGAAATCTACGCCACCCTGAGTCTTGGCTCGGTGAGCTATCCCCAGCATGGCGCCGAGCCCCAAGCGCTGCTGCGTAACGCGGATGCGGCGCTGCAAGCGGCGAGCCGGGCCGGCGGCGATACACTGGTCCATTATTCGGAACAGATGAACGCCGAGGCCCGCACGCGCCTTGATCTGGAGGCACAACTACGTCACGCCATCGAACGCGGCGAGCTGGAGCTGCATTACCAGCCGCAACAGTCGCTGGACGACGCGAAGCTGGTCGGCTTCGAGGCGTTGATACGTTGGCGCCGCAATGGCGAGCTGGTCTCCCCCGGACAGTTCATACCGCTGGCGGAGGAATCGGGACTGATCGTGGCCATCGGTGACTGGGTGCTGGAAGAGGTCTGCCGCCAGCTCAGCGTGTGGCGCGCCGGCAGCGATGCCACCGTGGTGGTGGCAGTCAATATCTCGCCACGCCAGTTCGCCGCTCCTGGCTTTCTGCAGCACATGGAGGCGCTGCTGGCCGTCACCCATATCGATCCAGCCTGTCTGGAGCTGGAAATCACCGAGGGCGTGATGATGGAAAATGTGGAAAGCGCCATCACCCTGTTGCGGCAACTGCGGGCGCTGGGTCTGAAGCTGTCGATCGACGATTTCGGCACCGGCTATTCGAGCTTGGCCTATCTGAGCCGTTTCCCCATCCACAAGCTCAAGATAGACCAGTCCTTTGTCCGCAACATGAGGGCGGTGATCGGGCAAAGCGCCATCGTCCAGGCCACCATAGGCTTGGGGCACAGCTTGGGCTTGACCGTGATTGCCGAAGGCGTGGAAACCGAGGATCAGCGCTTGCTGCTGGAGAAATGGCACTGTGACGAGATCCAGGGTTATCTCTATAGTCGCCCGCTACCAGCCGCTGCCGCGCTAAGGTTTTTACAAAGCAGGCGCGAGCTGGAGCCCTCCAGTGTTGCCCTCGACCGTAACTAGCCATCGGCGTTGTAGGCGCTAAATGATGATTTGTGAGCTTAACTTCGACGACGGCCACTAACAACGCGTCGCCAGCTTGACGCTGACCGCCGGGCAGACTATATTAATGACTTAAAAGTAAGTTACCAAAGTGGAAGTCATGTCAGCTGCGACAGAAACCAAACCCCGCTGGGAGCGGCGCAAGGATGCGCGGCCGCAGGAGTTGCTGGCCGCCG
>Ga0105857_1000772_pt1 | contig 10820 bp, 25 predicted proteins | sample OrgsoiDNA_201061_FD_89682 | JGI IMG/M metagenome (GOLD analysis project Ga0105857, IMG submission 89682) | Permafrost soil microbial communities from the Arctic, to analyse light accelerated degradation of dissolved organic matter (DOM) -... | ecosystem: Environmental > Terrestrial > Soil >...
AAGGTCGATGCAACGAAGGTATTCGAGTTCCCGACTGCAAAGTCGATGGCAGCGAAGGCAAAGGCTGCTGCTAAGGCAGCAAAGTAAGCTGTACTAAGTGATACAAATGGCCCCCTTAGGGGGCCATTTGCGTTACCAATGACACTATACAAATACGCCATTTTATCATATAATTGGCGTATTCGTTTATCGGAGCGGCATAATGAGAGTTGGAATAACTGGTAACATTGGTTGTGGTAAAAGTACATTCACTAAGATTCTGGCTGGTATTCTAACCGAGTTCCGGCATGTGGATGTGGATAAGCTGGTGGATGAACTGTACCTGAATCCTACATTCTGTACTGCCCTAAAAGCACGGTTCAATACTTCTGAACGTAAAGAAGTATCAGATATCGTATTCGCCGATCCCCATGCTCGCAAATGGCTTGAAGAGCAGTCATCACAATATATGTCATCAATGATGGCTAGAACTACGGTTCATGGTAAGGTATTGGTTGAATTTCCTCTCCTATATGAGATGGATGCTCAACATGGTTATGACCAAGTAGTTACCGTCTATTGTGATGAAGCGCTGCAGATGCAGCGTGTTCGTGCTAGGGACAATATCAGCGAGGCCAAGATCAAAAGTATTGTTGGCGCACAGATGAGCACTAAGCTCAAGACTATACTTGCCGATCATACAATCGACACTGGCACTGAAATGAGCGACCTTGAAGGTAAGGCTTACGCATTGGCTGCCAAGCTGCGTGTTGGTATGCTACGCGAACGATTTATTTCTAAGTTTGCCACAGATGACAATAGTTGCTATCGGATCTGGGATGCAGTGATTGCCGCCTATACGGAACCGCATCGTAAGTATCATACGTTAGAACACCTCGCTTACCTATTTTATCAATTCGACAAAATCCGCCACCTGTTGAAATATCCAGAAATTGTTGAGCAAGCTATTTGGTTTCATGACTTTGTATATCAAACTGAAGTAATCAGTGAATATAAGGAAAATGAAGCAAATAGTGTGAAGGCAATGTTTGATCTTTATACCAAGAATCATGCTCGATTGGGTTATCGCCCCATCGACGTCCCGTTCTTGGCAGTTGCTGGTGAGTTTATTCTAGCAACCAAGGGTCATGCAATCACGTCACCTTATTTGTTGGCGAACCCTGCACTCAAACATGATTGCGAAATATTTCTAGATCTTGATCTCTCGGTTCTGTTTAGCGACGCGCATACTCTGAAGGCATTTGATGCTGGAGTTCGAGAAGAATTTTCCTCCTATGGTATCGAAGAGTTTGCAAAAGGTCGCGTTGCTGCCCTCCAAGCGTTCCTTGATCGTCCTCAAGTATTGTATTCGACAGTATTTGCAGAGCAGGAACCGCAAGCACGATGCAGTCTAGAGAGATTAATTAATTATTGGCACGAATTCATACTCAATTGATCGGAGAACGACATGTATCAAGTAGGAATGGTTACTGGATCGTTCGATCCGATTACGCTTGGTCATCAATGGATGACTGAGCGTGCGTGTAAGATGTTTGATGAAGTATATTTCGCAATTGCTTACAATTCGAGTAAGCAGGGATTATTTACTGCTGATGAACGAAGTGTGTTGGTCGATCGAGTGCTCAGCTGTTCCCTTAGCCCAGGTCACTATAAAAAGATCAAGATCGTGAAAGTTGATCGTGAATTCACAGTGAGTGTGGCAAAAGAACTTGGCGTTAATACGATCATGCGGGGCATTCGCAATTCAAAGGACTTTGAATACGAGAAAGATATTCAAGGCTTCAACTCAGATATTGAGTCGGACATAGATCATGTGTTTGTACTTCCACCTGAAGATATGACGCGTATTAGTTCATCTGCTATCAAGTCATTCATGGGTACGAAGAATTGGGAAACGAAAGTCGCCCGCTATGTTCACCCTCTAGTGCTTCATGAATTGAAGAAGAAGCAAGCATAGAAGACTGGCACATAGTCAGGTGTTGTTTTTACACAATTTTTACTTGACAGTGTTGCGAAATCGTTAATTGACTGTATCATTCAGTCTGTTGCATTACACGAACCCCTTAACGGAGGATGTTATGAAAACCAGTAACAAGCAAACCGGCTATTGGTCGCAAGACGCGACGGTATGCCCTAAGCAAGCTGGACACATCTTCGCGCTTGATATCGCGGAGAATGATCGACAGCGATAATCACCGACTATGCCAAGCGACAGGCCGGTGATTAATCACCGGCCTTTTGCCATGTAAGTCCTGTTGCTTAACTCTTAAAGGAGAATAGCGATGGAACTCAGCGAAGAAGAAATGGCCGCTCTGGCAGAAAAGTTGTACGAAGTTCACGAAGCACACCGCCACCTCAGCGGCAAGGCTCACTACCGTCACCGTATGCTGGTTGCACTTAGCCTTGGTGTTGGTATTTTTGTTTTTTACCGTGTCCTGCACATGGAAGAAGCATTGAAGGGTCTGGAATACTTGCTGCCAGCTGTAGTGGACAAGTTGCTTTTTGGTCTCGGTGAATAACATGAGGCCATGTTTACAACCAACGTTGCGAAGCGCAACATAGAAGAGCCCTAGAAACTGGGGCTCTTATACCATCTGCTTGCAATTATGTTCATGTGAACATATCATAACCCTATGGCAAATCAATTATTTACTGTCGAAGATTTCTTCTCGGTTGAATTCAAAGGTGAAGCATACGTGAAGGGTTCGGCTCACCCTAATATCGAGGCCTCGCGCAAGGAACGTATTGCGCAATTCAATAAAACCTTCAAGGTGCAATATGTGGTATGCACACGACAGGAAAACTCTATGAGTCTTTGGAGCCTAAGTTGTGTTAATAGACAACCCAGCAGTTCGGCGGCAGAGCCCATGCAGGGATTCTATTATTTCACGCACTACAGTGATGCTCTGATGTTCTACTTAATGCTTGCATGAAAGTTCAAATGAATATATCATTTGAATATGGTTAATCATATAGGAGAGAATGTCATGAACTTTCGTGCTGACTTGCTTGCACACCAACTAGCACTTGCTGCGGCGCAAGAGCAGGTAAAACAAGCTGGAAATAACATTTCCGCAATGCTCCTTCCGATCGTGTTTGTTTTGGATCCGATGTTTGTCACGTTGCAAGCTGATTATCCGCGTGTTACTGAGTGGCATGAAGATGGCGAATCGGTGCAGGTCAACGTTGTTTGGGAGTGCCGAGCCGGTACGCAAAGCGAATGGTACACAATTCCATTCTCTATACTTGATGCAGAAGACCCCATCGAAGCAGCCAGGCAATATAGGGTTGAACGGAAAGCAAAGGAAAACGCTGCTTCTCTTTTGCGTATGAAAGCTGAACAGGAACGGTTAGCTGCTGCAATTCGATCAGCTGAAAGCAATTAAATTGCTTGCTACCATGTTCAGGTGAGTATATCATTTGAACATGGTAAACAAACAAGGAGTAAGGAAATGACGACTCGTAAAGAACTGCAAGCGTGGTTGGAACAATTTCCTGAAGACGCAACGATTGAATGCCTCACGACGCACGACAGCAACCATGGCTACGAAAGCTATACGTCGGTATCTGAAGTGGACCTCGACCTCACGGAACCGGTTGATCCTGAATTTGGTACGTTTGCGAAGACGTTCGAAATCGAGCGTGGGTACAAAATGGGCCTCGTCACTATTCGTATCGGGGTAAAGAGCTAATCGTGTCAGTCACTCGTCACAATGCTTGGACTTACGCAACAGGGAACCGAATTCCCCTGTTGCGTACCATGTCATTAAGTGTCCAGGCATTGGATGAATGGATCAAATGTGGGTGGGAATCACTTGTGTTTGAACCATCCGTAGTGTTCTTCAACACCTGGCAGTTCACTACTCTATCAATTCCATTACACCCCCGTTGGAAACAGCAAGAGCAACTTGAAAATTGGCTAGCTACGTGTGAACACAAAACCGCGTTATGGTGCCACGAAGAAAGCCCCACGTTTTTCGTTGTTTTTGAAAACGATAACGATGCTATGCTATTTTTGCTGACATGGGGTGACAAATGAAAGTAATGCTCTTTACCCACGAGACCTATTGTGCGGATCCAACTTATGGTGAGGACCGATCCAATACGATTCTAGATGTGGAAGCAGCTAAGGGTTGGTTAGTTCGAGCCGTAATTAAAGTTGATAAAGTTGGTCGATTCAACCCGAATACTACTTTGGATTTGAGTAATGTACAGGGCCATTACGAAATACTCTACAGCACTCGAACTGTGTTGTTCGAACGCTTTGGTGAAGCTTTAATGGTATACTTACGATACTGCTGATATGGCCAAAATTACTGAAGTAACAGATTCTTTTCAGGTACTATCTAATAAAACCGGTTATTCCCAAGTGGCTTGGTATGGGGTTCCCAAAAAGCTCCAACTTATTGGAACACCCGTTTATATGATTGAGTTTGGAATTCCACCAATTGGAAAATCATATATTCTATATGATCAGATAGTTCCGTGGTTGAACATTCATGCTGGTGAAAGGAATTTAGCTTGGGTAACTCACTGCAAGGCTGGAGTGTGTTTTATCAAAGATTATGGAGTTGCTCTCCAATTCCACCTTACATTTGGTTCTGACGCATTCTAATATGGCCCAAATTACAGAAATAACAAATAAGTGGGACTTGGTTCACAAGTTTACGGATCAACATTGGAAAACCATATTAGTAAAGCTACTGCGCTTCAATAGCGATCCTTTCTATATGATTGAAATTGCACGTCCTCGTTGGACGGCGGAAGCCACCAAACACACCTATCCTTGGATCATTGAGCGACTTGGCGTAAAAGCCAGTAACCCAAACTGGTGTTCTGATGCTCGCAATGGTATCTATTTCATTAAAGAATACGATATCGCGCTGCAATTCTACCTTACCTTTGGTTCTGAAACCTATGCCTAGCCTTACCAGCTCTGATGCCTTTCTTTAAGTGAAATTCTTTTGATAGTTTCTTCATTTAAGTGTTGACGCCATGTTCAAGTGATTGCATCATCATTACATGGTAAGGAAGACAACGCAGCAAAACGCTGCTAACACTTAAAGGAGATTTACATCATGGCTAAGGTTACTATTTTGAAGGTTGGTCACGCTCTGGTTGCTGGCGATCGTGGTGCAAAAGAAGGTGGCGCTCCTTCCAAGGACAGCATTTGGGGCATTGCGCAGGTCGACAATGTGTTGCTGACGTTCAGCGGTCGCCGCAACGCAACGACGCTGAAGTTCAAGACGCGCCTCAAGGGTGATCTGGAAAAGACGCTTGCGCTGTTTGACCAGAAGCTGGCTGGTACGGATGTCAAGGGTATCAAGTACACGGACATTCAAGGCGTGGTCGTTCAAGAAATGCTGATCCCGGGTCTGGCAGAACGTGTTGGTAAGGGCTACTACCAAGCAACGTTCAGCAAGAAGCTGGACACGCGTTCGACGAAGCCCAAGGCTAAGGTCGCGAAGGTGGTTGTTGCTGCGTAATATCAAGTAGTAGAAAAGAGCCAGGTATTACCTGGCTCTTTTGCCATAAGATGAAAGCTACTCAATAAGGAGAATATAGTGTACGAAGATCCTATCGACTTTTATGTCCATTACCTTGATGCTATTCCACATGAAGAAGACGATGAACGCGATCGTGCTGACATGGAAGCTTACTATGAAGAAGAACGTCAAGAACGTGATAAGCGCCAAAAGGAAATCGATCGTATTGGTGCGCATCACGGAATGACCAACCTTGGTGCTATCATGCGGGATGCGCTTATGCGTAATAACGGACAATGAATATGCAACATGTTTCACCAGATACATTTGAAACGGACGAGCAGTTTATCGCATTTTGCGAATTACGCTGCTCGTCAAAATTCCCCTTGTTCAGCGCCGAACAGATTGTTCGTATGATGCAACTGTCGCACGTCGAGCCGAAGATCATGCCTATTCCTGGTACCTGCCATCTAATGGCAGAGGAAATGGCGTACTTATGCCAGCAAGCTCGCTTCCACATTGCGAAGACTGACTATCAAGCTGGACGTAAATTTGATGACAGTCGGTTCCGCCACCTGCGCTTAGTGGTAAATGAATAATGCTTTTATGCATTGACTTACAATTTTGTTAACTATATCATATAATATCAACTGACGAAAGGAGATAACATTTTATTCTCTTGAGTTGACATATGTCTTATGCATTGAAAGAAAGAAGTAATAGTTTCATCCCCTATGAAGACTTGATAAGTGCACGGCTTTATTGTTCCAATCTGGAGGACTCTAAACGCTGTTGGATTACTTGGAAGACTGATAAGGGGCTTTACCTTGTTGATGACGTGCGTACTGAGCCGTGGTTTTTAGAACGGAAATATTACGGATTGCATAACATTAGATTCTCCTTGTTTTAATTAAAAAGCCCGCTTTTGCGGGCTTTTTAACGATTGTTTGTATTGAATTGTCTAGCAATTGTTCATTTAGTGCTTGTGTTGCCTACCAAGTGAATCTATAATAGGAACATGGTAAACAAACAGGAGAGAAAAGATGGCACGTTTTAACCGCAACGCAAGCGCATTGCTCCCGTCAACGCAATGTCTGTTCAATAACCGCGCAATCATGATTCCGCGTGTTGGTGAATACTGGGATGAAGTTGCGGTGTATGTTGCAAAGAATGTGCGCACCGAAAAGGTGGTGTTTTTCTCGAGCTGCGGTCGCTTTGGTGGTGACAAGTGGAACGTCGGCACTATCCATGAAATCATGCATGATCAAACGCATGCAGACCTGGGTAACTTCCAGATTATCAACATTATCGAAGTCAACAACGGCGTGATCACCAAAGCTGAAAACGATCAATACGTGGACAAGAAGGCCCCGCTCTGGGTGTTCAAGTAAGCAACCATGTAGCAGCAAAAAGCCACCGAAAGGTGGCTTTTTCATTATGTGCTTGATGTTAAGACCAGGTGAGCATATCATTCATACATGGTAAACAAACAGGAGGGTGATGTGGCTACTAGCATTCATGACGTGCAACTTGCGCAAGTATTCAAAGACCTCTGGGACTATATCAAGAAAAACGGTGAGTTTCAGAAGCCCGATCACCCGCAGATGGGTGGAATGTGGTCCGCTGATACTTACGTGCTGAACGGTTACAAGGCACTGATGACGGATGGTGGTTATGGCACGATCATCAACCGCCTTGACGGTAAGTTTAGCTGCGCGATCAACTACACGTCTCCTGGCGCTCCTAGTGACTTTACGGTGCATTTCTATAGCGGTGAAGCTGTTGATCTGCTTGCTGCTGCTTTCCAAGTTATGAAGGGAGTAGCGGAATGAAGATCTTTCACGTGACCGTAAAAGAAATCAGTGGTGAAATCATTCAGAAAGGCTTTACGGCAGCCAAGTCCCAAGGGAATGCAGCTGAGCGATTCATCCGTGGTTTGATGCTCCAGTCGTGTATCATAACCACTGTCAAGTTTGCCTATGACGACGAGATATACGATGCCTCCTATTTTAGACACCGACCTATATATTGACAAATGCATGACAGCAGTTCGTATCTTACTGCTGATTGGATTTGCAGGCTGCATTCACCATAATTATGATTGGGGTGCAGTCGTCATGCTGTCTGGTATCGTGATTTCAATTGTTGTTGAAGAGCGGTTGCGCATGTTCATCAATAACCGAAAAGGTTAATATTCACTTGTGTTGGTGACCATATGAACCTATCATAACAACATGGTAGCTAACGAGGAGTGATGAACATGTTTATTGCAATTACCAAGACCGCATATGGTACGAAGCGCGTTTATATCCGCGCCCGTGATACTGAATTGGAAGGCACGGATAACTTCGACAACCTGCAAACGATCAAGAACGTTATGAATCTGGCTTGCTGTTGGGGTGGTACTGACAAGCAGGAACGTGATTTTGACGATGCTGGTGGCTATATTTCCTGGGAATTGCCCCTTGAAACGGCAGATGTAATCTATTCGGCTTTGTCGGTGCTGCTTACTCGCGCACACTTTGACGTTGTTGACGACTTGATGAAGGCAACTGAACGTTGGGTTGAAGAAGCGTAATTTGCTTTTTTGTTTGGCTTGTACTACCACGTAGCTAATTGTTCTTGATGCCATATTTGTGCGGCGCTATTGTATATATATGGCAACCAAGGAAAGTATATGACTACGCTCAAGCCCTGCCCAGATTGCAATAACAAAGACACCCTTCATACACATTATCACTGTGGTAAGTTTTTCGCCAAGTGTCATTTTTGTGGGCGACAGACTTCCATGCATGCAGAACAGGAAGGAGCAGTAATGATTTGGAATGGCGAACTTGATGACGGCGTAGTACCCCAGAACGACGATGAACAGGCGCAGTTAGATGCAGCCGTTCATTACGTGCGTGAGTACAAGGGTACCATATACATGGACTCGCCAAGGTTTTACGATGCACTCGACCTCATTCTTAAAACGTTCCCCACGAAATAGCTTTACGCCATATTCATTTGAATTTATCATGGGTATAAGGTAAATGACAGGAGAATGGAATGGAAAACTTTTTCGCTGAAGTATTGCGTGGTATGTCGTTGATTGCTGACAACCGTATTGATACAGTAACGCTTATCGTTACTGGTCATTATGACCTTCCCCTCAAGTGCGCACTCTATCAAGTTGGTCTGAAAACTGGAGTGGCCCCGGCTAGTGTTGCTGCTCTGGATATTCCCCAAGTTCTGGCTGGTTTGGAACGAATCAAAAATCATTATCGAGAACTCATTCGCCGCATTTTCGACGAAGCAGAACAACTTGATCGTGAAGCATTGTTGAACAACATGCGCAAAACTAATCAGCCCCACGAGATGGGTACTGTTGGTGAAATTGCAATCAAGTACGGAATTTCCAAAAGCGAGGTTCGCCGTATGAAGGCAAATGGCACCTTGGAATCACTAACGCTGCTAACCGCATAAGGACATAGATTGGCTGGTCAATGTCATGCAAAAGGATAATAAAAATGATAATTGAGAAAGCCAAACATGGCCCTTGTAAGTGCTGGTATGACCGCAAAGTAAGTCAGTCAACCGGTGAAAAGTCGCGACAATATCATGCATTTGGACTCTCCCGAGTTGTTTTTGGATCGGGAGAATCTTTCTGGAAACTGATCATCGGTCCGTGGGTTTTCGTCTTTGGCTATGAAGATCGTCGTCCATAATAAAACATTGAATGCTTGTGTATTGAACCCAGATATCATATCATATGAACCTGATGATCAATTTGGGGAAATATAATGAGTCTGCAAACGGTATACCGGGATGGAATTCTTGAAATCACTAACTTCTCTGAAGGTGGTGGTTCTATAATTCGAATTGATCGTTCCGGTCAATGTGCTCTGTATGAAGTACCCCAATATGGTGGTACCGAACGATTCGAGGGATACTTTCCCAATGTTTGCTTGGCACTTGACGAAGCAGCTACCTGGACGTAAATAATTCATTTGGTGCTTGCACTCTTAGTTAGATGAACATATCATTGATACATGGTAGGTAATCACTAGGAGAAACTAAATGACTGTTATTGCAATTGAGGACCTAGGAGAACGGGATCAGGTGATCCGGCGCCATGTGTTTGATCGCATCGAAGATCTCGCTGAGAAGCATATCGCGAAGATGATCTGCCAGATCCATTACGGTGACAATTACGACGAAGAAGACATCGAAGGCACAATGTCCTCTTTCGGGGAAGATGGCAATCCGCCCATCCTGTTCTCGGACGATAAAATGGCCGCAACGTGGTTCGATAATACCGACACGTTCAAGCACTACACGTTTATCTTAGTTTAAAGGAGCAGATAATGAGCGTTACTTTCTGGATGGAGCAGGCCCCCGTTGAACGAGTACAACCGTATCCGGAAGATGAGCCTGACTACTTCACGATCGTTCCTGCTGCTCCCTTTACTGAAATTAACCTCGGCAATGCCAACGTCATCGCGTTCGCGAATATGATCGATCCGCAAAGCGTTCACTATGACGAAGACAGCGTCAACGTTTATGGTGAATGGGATATGGATAAACTCGAAGTGATTCAGAAGCGCCTTATGACGCTTCTGAATGCGCAGCAGAAGCAAGAACCCCTGTACCTTGATCCGTTTATCTCCCAAAAACCAGGCCATTGCCGTGTGTACTCGGGCGGTCGTGACGAAGACTATGTTAATCGACTTGCGACGCGTATGCTCGAGATGGTCAAAGTTGCACGTGAACATCAATTCCCTATTAATTTTGGTTAACTGGAAGGAAACATGGAACTCGATCCCAGCAAGAATTATATGGTCACCAAAAACCTCACGTTCATGACTGTGGTGGGGTTGGTGTACTATGCTTGCAAACAAGCTCGTCCCTTTAAGTTTGTAGGAGATGACGGGCGAACGCATGCGTATCAGTCCATGGAAGAAGCTGCGCAATACAGTGATTCAATCGTGGAAGTTTCTGGCACTGAAGCCCATGCTTGGAAAATGAAATACCGTCATAACCAAGAACATGGTGGCTACAAGGGTCGTGTCATGGATGATGGTTCGTTTGTGTCGGTCAAGACCGCCGAACAAGGTTTGGGCGCAAGCGTAGTTTCCCAGATTAGAGAACTAGTAAAGGGTTAACACACTCTGATGCAGTGAAAGGCTACCAAATTTGGTAGCCTTTTTTATGACTAAAATATTCATTTAGTGCTTGCACCATGTTTCAAATGAACCTACAATAGGAACATGGTAAACAAACAAGGGGAAACGAAGATGAATGCAACGGCACAAAACGTTACGTCGATCAACGCAAACACGGAAAAGCAACTGT
>Ga0105857_1000777_pt1 | contig 10794 bp, 12 predicted proteins | sample OrgsoiDNA_201061_FD_89682 | JGI IMG/M metagenome (GOLD analysis project Ga0105857, IMG submission 89682) | Permafrost soil microbial communities from the Arctic, to analyse light accelerated degradation of dissolved organic matter (DOM) -... | ecosystem: Environmental > Terrestrial > Soil >...
AGCCCCCTGCTCTTAATCGTGCTGGTTGTCTTCGAGGTCGGAGATTCGCTACTCGTGAACGATAACGATGTTGGCAAGACGGTTCATGGTGTCCATGAGCTGGGCCATTCGTTTTTCGTTATCTTTGTGTAAGCTACCAAGCAGTTCCACGCTGTGCGTAAGGGCTTCGAGACGTTCGTCAATATTCATACGCTTCTTAATGTTACCAGATGGTTATAGGCTTCTCCCTGGAACTGGTATCGTATGGCTATGGGCGTCGAGACGCTGATCTCAGTAGAGGAATACCTGCACACTTCCTACGACCCCGACGTGGAGTACGTGGACGGTGTGCTTGTGGAGCGCAATGTGGGAGACTGGCTGCACAGCCTCATTCAACGCAACATCATTGTGGCGTTCAGCCGTAAGTACCCGGATATTTATGCGGTTCCGGAACTGAGGGGCAAGGTCAACCCAACCCGCTACCGTCTCCCGGATGTAACCGTGCTCCTGAGCGCGCCGCGGACCAGGGTGCTGCTGGAAGCTGCTTTCATCGCGATTGAGATACTTTCCGAAGACGACAGGATGAGCCTGGTGATCGAGAAACTCAAGGAGTATGCCGCGATCGGCACGCCCCATATTTGGGTTTTCGATCCCAGGGTCCGGCTGATGTTCACGTTTCAGTCGAACAGCCTTCGGGAAGTTGAAGGCGATACCATCGCCACCGATGAACCGCGGCTGGAACTCACTCGCGCGGAAGTGTTTCAAGAATAGCCTGCCGGCCAGCCTCCCGAACGTCCTCGAGCAGAATCTCCATGTCGCGCATCGTGGTCCGGTAGTTCAGCACGCAGGCGCGGAGGGCGAAGGACTGGCCGATTCCGGCATTCGATAGGTAACTGCTGCCGGCGCGTTGGACGTTCACCAGGACGCGCTCGTTCAGCGCATTGAGGTCGCCGGTGAAGTCTGGCGGACGGTAGCGGAAACAGACGATCGAGAGACTGGCGGGGCATAGCAATTCGAAATCCGCCGCTGCCGTCGCCAGGCTTTCCAGATACCTTGCGCAGGCCATATTGTGGGTGATCGCTTCGCCCAATTGCCGAACGCCAACGTACTTGAGCACCAGCCAAAGGTTCAGCGCGCGGAAGGGGCGGGAAAGTTCGGGGCCGTAGTCCCAGAAGGCAAAGGTCTCGTCGTCTTCCAGGCCGATGACGCGGGTGTATTCGGCGTTTTCCCGAAAGGCGGCTTGAGCTGCGGCTGGATCTTTGTACAAAATGCAGCCGCAGCCTACGGGGAGGTAGAGCCACTTGTGGGGGTCGAGCGCCACGGAGTCGGCCGCGGCAATCCGTTCGAACAGGGGGCGGGCTTCGGGGGCGAGGCAGGCGAAGCCACCGTAGGCGGCATCCACGTGCAGCCAGAGGTTGTGGCGATAGGCGAAATCGGCCAGGTCGCCGATGGGGTCGAAAGCGCCGGTGGCGGCTGAGCCGGCGTTCGAAACCACGCAGAACGGAAGGCGGCCGGCGGCCAGGTCTTCGCGGACCAGGCGGCCGAGGTGCTCCAGGTCAATCTGCATTCCGGAGTTGGTCTCAACGGAGCGCACGTTTGCCTCGCCGATTCCCAGCATTCCGGCAGCTTTGCGGATGGAGAAGTGGCCCTCCGCGGAGACGTACAGGCACATGGGGCGGCCCACGGCGGCCACGCCTTCGCGAACCACGTTGACGCCGGCCTTGGCGCTGCGGGCGGCCGCGAGGCCGGCGAAGTTGGCCATGGAACCGCCACTCACCAGCAGGCCGGCCGACTGAGCGGGGTAACCCAGCATTTCCTTCAGCCAGCCGATGGTGATGTGCTCCAGTTCGGTGGCGGCGGGGCCGGAGCGCCAGCAGGTGACGTTGATGTTCAGTGCGGACTCGATCATGCTGCCAAGGGCGGCGACGGGTGTCCCCGGCGAGGACACATAGCCGAAGAAGCGCGGATGGCCGTTGTGTCGGCTGAACTCGGCGATCTCGTGTATGGTTTCGAGCAGGCTTTCGAAGTCGGCGCCAGATTGAGGCAGCGGTTCGGTCAGGAGGCTGCGGAGCGCGGCTGACGTGGTGGAGCGAATGACGCGGCGGCCGGGCAGCTCGCCATAGTACCGGGCGATGAAGTCGAGCGCCGCCCGCCCCAGGGCCTGGATTTCGGGAGCTGGAAGGGACAGTTTGTCGAACATGCGAGGCCGAAAGCAAAGGGTAGCAGGAAATCTCCATACACGTTTCGGCTGGCAGCGCAGTTTTATCTGGTGGAATGGATAAATGGAACTGGCAGTTCTAGCGATGGCTGGCGCGGCGGAGACCCCGGAGGAGCAGCGCAGCGTTATTGAGGCTGCCAAGTCGGGCGATCTGGCCGCATTCGAAATCCTGATGCGGCAGCACGAGAGGCTGGTGCTGGTTACGGCGCTGCGTCTGGTTGGCAACATGCCGGACGCCCAGGACGTTTCGCAGGAAGTGTTTCTGAAGCTGTACCGGAATTTGCGGAAAGTGGATGGCGCCCAGAGCATTGCAGGTTGGCTTTACAGGGTAACGGTTAACGCCGTCCGGGATTTACAGCGGCGCAAGCGGCCGGAGGCGCCCATGGAGTTCGCGGAGAATTTACCGGCGGGCGGGACGGATCCGCAACAGGCAGCCACCGAGGCGGAGAGGCGGCGGGCGCTCGAAATGAGCTTGCGGATGCTGCCCGAAAAGGAACGGGCGGCGCTGGTGTTGCGCGACCTGGAGGGGCTAACGACCGAGGAGGTAGCGCGCGTGCTGGGGTCGAGCGAGGCCACCGTGCGGTCGCAGATCTCGAAGGCCCGGGTGAAAGTTCGAGGGTTTGTGGAACGCTATTTCAGGAGCCGCTAATGATGAATTGCAAAGATTGGGAAGAACGGGTTGCCCTGCATGCGGGCGGAGATTTGGCTGCTGCGGCCGCGGCCGGCGTGGAACGTCATTTGGCGGAGTGTGCCGGGTGCCGGATGCTCTGGTCGGGGATCAAGGAGAGCCTGGAGTTGCTGCAGGGGGCGCATGCGGAAGCCGAGGCGCCGGGGATCTATACGGCGGTGCGCGGGCGCGTACTGGGCGATCTACAGGCCGGCCGTATGCCGTGGTGGCGGCGCGGCTGGGTTGTAGGGTTGGCGGCGGCGGTTGCAGTGATGGTAGTGGCGCTGGCAAGTTGGCCGGTGCCGAAGGTGGAAATCCTGCTACCGCGGGTAATCGCTGTGATTCCCCCTGCTCCGGCTGCGCAGGCTTTGCAGGCAGTGCGGCGGCAGGCCAGAGGCCTACCCTACAGGCGGCGCGTAGTTAGTCCGGAGCAAGCCGGGAAGACGCCCCGCCAGCCGCTAATGGTCAGGCTGGTTACGGATGATCCGAATGTGATCATTTATTGGATTGCAGATTAAGGAGAACTGGAAATGAAACGAATATCGATAGCGGCGCTTTTGCTGGCGGCGCCTCTGATGGCGCAGGCTGACGCGCCGAAACCCCAACCGCCGGAAAGGGTGCAGAAGCTGGTGGCGCTGAAGTATGTGGACGCGCAAGCGATCCAAAACCTGATCCGCATGTTCGATGTGGACGTCACGGTGAACGGGCAGATGAAGGTAGTCGCCCTCAGCGGGACGAAAGAGCATATGGCCGCCGCGGAGGAGGCAATCAAGCAACTGGACGTGCCGTCAGCGGCGCAGAAGAACATCGAGCTGACGGTCTATTTCGTGGCGGGAACCGACCAGGACAAGGGGTTCGGCAACCCGATTCCCCAGGATTTGCAGAGCACGGTGGCCCAGCTCAAAAACACGTTTGCCTTTAAGAATTACGGGCTGATGGATGTGTTGTCGCTGCGCACGCGGTCGGGGGTGGGGGCATCAACCACCGGGTGGATTGGTTCGCGAATTACCCAGTTCACCATTCGATCGGCCAGCCTGGATGGAGATGGGTCGATGATCCGGCTGGACACGCTGCACGCGGGTTTGAGGACGCCGGTGAGTGACGGGCCGAACAAGATCAATTATGTGGATACGGGCATTTCGGCGGATGTGCTGGATGTGAAGGAAGGGCAGCGGCTCGTGATCGGGCGCAGCAGCATGGACGGGCCCGAGAAGGCGCTGTTTCTGGTCTTGATTGCGAAGATAGCTAATTAGGTAGCGCCGGCGGTCTTGCCCGCCGGTTTTTTTCGGCAGTTACCTGATGCGTTCGTCTTTTTCAACTTTGCCGTCGCGGACGTGGATCACGCGATGGGCGTGCAGGGCGATATCGTGTTCGTGGGTGACCAGAACAATGGTGTTGCCCTGCTGGTACAGGCGTTCGAAAAGCGCCATGATTTCGTTGCCGGTGGCGGTGTCCAGATTGCCTGTGGGTTCGTCGGCCAGCAGGATGGAGGGGTTGTTCACCAGGGCCCGCGCCACGGCCACGCGCTGGCGTTGACCGCCGGAAAGCTCGTTGGGCTTGTGGTGCATGCGCTGTTCCAGGTCCACCTGCTTCATGGCAAGTTTCGCCCTCTCCAGGCGCTGGGCTGAAGGCATCCCGGAATAAATCAGCGGCAGTTCCACGTTGTGCAGGGATGTGGCGCGCGGCAGCAGGTTGAAAGTCTGGAAAACGAAGCCGATTTCCTTGTTGCGGATGCGCGCCAGTTCGTCGTCGGTCATCTCACTGACCAGGTTCCCGTTGATGTAATACTGGCCCCTGGTCGGGGTGTCGAGGCAGCCGATCAGGTTCATCAGGGTGGACTTGCCCGAGCCTGAAGGACCCATGATCGCGACATATTCGCCGCGTTTGATCTCGATATCCACTCCGGAAACGGCGTTGATCTCCTGGTCGCCCATGATGTAGGTCTTCCAGAGATCGTAGGTGCGGATGACAATGCCGTCCCGCTTAAGTTGTTCGCCGCGCTGGATGAGTTCGTCTGCGACCGCTGCCATGAATGATTCTCGCTTGTCCGTCTAAGTTTTCGCCGCCACCACTGGAGCCTTATTATCTACTTTCACCTGGGCCTCGTTCAGAATGGTGCGGATCACCTGGTAGGTGCCGGTGATGATGGTGTCGCCGTCATTGAGGCCGTTGAGCACCTCGATATCGGTGGCGCCGGTGATGCCGGTTTCCACCTTCTTGAACGTGGCTTTACCATTGGCGACTACAAACACGCCCTGAATCTCTTCCTTCTTCGCCTTTTCCGCCACCGGATCGGGCTTGGTAGCCGGCAGCGGCTTGGCGCCGGAGGCCGGTTTGGGCTCCAATTGGCCCTTCTGCCGGACGGTGAGCGCCTGGATGGGAATAGTCAGGATGTTTTTCCGTATGGCTGTGGTTATCTTCGCGGTGCAGGAAAGCCCGGGCCGAATTTCGTCCGGGGGATTGTCCAGGGCGACCACCACCTTGAAATCCTTGGCTTCCTGGCTGGAAATGGCGCTTTGCGAGGCGGCCACGCCGGTGGAGCGCAGAATCGCGGTATTGCCGATTTCGGTAACGTGGCCTTTGAAAGTCTTGTTGGGGATGGCGTCGATGGTGATATCGGCCACCTGGTCGAGCTTTACGTTGACGATGTCCGTCTCATCCACCTTGACTTCGGCGGTGATCAGCGACATGTCGGCGATGGTCATGATGGTGCTGGCGGCCGAGTTCTGGACGCCCGGAACCACGGTTTCGCCCTCCCGCACGGGCAGGTTCGTGACCACGCCGGCCAGCGGAGCGTAGGCGTTGTGTTTTTCGAGAAGATCGTTGAAGCGGACCAGGCCGGCCCGGTTTTGGGCGATGCGCTTCTGAGCCGAGGTCAACTGAGCGGCCGTTTGTTCCCGCTGCGCGCGGGCTTGCACCAGGCGCATCTCAGACTCATGCAGCGTGGCAACCTGAGCCTGGTAGGTGTACTTCTTCATATCGAAATCCTGTTTGGCCAGAAGGTGCTCGTTGAAAAGCGACTGGCTGCGGTCAAAGTCGGCCTTCATGCGTTCCAGATCGGCCTTGTCCTTTTCGATGCCCGCCTCCATGGTGTGCAGGTTCTCGTCGGAGGCCTTCACGCCGGCTTCGGCGGCGCCGGAATCGGCCTCGGCAGAGTTGATGACGGCCTTTTGCATGTCCACGTCGGCCGTGGGCTGGACGTTTTCGAGCGTGGCCAGCAACTGCCCCTTGCGGACGCGGTCGCCCTCTTTGACCAGGATCTTGGTGAGCTGCCCCTGGGCATTGGCGCCGATGTTGATGTAATTCTTGGGCTTGATTTCGCCGGACGCGGTCACCAGGCTGGTAAGATCCTGCTTCACCACGGTTCCAGTCTGGACGGTAATCACGCCCCGCTTGCTGTAGACGGTGCTCGCATAAACGCCAATCCCGGCGAGCAACAGGGCCACCACGCCAATCAATATCTTCCACTTGCGCTTCACGACAAAAATCTCCCTTTTCGTTATTACACGCTTAGACGCAAAAACTAGGCCTGGAGTTCAGCTATTATTTTACACCGGTGGGGGCAGACAGTCTCGTCTGCCTGAAGCCCACCCATTCCATGACGGGTGAGATGGCCGGTTATTAGTATATCAATTGAGCCAGGTGACCGATTCGGGCGGGGTGTTCGAGCACTGCATGGTTTCGGTCACTCCGCTGGACAGTTGGGCGCAGGCGTTGTCGGTGGCCGTGCGCTGGGCCTCCATGCGGTTGGCAGCCGACGCCTTTCGGCAGTCGCGCCGGCCGTTGAAGACGATGCAGACTTCGCACTTGACGCGTTTGCCCTGGAAGGTGGAGACCACCACGAAGCCAACCACCAGGATGGCGAAAACGATGGCCAGCCAGACGGAATTCTTCATGCGAAGAAGTTCCCCATTTTGCGAAACTTGGCGCAACGGTGCTCCACCAGGAAGCCGGTATCCATGGCGCACAATTTGGCCAGGTGGTCGCGCAGATGCACGCGCAGGCTTTCGGAAGCCGCCTCAGGGTCCTCATTGGCTCCGCCGGGGGGTTCGGGGATAATGCCATCGATCAGGCCGAGGGTCTTAAGGTCTTCGGCCGTGAGGCGGAGAGCGGCCGCGGCCTGTTCGGCCTTTCCGGAATCGCGATAGATGATCGCCGCGCAGCTTTCCGGAGAGATCACGCTGTAGACGGCGTTCTCCATCATGAGAACGGTGTTGCCCACCCCAAGCGCCAGTGCGCCGCCCGAGCCGCCTTCGCCGATGCAGACCACCAGTACGGGAACCTGGAGGCGGGACATTTCGCGGAGATTGCGGGCGATGGCCTCGGCCTGGCCGCGTTCTTCGGCGTCGATGCCGGGGTAAGCGCCCGGAGTATCCAAAAATGTGATCACCGGGCGGCTGAATTTGTCAGCCAACTGCATGGCGCGAAGAGCTTTGCGGTAGCCTTCGGGCTTGGGCATGCCGAAATTGCGGTAAAGCTTCTGCTTGGTGTCCCGGCCCTTCTGCTCGGCCACCACCATCACGGGGCGGCTCTCAAATTGCGCCAGGCCGGTGACAATGGCCGGATCGTCACCGAAACAGCGGTCGCCATGAATCTCCTGGAAATCGGTGAAGAGGCGCTCGATATAATCCAGAGAATGGGGACGCTTGGGGTGGCGCGCGAGCTGAACCCGGCGCCAGGCCGGATGGGATCCGGGGGCCGGTTCGACCGCCGCTTCGGGTTTAACCTCAAAATCCACTTCTCACATCTTAACAGGCGTCTTAACCAACTTTGGGCAGCGGGTTGGTTGCCTCCCGATAGGAAGGAACAGCCGGCCGGGTCGACTTGGCGGATGCCGCAAACATGGACGCGATCATGGGCGATGCCAAACATACGCCTTCATCGCAGAAGATGCACCCGCCCTTGTCCAGGATGGCCCCGAGAACAGCCTCGGCCGGGCATGGCCCGGTAGTGCCGCAATAGTGGGGCCGGGATTGTACGCGCTCGCTACCGGAATTCTTCGGGTTCATTCTTCGCTCCTTCCTCGCCCAGATCCGGCCTGACTCTTTGAAGGCGATCCGCACCTGATGGCAGGATAAGCTCCGGCAGCGGGCCGCGTGGAGTCGGGATTGCATGTAATTCGGGAGTAGGAAACCATGGATTCCCCGGCCCGGAATGAAGACCGCACCCGCTCGTATCGCCAACACCCCCGTTTGGGGGGCAGTACCAATACCCGCATGATAGGGCGTCTAATTTATCAGCATTTTATACCCTTATATCTTATTATGGTATACAGAGTCCAAATCCTATGACGACCCGGGAGGAATCAGGTGAAAGCCGATTTTGAATTCATAGTCGAATCCGTGCGGGACGCTGTCCTGATAGTCTCGGCCGAAGGCCAGATCGTTCGAATCAATGCCGAAGCGGAGAGAATGTTCGGCTATCCCCGGCAGGAACTGGTCGGCCAGCCGCTCGAGACCGTGCTCCCGGCAGGCGCTTCCATCCGTGCCATGGCGGAGGTAGCGGACTCTCTTGCGCGGCGCCGCGACGGCCACGAGTTCTTTGTCGATGTCAGCCTGAGCCCGGCCACCGCCGGCGGTGTCATTGCCATAGCCCGGGATGTTTCCGACCGTAAGCGTATGAACCAGGAGCTGGGGCGCCAAACCAGTATCCTGGAATCCATCCTGAACAGCATGGGTGAAGGCGTGATTGTGTGCGATCAAACCGGCAAGCTCCTGCTGGTCAATCCGGCGGGCCTGCGGCTCCACCCGACGCTGCGCGGGAGAGAGAAGCCGGGGGTTGCGGTATACCAGGAATTCGGCTTGTTTCTGCCCGATAAACTGACGCCCTATCCCGCCGATGAGCTGCCCCTGGCTCGCGTACTAAGAGGCGAAGTGGTGGATGGGCTGGAGATGTTCGTCCGCGCTCCCCACGTTCCCGAAGGCATTTGGACCACTGTTACGGCGCGCCCGCTCCGGGATGCCAACGGAAGCTTTGCGGGCGGCGTCGTCGTGATCCACGACACCACCGCAATCAAGTTTGCGCAAGGGGCCCTGCTGGCCGGTCAGGAAGCGGAAGGCAAGCGCATCGCACGCGAGCTGCACGATTCCGTTTCGCAGGATCTATGCTGCCTGATACTCGATATGGCGCAATTCCAGCGGGAGCTTCCCGGCTCCCTCGGCAAGGTCAGCGATCGCATCAATTCGCAGAAGGAAAAGCTGATGGAGGTGGCGGAGGCGGTGGACTCGGTGTGCCGCCAGCTCCATCCATCCGTCTTGGAACGGATCGGGCTGAACCAGGCGCTGGCGCACCTCTGCACGGAATTCAACAATCGCAAAGGACTTCATATCCGGTTCTCGCATGGAGAAATCCCGGCGGCATTGCCGGCCGCGTCCGCGCTATGTCTCTACCGGGTAGCTCAGGAAGCCCTCCGGAACATCGTGCGCCACGCTAACGCCAGGTACGCGACGGTTCTGATCTCCGCCGCCCAGGGAGGACTGCACCTTTCCATCGAAGATGACGGCGTCGGCTTCGACCCTAAAACGGTGGGCGCCAAGGCAAGGCTGGGGCTGGTCAGCATGCAGGAGCGAGTGCGGCTTGTGGGCGGCAGCCTCACGATTCATTCCGAACCCGGCAACGGTACCAGAATCGACTTGCGAGTTCCCCTGCTCGATGAATCGCCCCGGCCCGAGTACGATACCAGCCTGGAAGCTGTCGCAGTCGCCTAGCTTCAGTCCCCGACAGCAAATTGTGCGGGAAATCACCAGCCCAAAGTTAAGAATAGGACCGTTGTGCCCCTCGGACGTCTTGTCATTCCGAACGGTCAAAACGAAACTCAGATAGAGGGGGACAACCGATCCAATGTGCGACTATTCTTTAATGGCAGTACCCAACCGGCTGGCTCAGGAGGGGGAGGAACTGGTAGCGTACCGATTCCCGACCGGATCTCTCGGGCTGGCTTCACCGGCCGATGTAAAGCAGGCGATCTGCGCACCGAAGGCGAACAAAAGCATCTGGACTAATCTGAAGGAATTTTTTAACCCTGCCAGGCTGGCTCCCGTGCCCGCGGTTTGTATCCCGCCGGGGGCACGGCTGCGGCTTCGCGGCATCCCGGCCCGCCTGCAGAATGAATTCGGCGTGGGGCCCGTGGAGGAAGTGACTTTCACCCAGATTATGGCGGCCGTGAACAGCTATCGCGATGCCGTCCGTTTTTTCAACGGCCGCCAATTGCGTCTGCAGGAGTTGCGGGAAGGGCTGGCGGTGAAGGTGTTGGACCTTTCCATGGCGGAAGAGCTGGATCTCGACGTGTTGCGGCGGGAGCTGGCGGAGTTTCCGCACCGTTAGCGGAAATGACGGCGGAAATGACGGCGGAGGGACCGGTGCGTTTGACATCGGACTGCCATTGACCTTAATCTTGATAGAGATTGACTGATTTGTCGCAGTTCGAAGCCGCTCCGGCTTCCGAAATTCTCTCGTGGGCTCTCGAAACTTATGGCGACTCGTTCGCCATTGCTTCCAGCCTGCAAAAAGAGGGGATGGCGATCCTGGATATGGCGTCGCGGATCGGTTCGCAGATCACCCCAGGGCGGGTGCGCGTGTTCACGCTGGACACGGGCCGCCTGCCGGACGAAACCTATCGGATGATCGAGACCGTGCGTAAGCGCTACGGGATCGACTTCGAAATGGTCTTTCCGGCGCGCGAGGAAGTGGAGCGGATGGTCACCGGGCACGGCCCCAATCTCTTTTACAACAGCACGCAGGCCCGGCAGTTGTGCTGCGATGTGCGCAAGGTTCGCCCCCTGGCGCGCAAACTGCGCACGTTGCGGGCATGGGCAACGGGGCTGCGGCGCGCACAGGCGGCTACGCGCGCCGGCATTCCCAAAGTAGAGGAGGCGGACGGCCGAATCAAGATCAACCCATTGGCCGATTGGAGTTCGGAGCAGGTGGAGGA
>Ga0105857_1000779_pt1 | contig 10790 bp, 7 predicted proteins | sample OrgsoiDNA_201061_FD_89682 | JGI IMG/M metagenome (GOLD analysis project Ga0105857, IMG submission 89682) | Permafrost soil microbial communities from the Arctic, to analyse light accelerated degradation of dissolved organic matter (DOM) -... | ecosystem: Environmental > Terrestrial > Soil >...
GAGGTACACCCCGTCGGGCGCCAAGAGATAGGTTTCGCGCATCTTCTTGTCCTCGGGATAGTAGGCCCCTTCAACGGTAAACCCGCCATCCGTTAGTCGTACAGTGAAATCTCCCCATACATTCGCAGGCATCCACATGGTCCTAAATCTCCCCGAGTTGCACAGATAGACCCGCATCCTCGCGTTTGGCCCGTTGGCGCCCGTCATATACCCCGATACCAGGATCCAGGCCTCGTCGTGCATTGGGGATCGCAGTTCCTTCACGGATACACGTCCATAGCCATCCATGTCGCTACCGGTGTCATCCACCAACTCCACTCGATCGCCTCTAGCTCGGTATGACCGAAGCGTGACCGAAGTCGCCCCGGGTCCCATCATGTCTCCCTTGTGAAGTGAGTACATCACGATCAGAGTAGGGCCGCCAGTGGACTTTGAGACGAGAGCAACCGGCGGCATATCCGCTGCGGATGAAAGAATCTGCTTTAGACCGCTTTCGATTCCCCGGTGGTCCAAATCCGGAGTCTTGGGGCGGGCCGTGCGGATGATGTAGCGATCGACCTCAGCGTGAATTTGCGAGACGACGGCATCCATTGCCACTAGCCTCTCGGCGCCGATCTTGCGGAGTTCGTCCTGGACTTGAGCGGTCGCGCAACACGCCGCAAGCAACTCCTGCTCCTTCGGACTCGGGGAAAGCAGTTGGCTAGCCTGACGGCTCAAAGCGCTCACGCGGCTTTCAGTTGCGGATGCGAGCGTCTCAGGAGTTTGGTCTGCCGTCTGTCCAGCGCACACGGACGCGACCAAAGCCAAAACAGGAAGTAGTTGCTTCATCTGTCCACCATTTCATCATGAAACCCGGAGTAGCTGTATCGGCAGCCAACGTCGCGCGCCCGACCCGAACACAAATGTCTTGCGTCAATGGATCTTGCCTAGCATCTGGTACACCCAGGTGAGGGCCGTATTCATAACCTGCTCGCCCGCGCCGATCGCCACCGGAGAGACGGTCGCGTCGGCGCCGTAACCGCCCTCCGCGACCGCTTCAATGGTGGGGAAATACCAGTGGTATCCGTTGCAGTATCCGAAGAAGAAGAGTTGCTTCACCCGCGCGCGCTCCTTGAGGCGGAGGGAGTGGTTGCTGAAGAACTCGCCCGAAACCCCGACCAGCGCGATGTCCCCATTGAGCAAGCCCACCGTGAGCCGCGGCCGCACGCCTTCAAGATATTCGTCCACCGAAGCCTGGATCAGCTCGGGGAAGAACGCCAAACCGTAATTCGTCAAGACGGCGGGATTGCGGAAATCGGTGCGGGAGGGGAACTGGAAGCGATCCTCTTTGAATTCGAACGCGGGGTGCGCGGGTTCCTGCGTGGTTAGGCCCGATGCCAGTTTGACCGCTTCGCGTCCCAGCGCCTGGCCGAATTCCCGGTAGTCTTTGTCGCCCCGATCGGTGGATTGATCTCCGGCCGCGCCCTGCATGAAGATGACGGCGGCGCCGGTCTCGTGCGCGACCAGCTCTTTCATGGCGCCAACATAGTCGGCGGAGAATTTCAGCGTCTGCGCGGGAATGCTGGTGGGATGGGCCGCGAAGTTGACCAGTATCGCCCTGGGCTTGCCGGAGAGGTCGTCGAAGCGCATCACGGCCAGTTCGCGGTCGCTCGGCTTGGGCTCGAGCTTCGTGTGCCGGTTGCGATTGTAGCCATCGATTTGCACCGATCCGGCCGCCATGCGCGCCGGCGCCAGCTTACCGTTGGCTTCAATGACGGCCTCGGCGATTGCGTTCTCCAACTGCTTATAGTAAGCCAGGGCGGCGTCGAACCTGCCCTTTCCTTTACCGTCTTCATTCTTCAGCTCCAGCACGGGACCGTGATGGGTGTGCGAAGCGGCGATGAACGAGTATTCAATCCCTGCCTCCTCCCGAATGCGCCTCCGAATGCGCTGGAGCCCGTCTTCCGCTGGTGGGCGGCCAAGATCCAGGCCGACGATGGCGAGCTTCTTGCCGCCGGTTTGAATCACGAGCGCTTCGGCATAGAGCGAATCGAGCGCGCCCTCGGAGAGCGCCGCATGGCGCGCGCCGTATCCCCACATGGGCACAGGCTCATGAGGCGTGATGTCGCGCCGCGCGGTTCCCACCTGCAAGGACTGGGAGCAGGCGGCAATCGGAAGAAGCAGGAAGGCTAAAACGCGCATCATTACAGCCTATGACAGGTTCCAGGGGGAATCAATTGCTTTCCGGCATTGCGTTCCAACATCGCGTTCCGGCATGGTCTGGTATATTATGGTCCTCATTCTTTTCAATAGAGCTGACAGATGACCACTGCAACCCAGACCCAACGAGTCCGGTCCGAGCCGCAATCGCCGCGCTGGAGCCTTAGCTCTCGCGTCGCCTTTCGCTTCTGCTTCACCTACTTCGGACTATTCTGCCTTGCCACGCAAATCTTCGGCGGCCTGGTTCCCGTCAACGTCGAAATTCCGGACCCAGCCACGCTCTGGCCGGCGCGCCAGATCGTCTTCTGGACCGCCGCGCATGTTTTCCGTGTCACACATCCGTTGGTTTACACGGACAGCGGCAGCGGCGACAAAACGTTCGACTGGGTCCTGGCGTTTTGCCTGCTGGCGCTTGCCATGCTCGCAACGGGCGTCTGGTCCGTTCTCGACCGCAAGCGCCAGAACTACGTCGCGCTGGACAAGTGGTTCCGGCTATTCATTCGCTTTGCCCTTGCCTCGGAGATGTTTCTGTACGGCATGGATAAAGTGGTTCCGCTCCAAATGCCTTTCCCGGATCTCACCAGATTGATCAAGCCCTACGGCAGCTTCTCTCCGATGGGGGTTCTCTGGTCTTCCATCGGCGCTTCCCGGGCGTATGAAATGTTCGCCGGGGGCGCGGAAATGCTGGGCGGAATACTGCTGGTCGTTCCCCGTACCACGCTGTTCGGCGCGTTGATTTGCCTGGTGGACATGATTCAGGTCTTCATGCTCAATATGACCTACGACGTCCCGGTGAAGCTGTTCTCTTTCCACCTGCTCCTGATGTCCGTATTCCTGCTGGCGCCCGAGCTTTCGCGTCTGGTTCAGTTCTTTCTCCTGAATCGCGCCGTTGAGCCTTCCACGCAGCCGCAACTCTTCGGCGCCCGCCGCGCCAACCGCATCGCGCTTGCCGTGCAGGTCGTCTTTGGCATCTGGCTGGTGGGAATGAACGCCTATGGCGGTTGGAAAAGTTGGCACACTTACGGCGGAGGGCGCGAAAAGTCGCCACTCTACGGCATCTGGAATGTGGACCAGATCGCGATTGAAGGACAACTCCGCGCGCCGCTCCTCACCGATTACGACCGCTGGCGCCGCGCTATCTTTGACTTCCCCGCGAGAATGACCTTTCAGCGAATGGACGATTCGTTCGCCTCTTACGGCGCCGCGATCGACGCTGGCGCCAAGACTCTCGCGCTCACGAAGCCCGGCGATAAGAACTGGAAAGCCAACTTTACGTTTCAGCGCGTGGCCCGGGATCGATTGACCCTCGATGGCAACATGGACAGTCATAAGGTTCACATGCAGCTTCAACTCGTCGATCGCAATAAGTTCCTGCTCGTCAACCGCGGTTTCCACTGGATCGAGGAATACCCCTTTAACCGGTAAGCAGGGCCGCGCTTTTGTAATTAAGGTAAAATTGCTTGTTTCGGACAAGCTCATGAAAATATCCCACCCTGCAATTGCCCTCTCTATTGCGTTGTCTCTCTCAGCCGGCTTCGCGCGCGCGGATGAGAAGGCCGTCAACCCGAAGATTCAGGAAATTATGGACAAGATTTCCGAGGCCCATATCAAGGCCATCCTCGAAAAGCTGGAAGCCTTCGGGACGCGCAACACGATGTCCAACCAGGACGATCCGGTGCGCGGGGTGGGCGCCGCCCGCGAGTGGATTCTCAACGAGTTCAAGAGCTACAGCCCGAGGCTGCAGGTGCGCTTCGAGAAATTCCGCGTGAAGAAGCAGGGCCAGCGGATTTTCAAAGACGTGGACCTCTACAACGTGATTGCCGTGCTGCCGGGCACCAAGATGCCGGAGACGCAGATCTTCGTCAGCGGCCATTACGACTCGCTCAACCTGGGGAACCGGCCCGCCGGTGCAACGGCGACTGCGCCGGCCGGTCCGGGAGCGGAAGCGGCGGCGGCGGGCGGGCTGAACGCTACCGCCAATATGACCCTGGAGGATTTTGAGAAGGCCGCGGATCTGCCCGCGCCCGGGGTTTGCGATGACGGCAGCGGAACCGCCGCGGTGATGGAACTGGCGCGCACGATGAGCCAATACGAATTCGACAAGACGCTGGTTTTTGTGGCGTTCGCGGGCGAAGAGCAGGGGCTGATTGGAAGTTCGCTGCAGGCCGCCAGGGCGAAGAAGGAAAGCCAGGTGATTGAGGCTGTGCTGAACAACGACATCATCGGCACGGAAGTGGCCGGGAACGGGCGCACCGGCAACGGCTCGGTCAACGTCTACAGCGACGAAACCATGGATTCCATTTCGCAGCAGCTCTCCCGTTATGTGCGTGAGACCAGCGAGCGGTACATGCCTTCGATGAAGGTCAACACCATCTTCATGGGCGACCGCCTGGGCCGTGGCGGCGACCATACGCCTTTCCAGTGGGAGGGTTTCGCGGCCGTGCGCTTCTCCACGCCGAATGAGATTTACGCCAATCAGCACCATGCAACGGACACGCTGGCCAATATGTCGGTGCCGTTCACCACGCGCGTGGCGAAGGTGAATGCCGTGGTGGCGGCGAGCCTGGCGCTGGCGCCGAAGCCGCCGGTCGTGATGCCCGAACCGAGAGCGGGTGCCGCGCCCGGTGCGACTGCCAGTACGACTGCCGGTACGCCCGGCGCGGCTCCTGCCGCCAGAAGGCCGGGACCGACGATCGCGCGCGGTGGAGGATACGACGCGGTGCTGCGGTGGCGCGTGGCGGGGCCGGATGCCGACATCAAGGGATATGCGATCGTGATGCGGCCGACGACGTCGCCCTACTGGGAGCAGGAAATCTACGTCGGCAAGGTGAATACCTACACGTTGAAGGACCTGTCGATTGACGACGTGAAGTTTGGCGTGAAGGCCATCGGCAACAACGGGACCGAGAGCCTGGTGACGCCGTACGCCTATCCGCCGCGGCAGAAGACGGAGATCCTGACGGTGGAGTAAAGCCTAACCCTTGGCCAAAAGTTCCAGCGCCTTCTTGACCACGATGTCGTTCTCCACCTTCTTCTGCTGTGTAGGCGGTGCATCCGACGGTTCGGCGATGGGCTCGCCGTTATCGTCGTAATCCACTTGGGATTCCGGCTCGGCAACCACGGCGCTGGGTGTGACGCCGGTATCCTGAATGGCCTTGTTGCCTTCGGGCGAATAATATTTGGCCACGGAAAGGATGATCGCGGCGCCATCGTCCATGGTGATGGCTTTACGCAGGGCGGCGTCGCCATACGTGCGTTCGCCCACTACCTGCGCGCGCTTGTTATCCCCCAGGGCGGCTGCCAGAATTTCGGCCGCGCCCGCCGTGCCGCGATTGGTCAGCACCGCTACCGGCAGGGTCGTAATGGCCTTGGCCGGGTCGGCTTCAAAGTTCTGCCGCGGTACGCGCTGGCCCATCATATAAGTAATGCGGCCTTTGTTCAGGAAGAGGTTGGCGGCGGCCACTCCATCCTCGGGCCCGCCGATAGCGCAGTTCCGAACATCCACCAACAGTTTCTTCGCGCCGTCTTTCTGAAGCTTCTGAATCGCCGCCGCTACTTCCTTTACCTGCGGCGCCGAAAGCGCGTCAACGTTGATGTAGCCCACCTGGCCGTCCAGCATCTTGGTCTCCACCGGCGGCATCGGGAAATTGGCGCGCGTCAGGGTCATGGTCTGCGGCTCAGGCCGGCGCACGCGCACCACGCTGAGTTTCACGGGGGTGCCCGGTTCGCCCTGCAACAGCATGCTGGCATAGGCCAGCGGCATATCGCGCGTGGCCACGTCGCCGATAGTCTCCACCATATCGCCGGTAGAGAAACCGGCATTGGCGGCAGGTGAGCCCTGGATGGTGCCGACCACGCCCACAAATCCGAACTTCCTGGAAAGGATCAGCCCGATATCGGCGCGCTTGACGCCTTTGTTCTTGAGGTAGTCCTTGTACTGCTCGGCATTCAGGTAGCTGGCAAAGGGGTCGATGGCTTCGAGCATGCCGTTGAGCGCGCCCAGCGTGACGCTCTTCATGTCGGGCTCTTCCACGTATTCGCTCTTGATGCGCGAAACCACGTCGCTGAAGACGCCGATATGCTTGTAGGTGTCGTCGGGCGACGCGCTCCTGCCCAGTACGCTCCCGATCAGGAGCAAAATGGTGAGGCACGTTGAAGTGCTCACGACGAAGTATTTGGTACGGCTACTCATAGTTATTGACAGCTCCGGGGCCCTTCGACCATTATACTGCGTTGGACGCGCGGCGGGCTAATTGGGTTCTAACGTGAATTGCGGCGCTTCATCCAGGATGCGCTCGAAGCATCCGGCTACGTGTTCCCAGGAAAAACGCGTAGCCACCAATTCCCAGGCCGCGGCCGCCTGGCGCCGTCTCAATTCGGCGTTGGCCAGCAATTCGGAACAGGCGGCGGCGAACGCCTCCGGCGAGTCTGCCAGGCGAATGTCATCCGGGTGGTGGACCTCCAGCCCTTCGGCGCCAACCGTAGTGGAGACCACCGGCACGCGGCCGGCCATCGATTCGTAGATCTTCAGCCGGGTGCCGCCGCCGATTCGCAAAGGAACGATAGACACGGCCGCGCTCCACAGCAGGGGGCGAATGTCCGGAACGGTGCCGGTTACTCGAATCCGTTCATCCCGCTGCCCCAAGGCGGCGATCGAAGGCGGCGGCGTACGCCCAACGATCGCCAGGGAACAGCCCGGACGCTGGCGGCGAATCAGAGGCAGAACGTCTCGCACAAACCACTCGATCCCATCCACGTTCGGCAGCCAGTCCATGGATCCCACAAACACCAGGTCGATGGTCTTTTCCGGGGGCGGGACGGGCGGAGTGAGGCCTTCGATATCCACGCCCGTGGGAATGGCGCTCACGCGCGTGACGTCGAAAAGCTCAAGCATCGTGCGCGCGTCCTGTTCCGAAACGGCGGCCACGCGGGCGGCCGTGCGGCACGCCTGGCGCTCGAACCGGAACATGCGGCTGGCCTGCAGTTGAAAATACCATCGCCTCAGCGGATCGGACGCATGTTGCGCGCGCCGCCTCCAGATCATGGTTTCCACATTGTGCTGAAAGAGTATGCCGCGCTCCAGGCGCGGGAAATAGGATGCCGGATTCAAAAAGTCGACCACCGCGCGATCGAACCGTTCCGTTTCGATCAGCCGTTGCAGAAACGCGCCCATGCCGGGAGGGTGGTACCGGCGGATGGCCAGCGGCATTGGGTCGAACAGGTTCATCGCCAGCTCGGCCAGAAACCGCGGCGAGCGCTTATCCCGGACGCGATGCTGGAATGCATATGCCCGTGCGCAATACTCCTTGGCTCGGGCCGGCCCCTCCGGATGGAGCGGGTCCTCAATGGCTACGTAGTGGATCTCATGCCGCCGGTGGAGTTGGCGAAGCATTTCAAGCGTCCGGATCTGCCCGCCCTTGGTGGTGGGGTGCAGGAAATTCGTGTTGACCCAGAGAAGCTTCATACGGCGCTGCCACGTCACGTGAGTTTATCGCACCCTCAGGCGCCAGTGCTAGAATGGGAGCCTTGAAGACGATTGCGCCCGTCTCCTGGCCCGACGGTTGCCGCTTTGCGTTCACCATATTCGACGACCCGGATTCGCAGACCCTCGCGGCCGGCACAACCGTATATTCTCTGCTCGCGGACTTGGGTTTTCGCACGACCAAGGCGGTTTGGGTGGTCGAACCTCCCGCGCGAAACTCTCCCGGCGAGACCTGCGAATCGCGCGCCTTCCTGGAATGGGCGCTCCAGCTTCAGGAAAAGGGCTTTGAGATCGGCTACCACAATGGCGCGCCCGGCAGTCTCCGCCGCGCGGATGTGATTCGCTCGCTCGACTTGTTTCGCCGCCATTTTGGGCACGATCCCGTCACCATGGCCAACCACTATAACGAGGATGCGATGTACTGGGGCGCCGCCCGGCTTAGCGGTGCATTGCGGCTGGCCTACAATGCCATCACGCTGGGCCGCAAGAACGGATTCTTCGGGAACGTGGATGGTCACCCCTCGTTTTGGGGCGATGTCTGCCGCCAGCGGATCCGCTACTGCCGCAATTTCGTATTTCGGGAAGTGAACACGCTGCGGGCTTGCCCCCTCATGCCCTATGCCGATCCGGAACGGCCTTATGTTCCGGGCTGGTTTGCTTCCTCAGAGGGCGCCAACCGCATGAGCTTCCTCCGCCAGATTGCCGAAGCGGAGCAGGATAAGCTTGAGGAGCAGGGCGGCGCCTGCATCATGTACACTCACTTCGGCCACTATTTCCTGGACAACGCCGGCCGGTTAAACTCCGACTTCCACCGCCTGATGAAGCGCCTTTCGCAAAAAAAAGGATGGTTCGTGCCGGTTGGCACGCTGCTCGACTATCTGCGCGCTCAGCGCGGCGAGCATATCCTCGACATCGCCGAACGCCGCCGGCTGGAACTCCGCTGGCTGAAGGGCAAACTCCTGTACGGTACCTCGTGAAGATCTCGGTAGAGGTGTACAGCGCGCGGCATGAGCCCGCCGTCTCCGCGTTCAACCGGCGCATGCGCCAGGCCAACGCGTCCACGGACTTTCTCCTGGAGGAGTGCAGCGCCCTGCCCCAGGTTCGGCCGGGAGTAACGGTCACCCGGTGGGTGGCAGTGGATGAAGAGGGACACGTTCGCGGAGGAGTGATGTCATGGGACCACCCGGGCATTGTCGGGGCCGCGGTGCGGCGCGTGATCAACCTGCAGTCGCCGTTGTCCGAAGGCATTATCGATCGGGATTACAACCTGGTCGGCTGGCATATCGTTAAATCGTTCCTTCGCCAAACCCCATATGTTTACGCCGTGGGGATGGGCTCGGAGGACCGGCCATTCCCCCGCATGCTGAAAGCCATGGGGTGGACCGTTGGTGCCGTACCTTTCTATTTCCGCATGATCCGTCCGGCGCGTTGTGTCCGGGAGTTGGGGCCGCTTCGCAAAACCGCTTGGAAACGTGTCGCTGGGGCGGTGGCTGCCGCAACGGGCGCGGCCTTGATCGGGGCCGCCGTGTTTCACCGCGCCACGGCGCAGGCGCGCCAGGCTGCTGGGCAGTATGCCGCCGAAGCGGTCACTTCCTGGGGAGAATGGGCAGCCGGCGTGTGGTCGCGGTTCGCTCCCGGCGTCAGCTTCGGCGTGCTGCGAAATCCGGAGACGCTGTCCTTCTTTTACCCGCTTCATGACGACAGATTGAGGGTCTGGCGGCTCAAACGCGGTGACAGGGTCGAGGGCTGGTTTGCGCTTGCGATTTCCACCATGCGCGACAGCGCTTATTTCGGCAATTTGCGGGTCGCTACGCTGACCGATTGTATCGGTTCGCCGGACGCGATGCGGAGCGGGTGCATGCTGGCGGTGGAGGAGGCGCGGCGGCTCGGCGCCGATCTGTTGATCGCCAACCAGGCTCACCAGGAACTGCAGGACGCCTGCATCGGAGCGGGATGGCGGCGCGGTCCCTCAAACTTTCTGCTCGCCACCTCGAAGGTATTGACCCGGGAGTTGAAGCCTGAGTCGTCTTACGTCACGCGGCGGGATGGCGACGGCCTGGTCCATCTGCTCACCGGCTAAACGGGACTTCCCAACCGTGATAGAATTCCCACCGGCATGAAAATTTCCCGACGCAACTTTGCTTTGTCCATGGCCACCGGGCCGTTCATCCTGCGGGGCCAGCAGGGTCCGCTCCGCGCTCGCGTGAAGATCGACACGGAGCGCGTTATCGGCGACATCGATCCCATGATTTATGGAAACTTCATCGAGCACCTGGGGCGATGCATCGATGGCGGAATCTTCGAGGAGAAGTCGCCGCTTTCGGACAGCAACGGATTTCGCCGCGATGTGATGGACGCGGTGCGCAAACTGAATGTCACTCAACTGCGATGGCCCGGCGGGAACTTCTCGTCGAACTATCACTGGAACGACGGGATTGGGCCGCGCGACCAGCGTCCGCCGCGCCTGGAGATGGCCTGGGGCACGGTGGAGAGCAACCGCTTCGGCACGCACGAGTTTCTGAATTACGCTGAGATGCTGAAGACCGAGCCCTACATCTGCACCAACCTCGGGACCGGAACGTGGACCGAAGCCCAACAGTGGGTGGAGTATTGCAACTCCTCCGAAGATACGGCCATGACGCGCCTGCGCAAACAGAACGGACGCGCGGCCCCGTGGAAAGTCAAATTCTGGGGGCTTGGCAATGAGATGGATGGTCCCTGGCAGATGGGCCACCGCAGCGCCGAAGACTATGGCAAGTTCGCCCTGGAAGGCGCCAAGCTCATGAAGTGGACCGATCCGAACGCCAAGTTGATCGCGGCTGGGTCGTCCAACTACCGCCCCGGCTCGGACTGGACTTCATGGAACCGGACCGTGCTGCAGTACCTGAATCAGCATGCCGATTACCTTTCGCTGCACACGTATGTCGGTAACCCGAACAACGACTTCGGCGAATTCATGGCGAGCTCGCTCGAACTGGACCAGCGCACCAGGACAGCCGAGGGCATCATCGACGCGTCGCTTTCGGGGCAGCCGGGCAACCGCCGCATCTATATCGCCTGGGATGAATGGAATGTCTGGTACCGCGCGCGCGGCAACCAGCAACGCGGC
>Ga0105857_1000792_pt1 | contig 10622 bp, 6 predicted proteins | sample OrgsoiDNA_201061_FD_89682 | JGI IMG/M metagenome (GOLD analysis project Ga0105857, IMG submission 89682) | Permafrost soil microbial communities from the Arctic, to analyse light accelerated degradation of dissolved organic matter (DOM) -... | ecosystem: Environmental > Terrestrial > Soil >...
TATCCCAAACCTCATCAAGACTTTTGGCGTTGGCTGGGTACACTTTGATATAGAGAGGTGAGGCCTCGATAAACACTACGCTCACGTGCACCTTGCCGCGCCGCACACCGAAAGCTGATGCCCGGCGAAGCCGCAGGATTCCCCCGTCCACCGCGACAAAAAGCCGTATGTCAATTTCACCTTCCGCATCTGTTAGCGCGGTAACGGGAACGGTCCATCCATCTTCATCGCTCTCTGTAAGGAGAGCGATATCGAGCCCCTCAAGCGTAGCCAGTGCTTCTACTGCCTCGCGCAAAAATTGCGGGATACCGTCACGCTTTTCAGGATCAGTATGTAGCACGTTCAGACTCACGGGACGGATCCGTTGCTCAGAACCCGACTCGCCAATAGCGGCCGACTCGACCGCCTGCCTGGTACAGCCGCCGGTTCGTCCAGCGTTATCGCTACTAGCCAGCACTTTGTCTTTCCAGACCGGCTTTTTCAGCAAATCTGGAAAGCGCGGTTCTAGATGAATCTGCATCGCCTTCGGCGACAGTCTATTTGACGCGTCCCGCTCGACTATTGGCTGATCAGACGCATCGTTGGCCGAGCTGCGGATGGGATCTTGGCTTTGGTGAGGGGGCGCAACGCCATTCGCGCGAGCAAAACCATTTTGCACTTTGTAGCGCAACGACCGGAAGGGGAATGGGTGAGAACAAGAACGAAGGCTATAGACGAGAAACGTCGCTTCCGCCTGGTCACCCAAGCTCAACCATTTTCCGGCGGCCGCCAGGGTGGTCTCGCCTTCGAACGGAAAGAAGCCCTGTGGATAGATGGTCTGCCGGGCAACCGACGCCTTCAATGCTGACGTGCCGACATGCATCGCAGCCCGCCAGGCGACAGGGTCCAAATGCATCCTCCCAATATCTGCCGCTGAAGCACCCGATATCTTTTCGGCCAAACCGAGGACGAGGCGCTTCGTGCTTGAGTCGAACTGGGAATCGCCATATAGCGCTTTACGCTGCAATGGAGGCAGGAACAGCTTGGTGATCAACCCACTTGACGAGCCAAAATAGAATCGGATCAGCTCGATGCACGGAGTAATAAGCTGGCGGCCGCCTGGCAGCTCCACCATTACGCAATAGGAATGCGTGCAGTTCAAATGCCATGGGTGTTCCGACAGCGGCAGCAGGAAGCCTTTGTCGTCCAAGTTCAATCCGGCCTTAACCAGATGAACGGTGCTGTCGTCAATCTGCAGGTCGATGAAGCGTTCGAGTTGGTAATCAGGACTCGCTTCTAATTTGCCGTCGCGCCAGACGTCGCCGATACGCAGCAGCGGCAGGGTACCGGCCGAAACCCATACCTTCCGTTGGAAGCGGGCCGGCGTTGTCGAATCCGGGGAGAGTAGGACGGAAGGGTCCTGACGAAAACTGTCGTCAAGGACCTTTGATAGGTGAACAAGCAACGATGGCTGTGTCCGACGAAATAGACGGTTCGGGAAAGCCAGATCGCCGAACCAATCTATTCGCCAAGAATTTTCGCCCTTTGCCAGAGCTGAGATAGAAGGCAACTCTTTGTTTATGAAAGACTTTTTATGATTCAATACCGCTTAACCACCATAAATTGTCTCATCAACTTCTGAAATTGTCTCACTAACTTCTGGATTATCTCACCAACTACTGATTATTCACAGGTGTGAAGGATTTCAAGTTAATGCGAATATTGTACACAAATTTCCCCTAAATTTTTCAAGTTAGTGCGACAATTGGCTCAAGTTAGTGCGACAATCTTCCTTTTTCAACTGACAGGGGACGATTGTGCCAGTTCGCAAAATTCCAAAGAATTACCTAGGAGTTACAGGTAGGTTCTCTGGGCACAAAAATAGAGCAGCGAGCGACTTCGAGTCGCTACTAGAAAAAGAATACATGCTTCTTCTGGATTTCGATCCAAGTGTACGTGATTACGAGGTGCAGCCAATCAAAATTCCGGTGCCAGGGGTACGCAATGGCTATATTCCAGACATTTTGGTCAGATTCAACCCGCATCCTACAACCCACATCACTCGGCGGCCTTTGCTTGCTGAAGTCAAGCTTTCACATCATCTCTATGTTAACGAGGAGAAATATAGACCCAAGTTTTTAGCAGCTGAACAGCTGGCGCACGAAAGGAACTGGGAATTCCGTTGCATTACTGAGCAAGACATCCGTACGCCAAAACTTGCGAACCTGAAGTTCCTTAGAGAGTATCGTAATTTTCAACCATCAAGTGAGGACTTATCGTCGTTGTTGAAGGCTTTTAGGTTTCACGATGACATGACTGTGGATCAGCTTCTTAAAGAGGTCGCCCCCACAGCGGATGAGCGGTTGTTTTGGTTGCCAGTCATATGGCACGCCGTGATCTGCGGCCAGATCCATAGCAATCTAGATTTGCCATTGAATAATCTATCCATATTGTCCATGCCGGAGATACATAATGAATAAGGAACCAACGTTACTTCAACTTCACGAAGGAGCGACGATATCTCATAATGATAAAAAATATGTCATCGTGAAGGTGGCTGACATCAATCTTCTTCTTGCTAAAGAGGTTGGTTCAACCCACAAAGTTTTAATTAAGGTTGGTGACGTTTCCTCGCCAAAACCAATTTCAGATGAACCTAAGGCGGATAATTTAGTTGAATGGGATCTAGTCAGCGTCGCAGAAGAATACTGGGATATCGCAGAGCAAAGGCTGAAACTAATTGAACCGCTATTACACGGTAAAAATCATTATTCAGCTGCATTGGCAAGCAAAATTGCCGAGGAAGCTGGCGTAAACCGTGCAACCATTTACCGTTGGGTAGCCAACTATAATTCCACTGGCAAGTTGTCCTCGCTTATTCCTAAAACTACGCAACGTGGAGGCAAAAACAAGGCAAGAATTTTGCCGGAGGTAGAGGCAATAATTAAGCACGCGATCGAAACATTCCATAACACTGACCAACAGCCTTCGATTAATCGTACGGTATCAGAGATTCGCCGCCTATGCTTCAACGCTGGCTTAGCGATGCCGACGGGTAAAACAATAAAGAAAAGGCTGGATTGGGCCGACGGACGTGAGCGATTACTTCGACGCAAGGGAGAAGCAGCTGCCTATAAGCGTTATGATGAAGATAAAGGCAGTATTCCCGACGCAGACTGGCCTTTGGCCATGGTGCAAATAGATCACACTCTACTGCCGATTATAATCGTTGACGATATTTATCGTAAGTCAATTCGTCGAGTTTGGATTACGCTAGCTATCGACGTAAATAGCCGGGTGTGTCTTGGTATGTATCTGTCATTAGATGCCCCCTCCGGGATGTCCGCCGGCATGTGCATCTCTCATTCAATTTTACCAAAGGAAACTTGGCTAAATCGCTTGGGGATAACGTCAGTTGAGTGGCCAATTTGGGGTGCGATGGGAGTTTTGCACATGGACAATGCACGTGAGTTTCGGGGGAATATGTTGCGTCTTGCTTGCAAAGAATACGATATTGACCTTCATCTACGGCCAGTCAAAAAGCCAAGATATGGAGCCCATATCGAACGCTTGATGGGAACAGTCTCTGAGGGACTGAAATCTCTCAAAGGTGCTACTTTCTCAGGATACACTGAAAAAGGTCAGTACGATTCTGAAGGAAATGCCTGCATGACGTTTAGCGAGGTCGAGCACTGGCTTGTCCTATTTTTTGCAAGATATCATCAAGATGTACATAGTACGCTTAAGACATCACCTTTAAACAAATGGCGCGAAGGTCTTCTTGGTACAAAGGATAAACCCGGGCGCGGATTACCCGCACGCCGCCTAGATGAAACAGCTTTAAGAATTAACTTTACTCCTTCATTCGAAAGAACGATACAGAACTCTGGTGTTGTCATTGATGATATTTATTATTACCATGATGTATTGCGACCATGGATAAATACGCCTGATCCAGAATTCCCAAAGCACAGTCGTAAATTCCGCTTTCATCGAGATCCACGCAATATCAGTATAATATATTTTTATGATGAACACGCAAAACGATTCTTCCAAATTCCGTATAGAAATACAGGCTTACCGCCTGTCAGTATTTGGGAGCTGAAGGAAGCGCATAGAAAAGCTGATGAACGCGGAATCTCCCATGACGATGAACGAGCCATTTTTGCAATTATTAATGAACAGCGCGAATTGGAAAATTCGGCGGCGGAAAAGAGCAAGGTGGCACGCCGGGCCGTTCAGCGCAGGACGCAACACGAAAAGTCTCGCGCAGATCAAAAGAAAGACCTGTCGAAAGTCAACCCCATCGCTCCATCAGTCAACGTGCCGTCTATTCCCGGCTACTATCCAGATGAAGTTGTTTTACTAAGCGAGGAATGATAATGGAGGCATCTCTTTTTCCCCATCTGAACGATACTGCTTCTGCACTTCTGCACAGTACCGATGAAGAGCGCATCTATGCAATTCGAGAAGGGACATGGTTAGCATATCCAACTGCAAAGCGCATACTTGGCTTGATGGAAGAACTTCTTTCATATCCGACGATCACTCGAATGCCTAACCTCCTTCTCATTGCACCATCATTTAATGGGAAAACATCAATTCTCGAGCGTTTTATGTCTCTCCATCCGCCTGATGAGGATCCAACGAAGGAGGTAACTTTATTTCCCGTGGTTCGAGTGGAGATGCCACCGTCACCAGACACAAATGATTTTTACACGAGAATTCTCGAACAATTAAACGCCCCATTCAAGCACACATCGCCTGAACGAGAGAAATATTCCCAAATAAAAACGCTGTTTAAAAAGATGAGCGTCAAGATGCTTATAATTGACGAAATACACCATCTACTTTCTGGCGGGAAGGTACGTCAAAGTCAATTTCGGAATGCCTTGAAGAGTTTGGGTAACGAGACCCGTGTCGTTATCGTTGCGGCAGGAATTGACGAAGCATATAACGCATTTATTGCGGATCCGCAAATGTCGAGCAGATTCCCACCCGTGGTACTTCCATCCTGGAAGGCTGGTAAAGAATTCGCATCGCTGCTCATGACAATGGAAAATCGTATCCCGCTTAAGAACCCGTCAGGTCTAAAGGCTCCAGAGCTAATGCTAACGATACACTCCCGCAGTGAAGGGACTATTGGAGACATGTGCGACTTGGTAAAAGAGCTTGCGGTTGATGCGATACGAACTAAGGCAGAAAAAATCACTCTTGAACAAGCAAAAAAATTTGTGTGGGTTCCTCCATCAAAGCGGCGCGAATATCGGAAATTTTAGAGTCGATCTATGAACCGTTCAACAACCACGCTTCTTCCGGTACGAATCCCCCCCTTGCCGGAGGAGCTTTTTTCTTCCTGGATTGTGCGTTTAGCGCACGAATTAGGTCAAAAGGTTCAATCATTCTGCCATTTGATTTTCGGGAACAACCATCAAGTTTGGAATCGTGATATAGATCGGCTAGCGCCGACTTGGCTGATGGACGGATTGAGTTGCCGAACTGGTATCTCCAGAAGCACTATTGAAAACACCACATTGAGAGCCTATGAGGGTGTCTTCTACCCTAGTTTCAAATCTGCCGGGAATCTGTGCTGGATGCTCGCATTGAAAATGTATCATCGAAAACGAAATGGATTTGGTCTTCAATTTTGCCCACAATGTTTGTCCGAAGACATTGTTCCCTACTATAGGAAGTATTGGCGCGTTGCCCTCAACACGGTTTGTCACCGTCACCAAATATCACTATTAGATCGATGCCCCTGTTGTAACCATGCAGTAGTCGTACACCGTTTGGATATGAATGGCCAACCGCTTTCAGATTCCATTGCGCACTCTAGTTGTTTCTTCTGTGGCTTCGAACTAAGCCGCAGCCAGCCTTTATTAATCGATGAATACTCGGTAGAAGGGGCGGCAACACTGCAGAGGATCACCCAAAAGTTAGAACTAGGACTATCGCAATGGACTACCTACGACGTCGGCCAGCTGGCTGTATTGCGTCACTTGACAATGTTACTAACCTCTCCTAATCCCCACAATTTCTTACGAGAATATGTCACAGATCAACTGCATGTGAAGGATATTTTGCTTACTCCAGGGCGCATTTCCATAGAAGCTCGCCCGTGGCTAGAACGCCGACATCTCATCCAATTAAGTTCGTGGTTACTCGCTGACCCGGTACAACACATAACGAAAGCGTGGAAGAGCGGAGCTATACGGTACAACGTCTTGATAAAGGATTTTACATCGCCTCCAGATTGGTATCTCAATATCGTCAGTCCGCTATCTAATTGGCGCGATCGATAGTCATTAAATATATTGGCCTTCAACTAACCATGACATACTTCATCTCATAATTTTCATACGAACCCCGGACAGGGTGGTGATCGCGCTGGCTCTATAATTGCAAAATTTTTCAATTAACGTCGGCATAATGATACGGGCGCAACAATTACAACAGCTCGCCTGTTTCATTAGCCCAAAAAAGAACGATGCGCCGCACGACGTTCCTTTTTCAATAGCAGCTATTATTACACTCAAGTCCTGCTGGCGAACGACGTAATCGTCCAAGCAGTACCGTCCCGTACTCTTTAATACCTCGAAGCCATGCTTAAATTTTGGCGCAATAGTCGTTCCCGTGAATTTAAGTTATGCGGCAAATATCGAATCGCTAATTCCACATAACCCGCGCACCGGCGCCGGAAATGCCCTGCGACGGGCAGGTTTCGCCCCGAAGCCGCCGGTCGCCGATTGGCTCTCAACTATATGCAGGTAAGGAAAAGCAACGACGGCAATGCTTCTGGCCCGTTGTCATGCCAGCACCATCCAATTGATCGAGCAAACCCAACTATCTCGAATGTAAAAATAGTCGAAGAGCCGACTATATAGGGCCCCACCCAATAACTCATACTGCGGGCGCGAACAATTCAAAGTGAGGTCAGCTTTTGCAATTGAGCTTCATTAACAGGGTACTTGCGCGGATGGTATTGATTCAGGGTCCTGACCAGTTGCACTATGCTGGGCATGTCAATTAACGCCGAATTGAGAAAGCCTTTCACGATTGATCCGTCCGGATCGTTCAGCGAAAGGGATTGTAGAAGACCCGCAAGCTCAATGACGTCCCCTTTGGAGGCAGCGAGAATATCAGGCACGCTCGGGGTATCATTAGCTTCGAACACATTGGAATACTTTGTTGAATTTCTTTCGCTACTGGACGGGAGCGCCCAAATCATTCGTCGAACTGCCAGGTGTTGCGCAATCGTCCCCCATGCGTCTTGGTTCAATGTGCTGTCTATTTCGCGCATTTCATAATTCGCGGAGCTGAGTGCACTGAATAGCCTGGCAATTGACCTGGAATCAGGTGAAACATTACCGGAATATCGAGCAGCACATTGGTCGAAGGTCGCGAGTCCAACTCGAAACAGCAAAAGCAGTAGCCGGCCAGCTTCTGAGCGAGAGTTGTATTCGTCAGTAGTGGCATCAGGATCGCCGAATTCCACTATTTCACGCAAGGTGACTGCATTGTTCCAGAGGCCGATCCAGTACTCCGCAGGGGAGGTGGATTGTGTAATTGGATAGGCCAAAAAATTCGCGGCGATACCCGGCATTTCCTTGTGCAAACCGGTAACTAGGCTAGCGCGTTCGCGCAGGAGGTGCCCCTTAGCACAAGCCCAGTCGTCGGGGGAAATGTCCCATTCGTCTACGAAGCTCGACCAATCGGGTACTTTAATATGTCCGTTGTAAGCAAACGAGACCAACACACAGCGGTAGCACCAAGCTTCCCATGTGGAGGCATCATTTGGACTCGATTGTGGTAACGAGCTTCCGTACAGCTTACTGCCGATCATATCAATCAGAGTATCGTCTGCAAATGCAGCAGAAGTCACATCGCCGACTTCCTTTTCCGAGCGCGCTAATAATATTTGTCGCATCAGCCAAGGCGTCCAACGGGCGAAGATTGCAGGCGCGTCAGATCGTCCCGCCAACGCGTTAGCAATGAGCTTCGCACTTCTAGTTATCTCGTCTTTGATCAGGCCTAGGTCGACAGATTCAAGGTCTGGGCTTCGCAGATTCTGCCGTACCTGCAACAATTGGCTGCGTGCCTCAACCAAAAGCAAAGGCATCAGAACCGAGTGGTTCCACGTTCCGTCATCCTCAAAGGCTTTGGGTGCCGCTGCTATCATTCGCTGCCAATCCGAAAACTTTGAAGCGAATGGGCCGATTCTCGCGGCCACCAGCAACGCGCTGACCAAGTATGGATTGGCACATTTCGATATCGTCTCAATGAACTCACCTGGTTCGAGCTCATAGAACACTTCGAAGAGCGGCATCTCGCTCTCGTAGTTCATAAAACCACTCCAGCCGCGTAACTCCCACCATATTTCGTCGAGTTTGCTCCGGCACTCGTTCCAGTGAGCCCAGGCGCCGGTTCGCTCAGAGTTGGTTCGGTCTGATTTGGAGTGGATGGAGAAATCCTCGAGACCTGAGAAGACTTGTTTGGCAAGCTGAACGTAAGCCTCACATGCAGAGGAATGGACGGTGGAGTAGGCCATCATGGCATTGCCAAGCCAACGTGCAAGTTGCCACGAATTGTACTTATATGCACTGACTCTTATCCAGGTTTGCGCGACTGGTGCTTGTGCGAGCGCTGCGGCGCAAGCAAGAGTCATTAGCAAAGGATGGCAATCTGGGGTTGCTAGCACAAACTCGTTGGAAAGTTGGGCTGTACGTTGTTTCAATTCCGATAGATCACCATCGTGCCCAACAATCCAGCTGACGACTTCATCGAAGGCATTGTGCTGAACGTGCGAGAATTGACTTTGGAGGTCGAGAAAATCTTGCACCGTTTTGAAATCGGGGTCGACATATACTTGCTTTGCTTTGGAGTGGCGCTCACTTTGCCATTGCTCATTCATTTCGTTCTCCTGCTTTCCATATCTCTTCAAAGAATTCGATCGCGCCGTGATCCGCAGCCCGCCAACCTCGGCTGGCGGCACTGACTTTGGAATGAAAGCCGCCTACCGTGCCACCAAAGTGCCAGAGTTCGTCGTCAATGATGGCGAATCGGTCATGCACGAAGTCACAGTTTTTTGTGAGATGCAACTTGACTTCGATACGGCATTCCTTACTTCGCCTTGCCGTATGTTTGTTGATTTCGCGCGCATGTTGCTGGAACTTCGTCAGTTCACTTCCACCGATTTCTTGATGGGGCTTCGTTAATAGCCGAATGTCGCTTGCGGCAAGCCATATTGGCAGCCAAGTAAGGATTTGATCTATTCGCCTTGAAGGTTTTCCGCTGTCAGGCATCAGCAAGTATTCGTCGACAATCCAGATCCGCTCCTGGGCGCCTGACACTGCATTTCCAAATTGTTGCAAAGGAACTGGATCGTTGGAAAATTTTCGTGCATAGGCGGCATTTGAGGTCGGAAATCTGGGTTGCCCGCCTTCCTGGCTCCCCCAGAGAATCTCTTTATCAGGAAATGGACGTTCTGCCTTGGGCGCGATTGCAATGCTTGGCGCAAATCCCTTCATGATTCGGCATCCTTTTTGTTTTTGTTTTGGCGCGTCATGTAGTCATCAAAGGAAAGAGCCTCGTTCAGCATGTTCTTGAGCTGGTCTACGATTTCGTCAGGGTTCGGGAGTTTGACGATCAACGAGGCCTTGTCACCCAGGGTATTCAAAGAGTTACCAAGGAACCACACCACATCGTCGATGACCAGGAAGCGATCGTGCAAGATCGGTGATTGAAGCACGTAGGCCTTCGCAGTTACCTTTGCATCCTTTTCCAATTGATTTAGGCGCTGCTTGAAGTCTTCCAGCTTCGAAGATTGGTCCTTCGTTTTGAATGCGAGTCCGGATGTCAACAGGGTGACCGAGATGGTTTCCGGGTTGGCCGCATATAGGAACTGCCCCAACTGTAATCCGGATAGATAAGGGTCCGCGATCATTATCTTCGACTTGGCCCTTCTCAATTCGCCTTGGATAAAGCGCATGGCTTCCTCGCGAGAGCCATCTGGGAACCAACACTGGCCGTATTGTTTTGCATTCGCTAGTTTTTCGCGAAGTGCTACAGCATCGCCGACACGAGCACTGACATTGGGCACTCGTGATGCTTCGCCAATTAGACTCTGCGTCACATATGATGAACGCTCAGCTGCCAGATATTCCATTCGGGGAGAGTCCGCGGCTTCGCCAGTTTGGACGCTGACATTTACACCTCCAGACGACACTGGGTGCATGTTGATGCTGATTTGTCGCACGAAGGGATATGGAGGACTATGGGCCAACACGCCATGTTCCGAGTGCGACACAACATAGCCATATGCTCCGATGCAATCACCTTTGTCGATATCAAGTATGCCGTTCGCAGGAATCTTCCACGTGCTGAAGTCTGTAAGTAAGTGGGCTTGTTCGTCGAAAGTTGTGAGCGTTAGGCCTGCCAACGACTCTCCTGCACGAGGAATGAAACGATAGAATATGCGTTCACCTCTATCGCCCGAGGCAGGGATCATGAAGTGATCGATTTGCTTTAGCACTGGGTCTTGTGCGATAAGTGCAACGCTCCCTAAGTATTCACGATACAACCGCAGATCGACGTGCAAACGTCTCGCGATAAAGGCGACTGCTTTTTCGTCGGACAGCAACAAA
>Ga0105857_1000794_pt1 | contig 10596 bp, 19 predicted proteins | sample OrgsoiDNA_201061_FD_89682 | JGI IMG/M metagenome (GOLD analysis project Ga0105857, IMG submission 89682) | Permafrost soil microbial communities from the Arctic, to analyse light accelerated degradation of dissolved organic matter (DOM) -... | ecosystem: Environmental > Terrestrial > Soil >...
AAATCATGCGCTTAGCTTCACCATTTGGTGACCATTGATCACCTTGCATAGCAGCAAATACTTCACGCTGATCAGTGGAATTAACAGTACCAACCTTGATGTGAGTTTTCTCTAGATCTTCTGGCTGTGGCAACAACAGTTTATTGCCATCTTCGACGGCTTTAAGAAGACGCGCGGCAACACCTTTTTTAACATACCAAATTTCAGTCTGTCCGGGTTCATAGCAGTCTTCCATAGTCTTGTAAGCACCCATATGCTCTGGGTTTACATAGATACTTTCATCTTGAACTGATCTAGCTGGCACCAAACTAGTTGAGATCGTTGTTGGTTTACCGTAATTTACTTCAGGACCATATGTGAAATCAGGACGGGATTGCAACTCATCATTAACTACTTGCATGAGTTGCTTTTCTTTATCGGTGACATTATCACCCTTGACTGTGAAATGCAGATCTAAGCGCTTCTTTAACGCTCGCAGTTCACTAATCGTATATTGTTTGATTGATCGATTCATTTCTACTTTCTGTATGAAGAAGGGCGAAGATCGTGCTTCGCCCTGTTAATGCATTAACCGCGAAGCTTGCTTACATTTCGCCGATAGAACGCTTCAAGTTTTCTAATTGTTGATCATACTTCGCAGCCCAACCGAAAATTGCATTCTTAAACTTTGCATAGAATGACTTCATTGTGTCCATTGGACCTTCTGACAAATCAACGCTTTCTGCTGTCTTAGCAGCAATCTTCAATGAAGCTGCTTTTTGTGTTTCACTCTTATACTTCGCCTTGATAGCTTCCAAAACCGTAATCAATTCTGGCGTCAAGTGCGCCGTTAACTCGTCAAGTACTTTTTCGTATTTGTAAGTTTCGCTGACTTTTGGGTCTTTACTAAGAGTCATGATGAAGCTCAAAGTATCAACTACACGAGTGCGAGCGCAGTCATCAGATGAGAACAAATCAGCAATCAATTCGCGCGTGTCATCTTTGACAAGCGACTTCTTTTCTTTAATTTCTGCTTCAAGTGTGGCAATACGTTGGACGTTTTGTGCCAACTTAGTGTAACGACCACTCACATCAGACTTCAGAACGGCTACCACTTTCTCAGCGGATGGTTCGTTAAAGGTGACTTCAGGACGGTCAACACGCAAGCGTTTTGGTGCTGCCACCGGTGTATCGGTAACTTCAGCAGCAGGTGCGTCTGTCATTGCGTCTTCCAGCATCTTCATGTACTGGCGCATAATATCGGAAATGTTCATATTCAACCTCGGAAAGGAATTATTAACTTAATGTTTTATTTATAAATCTTTCCAAAGCGGTGAACCATTCCTGATTTAGCTTCGTTTTTTATCTATTAACTACTCTGTTAAAGATAATATGGCTTACCTTGAAAGAAGCCAGTTGGTTGAATAATTTTGCCAGACCACCATCGCACATCAACTCCGCACTCTTTCAACATTTCTTGACCAACTTTCATACTGTCACTCCATTGATCCGTATTCACTACATTACCTGGGAATTCAGTATGAAGAATGATTTCCTTAATGCCACTTTGAATCATCATGCGCGAGCATTCAACACAAGGATACCAGGGAGTAAAGATGCGGCAGTTCTTCGTGGAAACGCCTATACGAGCAGCATTTGCGATGGCATTGCGTTCTGCATGCTCTACAAACATATACTTCAAGGGTCGCTCAGAACGCTCTGGTACGTTGTCATTGAGCAAGCGGGGAAAGCTATTATAGCCTGTTGATACCACTTCGTTATCGTCACCGACAATAACACATCCAACTTTGGTTGATTTGTCTTTACTCTTCATGGACACAAAATATGCCATGCTCATAAAGTACTGATCCCAAGTAATCTCTTGACTGTATTCCATTTTATTATTTTTATAGGTGCGAAAAGGGAAGCATTGCTTCCCTTTCTTACGGCAATTTGTTATTACTTTTTGTTGTGACCGTATCGAATACAATCAGCCATTACTTCTTCAGCATCGCGTTTGTACAAATAGCATGCCTTGGTCATATACGATATAAACCAACATTCGGTTGGGACAAGAACATTATGCCAGAACAAAAATGATTTATATTGTACTTGCCAAAAGTCGCCACTTTTTATTATTCTATACTTGGTCATATTGATCTATCGACGACGCTTACCATTACGTTCCTTTGTGTCTTTGCTTTTAATGTAGAAAGCTGGATCTTTACTCGCTACCCACTTGATAAACGTTTGCATTTCGCTATGTTCACGAATACGTTCTTCAGTATGGTAGTAATTGAACAGCTCACGCTCGCTTAGAACCGTGTGCAGTTTCTGATGGCAAATCTTATGGAAGGGAACTGTTACTTTCCCCTTAAAGGTCTTGGGGATTAAATGGTGATCTTCGATTAATACGGTTCCGAGTTCTCGGCCGCATATTCCACATGTATTCATAGCTTGAATTATTATTGTTTGTGCAATGATACATGAAGTGGCAGGAAAAGCAAAAAGGGAGCACTTGGCTCCCTTTCTTACTTCAGTAATGCTTCGGCTTCAGGCGAGGCCTCTCCAGCAAAGATAGCACCCCATGATTGCCACCAAATACTCGAGGCATTGATCAAGTTCCAGATTGCCGGATTTACATTAGGACCAGCAGTATCTAACCCACGTTGCCGAATGCCCTTCTGCACTAAACCAGCAATTTCATTACCAAGTTCTCGAAGCTCGTACGGTCTGTCACTGGTAGTTATGAAAAATTCAACATCGCTCGCAAGTTGTTCATTCAGCGCACGAGCATTTATGCCTTCAAGCAACAGAATCAACGCCACCCCGGCACTTTGTTCCTTGGGCTTCATGTAATTACCCAAGCTCTTCATTTCAGTAATTACCGCTTCACCGATACGACTAACATTTAATACCTTGCCAAGTGAATCTTTGACTTCCATCAGAACCCCCTAGGATGACGGTTGATATAATCTGGGGAGATTGCGTAGGATGGGACCCCGCCAGGCTTGCACACATATTGTAACTGCATGGCTTCAGCAGGCGGCATCGAATGCAAGTAGTCTTGAGCTTGACTGCTACAATGTTCAATTGAATCAAAGACATAGCCTTGTCCAGGTAGGCCAGGCACGGCTCCCATTAAACTACTAATCACAGTCATCACAATGACCATGGCTACTCCTCAAAGTTTCCATAGTTCATTATAAGGTGAATCATTCACTTAGTAAAGTAACTTTTAAACAGATAACCCCAGTTGCTGAACACCATGCTCAAACTTAGCACAATGAACGCAGGAATGGGAAGCCCGTCAATCATAACGATACCAACCACAAATGATACCAAACTCAAAAACAACCTAGCTGTTTGAGCATTAGTTGAATTTTCACCCAGACTAGATACGGTGTAAAGCGTGCTACCTAGACTAATGGCAGCAACTACCGCATACATTACAAGAAGAAATATCATTTTTCTTTTTTAAATTTAGTTGTGAATGCTTCTATTTCTTCTGGTGTCCAAATTAAAGTACCCAGTTTGAATACGCAAAGACCCATGAAGTCGGTAATTAATGACAATACGAAATAACATATTCCGTAAAAACACAGTATCACTAGAAATATCAGAAATATTTCTATACAGTTAAGAAATTCTATGGAAGCCATTTAGTCTATCTTGGGTTATAGGGACGTGATACAGCCAATCGGTTTTTCCAATTCTGAATATACGGTATGGCTAATGCTGGGCAATGCATAAACCAAATCACATTCTCCGCATTGCGACGCTGCGCAGACATCGTGAAATTGAAGCTACCAGTAATCACATCAGTGCCATCAATGATGATCACCTTGTTATGTGCAATGGCTACTGAATAGTCAGTAACGATAGGAATACCCAATTGAGCCAACTGCTCAATGATAGGAGCGTAACGGGCTTCTTCATTACTCTTGTCCAGAATGAAGCGGACATCTACATGCTTTTGACTTTTTGCAATAGCCAAAGCATTCAAGATCGCTGGTGAGGTAAAGTTGTATGCTTGCAACAAAATCTGGTTTTGTGCCGTGCCGATAGCTTGAACTACCATAGCTTCGCCACCGCCATTCGGACTGAATTCAACATCAGCATGGCAAGCAACATCCATCTGATACGCAAATGCTGGTGTGGCTAGCAATGCAATCATTGCTAGCAGGATATTAATTACTTTTTTCATTTTCTTTTTGTTTCTGTTCGTTGTGCAAACTCAGTTTTGCCCAAATGTAAAGTGCCATTATAGCAATAGTGGCGCCAATTTCATAAGGATTACCATCAATCCATTTAGTCATTGAATGCCTTCTTTCCCACATAGCGTAAGAGATGTAAAAGTTGAATTTGATACCAATCAAAAATAAGTCCTAGACCCTCAGCAACAAAATTGAGACCCATGCCAATAACAGCAAGGATCGACACAAAAAAGAAACCAGCAAAACCAACAAAAAACAGCACCATCGATGCGGGGACCCAGAACAGTTTTTTCATTGTGGTGGTTGGCTCGCCGGAGGTATAATTCCCAAAGCTGTTTGGTCCTGTACCGATAATTTGGCCAATGCTGCTTGTTTTGCTTCTTCTTCTTTAACCAAAGCAGCACGCTCAGCAGTCAAATCATTGATCTTCTGCGTTATTGTCATCATACGCTGCGAGGTCTTACCAGATTGATATGTATTGGACTGGGTCACGGTGTCGCCACACTTAGCCATAAAGAATGAATCACTCGTATACCCACGATCAACATACTTCACATTACAACCGTCGAAGTCACCAATGTTGGTGATTACCGGGTTCATTTTTTTAGCAGCTATTACCCCATCGTCACAACCAGCAATAGCCAGTATGAACATAAGCACTGCTGCAATTTTTAGTTTTTTCATTTAAGATTCTTCTTATAGGTGAAACTACCGCCAGTTTACTACAAGTTGCCAGTTAGAAATAAATTTATTGCAATATGGCAACAAAAGCTTTGCAGTCAATTTGTTCTAGTGTACTGTTGGCAGTTGCCAATTGTGGCATCAACTTGTTTTCATCTATGAACATTGTCTCCGGCACCAATTACAGTAAATCGAGCTTCGAGTGGTCAATTACTACTATCGAGCAGGCAGTAAATCGAAAGAAACCAAAACATCTAGGTAGTAAAGATGGCCTGGATCTATTTTACATCAAAGATCAATACAAAGAGCATTTCATCTATTTGAAAGATGGTCGTGAATATATTGGTATGATTAGGTTGTCCAATGATTGTTCACCTGAAGAGCTAGGTTATAGGGTTGGAGCGGTCTATCTCTGCAATCAATATCGTGGGCGTGGACTAGGAACCGTTCTGTACTTGGGTGCTATCAATCGATTGAAACGAATTCATTCAAGCACTAACATTGGCGAACAGGCAGTTCGTACTTGGCGTAGTGTTGCCAAGTACCACAAGCTGGAAATTTACGATCATTACGACGAGAAAGTTGAATACACTTGGGCCAAGGGCAGGAAAAATCCGAAGATCGCCAACCACGGGATGATGAACGAAGGATGGAATTACTTTACTATGGTAGCAAGCGCTTGACTTACTGGTCAGGTGAATGCATCATCTGGTTAACAAATAACAGGAGAGCAAAATGATCACGTCGGCTGATATGAAGGCAGTTGCAGCAGCGCTTGGCATTCCAGTGTTTGATATCGCAATTGAGCCGTTTAATGCTTCGATGTTTACCGGAATTACTAACAAAGTTGATGCATCCGCACTGATGCGCATAGCGCAGCGACGTCAAGCTGCTGAATCGCTGTTGCAAGAAAGCGACGAGTAATCATGGACTACAAGGGGTTTCAATATAAAGGCAAGCTGCATCGCGTAGTGCGTCGGGCAGTGAAAGAACTTGAACGGGGCTACACGGAAGCAACTGTGGAGCATTATCAAGTACTTCAAGTTCGCCGTAGCTTTTGGTCATCAGTCGGTCACCTCAACAAGTGGAAGGATGTTGAGATTGAACACATTCCCGCTTTCGCATGGATCGGCAATGCTACGTTGGGTTCAACGGATTGGAAATCTGCGATGTTGCGGAAGATCGATGAGGAGATAGCATGAAATTAGTCGTTTGTTTTTCTACTGGTGACGGATACACGTATTCATGCGATCATGTGATGCCGGTAGAATACGATTCAGCTGAACAACTGCTGGTTGATATCGAAGCTGAAGTTATGCGAGCGGTTCGTGCCCAACAAGATTTGTTGGATTGCTACTCCGAGTATGACCAGGCTGAAAAAACATTTCGTAATAAACGCGGTGTGACTGTTGAACAAATCAGCGAATGGCGATTCAATAATCGCGTCCCTAAGTTTGATACCGAAGTCAATCTGTTTGGACAACACTGGAATTTCACACACTTTTACAGCTCTGAATTGAAGAAAGTGTATGAAATCGACATTTGCACACTCGATGAATGGTTCACCCAGAACCTGGTTGCCGTAAAGTGAAAGGAAAGTGTTTGATAAAAGACATGGTTGAAGGTGACATGTTTGAACTTGACTGCTACCGATCAATACAAAGACTGTCTCACCTAAAACAACCAGTCTTTGTCCGTATATCCATCCCACCAAGTTACGGAGCTGAATACAGCAATACCGCGGTATTCATTCGTAACCTTGATACCAATACAACTTCAATTATTTCAGGAAATCTCTGGGTACATCATGTTGGTACTCCAGCGGAATATCTGCAGATGATACTGTCAACAACCAGTTGATGGTCAGGTAATCTTAATAAACGAACAATAGGTTCCGTGCTACAGTATCAAGCTTCTAGTGATGAAAGTATTGAATCACTTCGTAGATCTGACGTTGCTTCGGAGCTTCACATGATCAATCCCGTTGAAGAAACAATCGAGTCTGTTCGCATACAGCGCGACTTACTTGATGCAACACTCGCCAGTATTGGTGATGCGGTAATAACAACTGACGCCAATGGCGTCATCGTATTTTTGAACCCAGTAGCGCAAGCATTGACTGGTTGGACACAGGAAGAAGCAGTAGGCCTGCCATTGTCCAAGGTCTTTAGGCTAATCAATAGCAAAACCAGAAAAGCAATTGAAGAGCCAATATCATTAGCTCTAGCAATAAATGAAATAACCGATATTGGGAAATACGCTCTCTTGATTGCGAAAGATGGAACAGAGCGGCCAATAGATGATAGTGCGGCACCAATCAGGAGCACTAAAAGCGGTACTACTGGGGCAGTTTTGATCTTTAGAGATGCCACTGAACGACAATTAGATGCGATAGCGGTACAGACATCCGAATTGCAATATCGACGACTGTTTCAAAGTGCAAAGGATGGAATCCTAGTACTTGACGCTACTTCATTAAAAATCATTGACGCAAACAAATTTATATCTGATTTGCTTGGTTATGATCACGATGAGCTTATGAATCATGAGCTTTGGGAGTTTGGATTCTTCGGCGATAAGCAAGCTAGTTTGAACATGTATGCTGAATTACAAAAACAAGGGTATGTGCGTTATGAACACTTGCCATTAGAATCAAAAAATGGCAAAACAGTTGAAGTTGAATTCATAAGCAACATATACCTGGTGGGAAAACATGCAGTTGCGCAATGCAACATACGTGACATCAGCGAACGCTTCGTAATGGAACGTCAGCTGCAAGAGCAGGCTGAAACACTCGCTGATTTACATCGTAGAAAAGATGAATTCCTGGCGATGCTTAGTCATGAATTACGAAATCCGCTTGCTCCCATTTCCAATGCCGTTCAAATTCTAAGGTTACAGCAGGACGAAGATCCCCTTCAACATCAAGCTAGAACTATGATTGAACGTCAAGTTGTGCAATTGACTCGGTTAGTTGATGACTTGATGGAAGTGGCGCGCATAACTACCGGACGTGTACAACTTAGAAACGATCTCGTTCTAATGAACGGTGTAATTGAAAACGCGGTTGCTTCAGCAATGCCGCTCATTATCGAACATGAGCATGATTTAACCGTGACTCTTTCCCTCGAACCAATTTGGCTACATGCAGATGCAGCTCGTTTGGAACAAATCATCGTTAATCTGCTTACCAATGCGGCAAAGTACACCAACAATGGTGGGAAAATTGCGCTAAGTGTGACACTTGATGACAAGAAAGAATGCGTTATACGATTAAGTGACACTGGGGTGGGCATTGCGCCTGAACTACTACCTAGAATCTTTGACTTGTTTTCGCAATCAGAACGGTCACTAGATCGTTCTCGCGGCGGTTTGGGTATCGGGCTTGCGTTAGTCCATAGACTAGTTGAAATGCACGGTGGCCACGTTGACATTTATAGCGTATTGGGTAAAGGAAGTGAATTTGTTGTTACTTTACCAATAGTTCGAGCGCCGTCATTTCCAATTGAGAATAATATACCCCAAGAAACTCGCAGAGCAACGAGGGAATTACGAGTGCTTGTTGTGGATGACAACACTGATGCCGCAGATAGTCTAGCAATGCTTGTCGAAATGTCAGGCCACGTCGTAACCAAGGCGTACGACGGCCCTACCGCTTTAACCGCAGTAGAACATACATATCCCAACGTGGTGCTGCTGGACATAGGCCTACCGATTCTAACCGGATATGAAGTTGCTCAGCAGATCCGTTCAGATCCCAAGCTGAGAGGAATAGTAATTGTAGCAGTCACGGGGTATGGGCAAGATACTGATAAGAAGATGGCATTCAATGCAGGTTTTGACTATCACTTAACAAAGCCAGTAGATTATAACAAAGTACAGAAAATTTTAGATGACTCGATGGAAAATACTGTGAACTAACTAGCTGGAAAAGGATCCTACAAGGGTCCTTTTTTACGGCTTGCTTTTTCATTTACATGAACATATCATCTGGTAATGGACACTACCGGAGATATGCAGATGGAACTGATCGATTTCGTTCAAGAAAAGATGGAAGAATTTGCACGTGAAATTCCGCCCACCACGGTCGAACGCACGCCAAGTGGAAACAGCGAAACGCTTATTATGTCGTTACCCGTCGGTGATGGTATGCGAATCGAAATGACGTTTTCGGGCAAGTATGTCCACTGCGAAACACGGTACAAAGCTGCGGGTTCGGAATTTTCATTCGATCGTCTAGGAGTAGAAGCTAGCTTCTACTTCGAGTCACTGGACATACTTCGAAAACAGTTCCAAGAGCAAGTCGAACGCGCTCGCAAAGCACAACAGCGTCTTGCAAGCAGCACCAAATGCAACTTGGGCCCGGTCACTTTGTTCATGACCCAAGAGGCGATCGACAACATGATCGCAACACTCAAAGCTGGTAAAGTCCACTCGTATCACCCCTCAGGCTTTGGTACTGGCTACCAATTCAGCATCCGTAATATCAGTAACCGTTACGACAGGGCAAAAGCTTCCAAGGAACTGGAACTTCTGGTTGGCCATAAAGTGTATATCACGGCATTTGACGCAGACTAAGCTATTCGAAAATAATTCACCTACCGCTTGCATAAAGTGGTAGGTGAATTTATCATTTGATTATCAAAACACGGAGCAAAAAATGATCTCGCAAGCGCAAATGAGTTGCATGCATGTAGGCACTCCCGTTTCTTATGGTGGCTGGAAGCGCGTGTTCTTTGTCCGTGTTGAAACTGAACGCGCCGACGGAACCCCTTACGGAGAACCGCATGTCGTGATGCGTGACAGCAACGGCGAAGAAAAGAGTGTGTTCCAGCGCTTGTTCTGTCAACATGCAAGCGTGCTTGTGCGAATGCTCGACGTAGTGGGCAACGACATTGAGATCAATGGCCGGGTAGCCACAAATGTTGCTGGATATACAGATGCGCTGTGTATTTGCCAGGTGATCGGCTTCACTGAACAAAAAGTAAAGCTTGAATACATGGGTACACAATTCTTGAAATATCCCCAGCAAGTGGTCGCAGTCTTAACCAAGTAATTCTGGCAACCAGGAGAAATTAATGACGATCAAGTTCATGCAAGATCAGCTGTTCGTGGAAGACAATGTGACTCGATATGAATCATATTATCAAGGTCCCAGATTGGGGCTTCGTGACTATCAAGGGTATGAGACTCGGCTTCGTATCACTTTCGAGTTCAACAATACTGAGTTCCTGGCCAATCATATTGATCTTATGGTCCTCGGACCTGGGGCAAAATGGGAACGTCTCGGCGAAGTTTATCCGCGAGCCGATATCAAGGATCTAAATCGAACTACACTGTGGAACGATTTCTACGGGAAACTCATTCAACAACTCCAGACCACAAATGAACGACTTAGGGCTCGAAATGAATCAAGCGCTGCTGGACTCGAGTTACTGGCCATTCCCACGTTCGAAGAGGTTCAGAAAGTAGAGTATGACCAATTCATGTACAACTCGACCGAGATTGTCAGCAAAGCATTATCGAATGATATCAATCGTTTGCTGAAAATCGCAAAAATAATCGAATAACGCTTGTAACCATGTTTAGGTGAATGTATCATTTGAACATGGTAAACAAACAAGGGGAACAGAAATGGTGAACAAGCAAGTACAGTCACTACGTGATGATGAACTGGAACAATATTTCCCAACTGATCGCGTTTTTCAAGAATTTCTGG